>ENA-OURQ01002937-OURQ01002937.1-human-gut-metagenome-genome-assembly--contig:-NODE-2937-length-12019-cov-3.010197_pt1 | contig 12019 bp, 10 predicted proteins | sample MGYA00242105_ERZ508999 | MGnify/ENA primary metagenome ERZ508999 (study PRJEB26280, sample SAMEA2338771) | human gut metagenome | biome: human gut; feature: human-associated habitat; material: faeces...
AAAAATACATTCGTGCCGATGGCCCTTTTATAACGCTTCTTCGTCCTCTGTCCGATCAGGAAATATCCGAATGGAATTACAATGCTAAGTAACAATGTTGCAATTAACAATAATCTAACTGTCAGGCTCATATTTTTGTCCTCCTGTAAATATATCTCTGAATTCTGTCTTATTATTTTTCCTCTACAGAACCTGCCACTGGCAGCTTCTTTCGAACGCATGGCGATTTATCCTCTGGATCACAAAATCGCTTAAATCGTTCCTTTACTTTTCGTCACTCTGGCTGTGAAACGGCTTGAACTCCCGTCCGGTTCCCTTATAGAACCTGCTGAACATCTCATAATATTCCAGACGCAGTACCTGGATACCGACGACCAGACCTTCCAGTCCGCACACCAGCACATTTCCAAGCACGAACACGATCCAGTTCGTATGCCCCGCACTTGCGCCGGATAACATCAGCACAACCTCCATCATCGCCGCATGACTGACGGCAAATGCACCGATACGCACATAAGAAATGGTATTGGAAAAATAACTCAGCATCGTCTCGAACAGTTCGAAGAACGCCTGCACGAAGAACATCACCTTTCCCTCTTCCATCTTCTTATGCTGCTTTGTCACCAGATTGCCCAACGGTTCCTTGAATACGAACAAGAGCACCGGAACCCCCAGGAAAATTACCATCATGATATTACCCGGAACCTTATGTCCCGTCATATAAAGCACGATCGTCAGCACCAGGAATCCATAGAACACCAGCCCTGCGATTCCGTTGTGGGAAAATAACATATTTTCCAGATCATGACTCTTAACTGCGTTGATCACGTTAAAGATCATCACCAGGATATTCAGTCCCATACCAAATGCAATAGCTACCACGAATACCGTATTGAGCTGTCCGATAAACGGCAGGTTCGTCATCGCATCCACAGGTCTTAACCAGCGTGCCTGTATCACATCTTCAAATCCAAAGATACTTCCGAACATGAATCCAAAGAATGTTGAGAACAGTCCCGCAATGGATATGATCCCAGCCAGGTTGATCTTCTTAATCAGATACAAAAGCCCGCCGAATACGAACAGACATAAGCCCTGGCCGACATCCCCGAACATCGCACCAAAGATAAATGTATACGTCAGTGCCACGAACATCGTCGGATCCATCTCATCATTTGCCGGAAGCCCGTACATCCGGATGAACATCTCGAACGGCTTGAAGAACCTTGGATTCTTAAGCTTCGTCGGCGGTTCTCCGAAAAACTTCTCCTTATCTTCTTCTACAACAACGAATACCTTATCATCGTTCTTTGATTCCGCGAGGAATTTGTTCACATCATCTTCGCCCATCCATCCGCACAGGATGTAATAGTCTTCTTTATTATCTCCCTCTTCGATCCTTGCCGCCAGCTTGCGGACATCAAAGTTCGTAGCCAGTTCTTCCAGACGCCTTTTCGCACCACGGAGCTTTGCGGCATTCTTCGCCATCAGCTCCCTGATCTGTTTTTCTATCTCTGCAATCTCTTTTTGCTTTTCTTCGATTGCCTTTTCAAGCTCTTCACAGGCCTGCGCCGGCGTTCCTATGTATTCGGATGGAATTACAATCCTTTCAAAATGTAAGGAATTGAATACCGAATCCACCTTACTGGAATCCGCATTCGATACGAAATAACATCCATATACATAATTTTCATTCCTCGTACCTTCGATAAATACCGCATTCAGATCATCAAATAAATATTTTTCCAGACGTTTGTAATAATTCACATCTACCCGTCCGAACCGGACTTTCATATATTTATACTTTAATGATTTCTGCATATCCAATTCCAGTGTCCGGAACGGCTCCATGATCAGAAGCTTTTCTTTGTATTCATCTACCTGCTTCTTCGTTAACTCTTTCTTCTCCAGCAGATCCAGATAGTCATGATTGACATCCCGGATCAGGTTCAGCATATCCTCCTGATTCATCGATACATCGATCCTCTGGTCTTCATCCGCTAACAGTGCGCTGAACTGTTCTGCCTTCGCAAGCGGCTCTTTGTATGGATTGACTTCCACAAAAGGCTGCAGGTTGTCGGTCGTCTTAAGCTCCGCCGCCGCATTTTCAAGCTGCATCTCGTATTTGGACAGATACACCTCGCAGACACGGTCGATGTCATTCTTCGGTCCGCTGATGCTTAAGAACTTCATCTTAACAATCATTGATTCACACCTCCTAAGTATCCTAATGTCTCTCCCTTCGTCAAACCGTAACGGATACACTCAAGGGCTGTCGTTAGTTTATAGATTTCTTCTTCTTTCAGGAACAGATACGTATTGACGATCGCGATCGAATACGGATCATTCCTTTTATCAGTCAGGTACAACTTCCGCAGGCAGTCGCGGTACATCTGTTCCAGTGTTTTATCCGTCTGCATATAATTATATTTTCCTGCATAGTACGTCTTTTCCACTTCTGCTTCAAACTGTTCCAGTGTCGGCGTCTCCACCAGTGTCTTGAATTCTTCTACTTTTATCCGATAGTGGATCGGGATCGTCATCGAATAGATATCCGGCGGAAGCATATGATAATACTTCTTCGCACGGTAGATCCACTGAAGATTCAGAAGATCGATCTTCATTCCATAGTCCTTTAAGAATATCTTCTGCTCATGTCCTTTCAGAACCCGTTTCCCCTTTTTCCACATCGTAGAAAAATAATACAGATCCAATGCCAGATCATAATCAAACAGCGTTCCCGCTCCGGAATCTCTGATTCTGGCAAGCGCACCATAATATTCCGTATCCCGTAAGTTATCTACAAGCTCGTCGATATTTTTCGAAGTTATCAACCGGTCTATGGAAATTTGTGAATATCTGTCAAAAAACTCTTTCTTGTATTCCAGATCAAATGGTTTCTCATAATGATTGAACACGATCCTCAAACAGTAGTTGATCAGATCGACTTCATACCGTTTCCAGTATAATTTTAAGAACGTCTTCTGCTCCATCCCGGCAAACCGGAAGATCCTCGAATAATCATCGAACAACGACTGATACAGGATCTTCTCCACATTTCCCCTATGATATAAGGAAACATCCATCCGCTCCACATATGGTGCATACGCCGTCTTGTCTTTCAGATATTCAATTGCTTCTGTCACTGTACCAAGACCTGCGATCGTATCATAATCTTTCTCTTTCAGAAGCTTCGCCGACATCGCACGTACCTTTGTCGTGATCCCGCTGTAAGCCATCACATTTCCCATACGCTACACCTCGATCATATGTCTTACGATTTCCTCTGCATAAATGTCATGATTTTCTTCGTATTCCCTCTTCAGATCATCAATCGCCTTCTGGTCCTTCTTCCGTTCCCGGTCCAGAACTTTCTCTACTTCCTGCTGCGACTTTGCTTTTATCTTCTCCAGTTTTTTCTGTGTCTCTTCTTCCAGGTCCCGGTCAAATTGATTCCTTTCTTCCTGTATCTGTTTTTCAATTTCACTTTTCTGCTGTCTGGCATGCTCTACGATCGCCTCCGCCGTTTCTTCCACTTCAGCCAATTTCTCAATAACAGAGTTCATAAGCCGCCCTCCTTTTTGCACATTTCACAACGAATAATTGTTACTTTTTTATCCATGTTATAATAATACACCTATTTTCTAAAATTACCACTATCATTTTGTATATATTGTATTATTTTTCTCAATTCTTCTGACAATTTCCACTTCCATTGACTTTTTCCTGCACAGACGCTAAACTAAGAACGATTTGCAAAATGTCAGAGAATCCTTGCAAATCCATTGATTATAAGGAGGAACACACATATGCGTCTTAGAAATATACCACGTGCAGAGAGCGTTCTCGAAGCCTGCAAAGAAGTTGTTAAGAATCCGGAAAGCTTATGCGGACACTGGAATCAGGAGTTCCAAAATGAACGACCGCTGCACATCGAGATCGGTATGGGAAAAGGTCAGTTTCTTCTGACTCTCGCAGCCGAAAACCCACAGATCAACTACGTCGGCATCGAACGCTATTCCAGCGTCTTATTACGTGCCGTTGAGAAATTCCAGGAACTGGAAGCCGAAGGAAAAGTTCCTGCCAACATCCGATTCATCTGTATGGATGCGAATGACCTGCCGACGGTATTCGCCCCGGCGGAAGTATCCCGTATCTACCTGAACTTCTCCGATCCATGGCCAAAGGCCCGCCATGCAAGAAGAAGACTGACATCCAACGAATTTTTCAAGCTTTATGACAAAGTCCTGACTGCAGACGGAACCGTAGAATTCAAGACAGACAACCGTCCGCTCTTCGACTTTTCCGTAGAAGAACTTAAGACTTCCGAACTGTTCGTTCTGGATCAGCTTTCCTATGATCTTCATAATGACAGTAAGATGAACCAGGGAAATATTATGACCGAATATGAAGCAAAATTCTCTTCCATGGGCAATCCGATCTGCAAACTGATCGCAAAACGCAGATAAAGGAACCTCTTCCCTTTCCTTTCATATATTAATAGAGAGCATATCTTATGCTCCTGTAATCCTGTGAAAGGGTGGAAGCTTATGTTACATCTGACGACACAAAACTTTGAAAGCTTCAGGGCCTGTCACTGGCAGCTTTCTTCCGATGCACCGGCGGGTGAAAGCACGGACCATCCCGTGTTTGCCGTAGTCATGTTCTACGCCGTCTGGTGTGGAAAATGTGCAATGATGCGTCCCATTATAGAAGATCTCGAAAAAAAATATCAGAAAAAATATTCCGGCAGCATTCGCTTTTTTGAAGTAGAGACCACAGAATCCGGACTTCTCGCAGCTGAGTATCAGACAGATCTTCTTCCGACATTTCTCTTTTTCAAAGACCAGGAACTGATCGCTGTCATGCAGGGGATGATATCACAGAACGATTTTGACGCACGTCTACAGAAAATCTTTAGAAATAGTTAATTTATATTTCCTAGGAAAACATAGTTTTTTATGCTATATTTAAGAAGTAACAGGGATAAATATATTTAATAAAAAGGGGGCATGGTGAACACACCACGCATTATGAAAAATTTAAAAAGAGCATTACCAGTTGCCATGGCAGTTGTACTTGGTTCTACTGCGGCACCATTGGTCGTAAAGGCAGATTCATCTAAAGTTGTAACACTTGGAGCCAACCTGTCAGATTCACAGAAGAATTCCATGTATGAGTACTTTGGTACCTCTTCTGACAAAGCAGATGTCATCGAAGTTACCAATGCAGATGAAAGAAAATATCTCGAGGGGGTCGCTCCGGAAGAACAGATCGGTACCCGTACCTACAGCTGTTCATATGTAGAGCCGACCACAAGCGGCGGAATCCAAGTAAAGGTTTCCAACTTAACTTATGTTACAAGTTCTATGATCTCCAGTACACTCCTTACATCCGGTGTTGAGAACTGTAACGTTATCGCTGCTTCTCCGATCGAAGTATCCGGAACAGGCGCACTGACAGGAATCATGATGGCTTATGAGAAAGCCACCGGAACAACTCTGAACGAAGATCAGAAGGCTGCCGCAACCGACGAACTTGTCACAACAGGAGATCTGGCAAATGATATCGGACAGGACAAAGCCGAAGATGTCATGAATGATGCCAAAGAAAGCGTTATTGAAGACGGCTTAAAAGATGAAAACGATATTCAGGATGCAGTGGAAGATGCTGCCAAGAATAACGATGTCACTCTGACGCAGGAACAGATCGACAAGATCACTGAACTGTTAAAGAACATTTCCCAGTATGACTATGATGTCAAAGCACTGAAGAATACACTGAACAACATCGACGGAAAGAGCGAGGGATTCTTCTCCAACCTCTGGAATTCCATCAAAGGAATCTTCGGCGGCAGTGACAGCTCTGATGGCGGAATCATCAACAATACGGATGACAGTGCACTCGGCGATGATGTCGTAAGTAACAGCACACTGGATTCTTCCGACAACTCTTCTTCGAACAATTCCGACAGCGCAGATAATTCTTCCGACAGCAGTTCGGATGACAACAGCGATGACAGCGGATTCTGGGGCAAGATCAAGAAATTCTTCAAGGATCTGTTCGGCGGAAGCGATTCTAAAAAAGACAATTCAGATAAGAGCAAAAACGATGCCAATACAGAGGACAGCAAAGGTACTGATGATGATCAGTCTGACGACACACAGAATGATTCTCTGAACAGTGATGCAGATTCTTCAGATGCCGGCACAACAGACAACTCTGCGGATGATTCTTCACTGAATAACAGTGCCGATGATCAGTCCGATACTCAGAGCAGCTTACCAGGCAGCAGCGAATCAGATTCTTCCAACTCTGATACGTCTGATTCCACAGCTAACGGCTCTGCCAACTAGACATAAGCATTAGCAGGTAATTATAGTAACAAACGAATTATAATGACAATACAGCAAACCTGCCACTGGCAGCTTTTCTTGCATACTTTGGTATAAAAACACCGGGAAGCTTAAAAAACTTCCCGGCGTTTTTTATTTTACTTCATTCAAATTAAAATCTCTCTATTCCAAAATTTAAATAATCCTAAAATTACTCCTCTTAAAATTCAAACACAGCAACTCCGTAAGGCGGCAGCTTATAAGCAAATGAATACGGTCTTCCATCACATTCTTTTGCCTCAGCCTTATAGATCTTCTTCCTTACCTCTCCGGTTCCGCCGTATTTTTCCTCATCACTGTTCAGAATCAACTTATACTGTTTCTTTCTCGGAACTCCGACTCTGTAATCATCTCTTGCCATCGGCGTAAAGTTGCAGACAAACAACAGATTCTTCTTTGCACCTTTGGAATGTCTCATGAAACTATAGATACTTCTGTATCCATCATCCGCATTGATCCATTCAAATCCTTCCCAGCTCTGATCCATCTCATACATCGCCTTATGACTCTTATACAGATGAAGCAACGCTTTTACCCACTCTTTCATCTGCTGATGCTCCGGCTCAGCCAACAGGAACCAGTCAAGTTCTCTTTCCTCGCTCCATTCACGAAGCTGTGCGAATTCCTGCCCCATGAAAAGAAGCTTCTTACCGGCGTGTCCCATCATGAATGCATAACCAGCTTTAAGGTTAGCATATTTATCAAATCCCAGTCCCGGCATCTTATTAAGCATCGAACACTTAAGATGTACCACTTCATCATGCGACAATACCAGGATATAATTCTCACTGTATGCATAACTCATGGCAAATGTCATCAGATGATGATTATCCTTACGGAAATATGGATCCAGCTTCATATATTCCGTGAAATCGTGCATCCATCCCATATTCCACTTTAGGCTGAAACCTAAACCGCCTTCTTCCACATCACCGGTAACCTTCGGCCATGCTGTAGATTCTTCTGCGATCATGAGTGCTCCCGGATTTCTTCCAAGAACAACAGAGTTCAAATGTTTGAAGAAATCAATCACTTCAAGGTTCTTATTCTCACCATACTTATTCGCTACCCATTCGCCATCTTTCCGTCCATAATCCAGATATAACATAGACGCAACAGCATCTACACGAAGTCCGTCTATATGGAATTTTTCAATCCAGAACAATGCATTGGAGATCAGGAAATTGCGGACTTCATTTTTTCCAAAGTCAAACACTTTTGTTCCCCAGTCCGGATGTTCTCCAAGTCTTGGATCTGCATATTCATACGTCGCAGTTCCGTCAAAATCAGCAAGTCCATGTGCATCCTTCGGGAAATGTGCCGGTACCCAGTCCAGAATGATACCAATCTTATTTCTATGCAGATAATTGATCATCCATGCGAAATCTTCCGGTGTTCCATATCGGGATGTCGGTGCATAATAACCAGTCACCTGATATCCCCAGGAACCGTCAAACGGATGCTCCGCGATCCCCATCAGCTCCACATGTGTATAACCCATTTCTTTAATATATTTGGTAATTGCTCTGGCAAACTCTCTATATGTATAGAAACCTTCATCTTCCCGTCCCGGATGGCGCATCCAGGAACCAATATGTGCCTCATAGACAGACATCGGCTTATGCTTATGATTCCAGGTCTTTCTGTGGGTCATCCATTCTGTATCCGTCCATTTTATATTCTCGATATCTGTAACTCTGGATGCTGTTCCAGGTCTTAATTCCGCATAATTGGCATATGGATCTGCCTTAAATATCTGTTCTCCCGAATAAGTCTCAATACAATACTTATACATCTGATTTTTCTTCACACCAGGTATAAAACAGGTATAGATTCCCAGAGGTTCTTCTCTCTTCATCGGGTTCGCCTCTGTATCCCATTCATTGAACTCTCCGACTACCGAAACTGCCTGTGCATGCGGTGCCCATACCGCAAAATACACACCTTTTTGTTTTCCGTCCTGTACCAGATGTGCACCCAGCTTCTTATAAATCTCGTAATGATTGCCCTGTCCGAAAAGGTATTGATCCAGCTCGCCTATTTCATACGGTTTCTTCTTTTTTTCAGCCATAATTACCCCTCGCATTCTGTTGCATATTTATAACAACATTATACTTTACAAAAGGGCAAAAAGAAAGAGTTTTGACAGTTTAGTTTGTCAAAACTCTTCCAAAATCTGACTTAAATTTTAAAATCTTCTTCTTTCAGAATAATTCTGTCAGAATCATCTGTTCCCTTACCAAATACTCTTCGTGCAAGGTGTTTTACATTTGCTTTCTGTGAATGAGCAATTGCTTCATCCATGATCTCTTTAACTTCTGCAACAGATACTGCATGGTCTTCTCTTTGCATTACATCGATACGGCTGTACAGTGCAAGGATTCCCATCTCATCCAGTTTATATCCATTCTCTTTCGCATATGTCTGACCGAATGTTACCAGCTCATCATTAATGAATACCGGAAGTTCCAGTTTCGAACTGAATTTCTTCTTGAATTCCGGATTAGCTGTCATCAGACGCTCCAGAGGTTTTCTCTGATCTTCCAGTACGAAAAGTAATTCACCTGTCTTCTTTTCCATCAGATAATTAAGTTCTTTTACCGTTCTTGAATTCAGCTTGCCAGCATGTTCAATGATGATTGCTCCTCCACGAAGCTTCTGGATGATATTCGTAAGTTCTTTCTTATTCAAAGACTCACCTGTAACGATCGCTACTTTACCCTGTTTCAGATTTCTCTGTTTCTGGATTGCTTTTACGATATCAACCGCAAGAACTGTTTTACCAGATCCTTTTCTTCCGATTACCAGAAGGTTTCCTGTCTTGGAAGTACCCTCTCTCTGGGCACGTCTGTCATTATCAAGAACCTCTACGATCTGTTCACTCATTCCTCTTACCGGAACGAAATATGAGAATAACTTCTTCTGTTCTTCCGTAAGTCCTGCCTTTAATCCGATTTCACTCGTTGCACTCAGATCATATCTTCCTGTTACAACGAATCCGGTATCAAATGGAACTCCACCTTTTGACTTTTTAATTCTTGCCTGGATCTCTTCTTCGGATGGCTCTTCAATCTCTAATTCTTCTGTGTCATCCTCATCTTCGATCTCTTCTTCGTCAAAATCTTCTTCCTCAAAGTCGCCTTCGTCAAAGTCTCCTTCATCAAGATCCTCTTCCTCAAAGTCAGCTTCGTCAAAATCGGCCTCTTCAAGGTCTTCACCAAAATCAAGCTCTTCGTCATCGTCGATCTCTTCTTCGTCGAAATCCTCTTCGTCCATATCTTCTTCAAAGTCGCCTTCGTCAAAATCGGTTTCTTCATCATCTATGTCTTCCATCTCAAAATCATCATTTCCGAGGTCTTTTAGTCTAAACACATAATATTCCGTGACATTTTCCACATCCCCTGGAATTGCGGCACAATATGTCTTTCCGTCAACTTCATAAATTTCATCTATATAAAAATCTCTGTCAACTCCATCTTCATCCGTAAGTGTCACCATAGTTTCCTCATAATCATAATTACTGTTTTTTCATATTAATCCTCATTTCTGCGCACATTTTTATAATAAGCCGTGTCTTATGCGCGTGGACACAGACTAAAAATATTATTTTGTGCATTACAATGCTTTGAATTTATAGTATAATAATAAAATATCAGGGTCAAAATGTCTAAACCCACGATATCATATTATCATATATGAAGCCGGTGGTCAAAGCAGGATAGCTGTAAGTGTAACAGGCAATATGGTTATAAAGTGTAACAGGAATGGAGATAGTTATGGTAATAAAAAATAAAACATTATTCCAGAAGGAATATGTTGAAGCGGCTATGCATGCTGCTAATTTTGATGATAACAAATACAAGTTTTTTAAGATAGTTTATAATATGTTTGGATTACTGTTTGGTATGGGATGTGTAAGATATCTTGTATTTCAGGTATTGGGAAGAGAAGAGGCTGACTGGTTCATGGTTGTGTTTTATGGATTGGCAGCAGCTATATTCCTGTATATAGGTATGGTAGGAATGGATAAAAGTAACAAAAGAAGATATCACAATACATATTCTAAAATGATAGGAATAACATTCATATATGAGATAGATTCAGAGGATATTATTGTTACAGATGAAGAGAATGACAGTGATACCTTCAAGTGGGATGAGGTTATAAAGTGGGCAGAGGACAAAGATAATATATATCTTTTTGTTTCAGCACATAATTGTCTTGTTATAAATAAGGATGGTTTTACCGAAGGAACTGCGAAAGACCTGAAAGAGCTTGCAGCTGCGGTTTTTGCCGTAAGAGGCGAAGATGATGAACAATAAGCAGTTTAGCGGATGATTAATTACGAAAGGGCAGGATAATATGAACTATAATAATATAAATAACAATACTCCGGATAACGATATATATAATACTCAAAAATATAATATAAGATTGTTAGATGTTGAAGAAATTAAAAAAATATACAATGAGCATATAGTGACTGATTTTCCAGCATCAGAAGTTAAGCCACTAAAACAGATGCTTGAAAAAAGAGAGAATGACCAGTATTTTGTTTATGGCATGTATGAAAACAGAGAAGATTCCTGTGGAAGAAAATATGATGAGCTTGCAGGATATGCATACTTTATAAAATGCAGAAATCAGGATGTATATCTTCTTGACTATCTTGCAATCGTAAAAGATAAGCGTTCAAAGCACCTTGGCTCAGGATTTTTACAGCAGCTAAAGAAGCTTGCTAAAGATGATGGAAAGTTACTTATACTTGAAGTTGAGAATCCGGATTATGCTGATGAGGGACCTGCAAGGGACTATATGTTAAAAAGAATAGGTTTTTATAGAAAGAATGGAATGAATCTTAGTGACACAAGCTGCTATTTCTTTGAAAATGAATACAGGATATTTTATGCGGGCGATGAGATTGAGGATAAATCACAGCTTGATAAGATAACGGATACTGTATACAGAGACTTTTTTGGAGATGCTTTTGTAGATGCGAATGTAGTGTTTCACTGATATGTTTTTATACAGGGTGATATAGTGTTTTACGGACAAATAAGTATTAATTGACAAGAGATATAATTAAAGTGCATAATAATTAATATGCGCTATGCATAAATATGCAGTATGTGATTATTGTATATGAATATAAATACTATGTGTACATGTATATACTTAAGAATAATGTTAAGGTATGACTATCAACAGGCATATTAATACATCATGGCATACATATATGTGCAGAAACGGAGGATTACAATGAATAATCAGGAAATGATGGAACTGACAACGGTTGATAAGAGCGAGTTTGAAGAGCTCGTTAAGGAGTGTAAAAGATCTGGCTCTATTGATCAGAATTTATATATAGAATACGATGTTAAAAGAGGTCTTAGAGATAGTAATGGTAATGGTGTCCTTACAGGTCTTACAGAGATATCAGACGTCTGTGGTAACGAGAATGTCAATGGTAGAAAGATTCCTGTAGATGGACGTTTATATTTTCAGGGCTACAATGTTGAGGATATAATAAAAGGCTGTACAAAGGACAGATTCCGTTTTGAGGAAACTACATACCTGCTTTTATTTGGTAACCTTCCTACAGAAAAGCAGTTAGGAAGCTTTTT
>ENA-OURQ01002943-OURQ01002943.1-human-gut-metagenome-genome-assembly--contig:-NODE-2943-length-11993-cov-2.098928_pt1 | contig 11993 bp, 10 predicted proteins | sample MGYA00242105_ERZ508999 | MGnify/ENA primary metagenome ERZ508999 (study PRJEB26280, sample SAMEA2338771) | human gut metagenome | biome: human gut; feature: human-associated habitat; material: faeces...
TCCTCCTGATACAAGCAAGTCCCCACCCACTGCTTATTGCTTTTCGTAATTGAAGCAGGGGGTGGGGACTTGCTTGATTTGGTTAAAAAAAGAAGGCTGCCATATCCGGAAAACATATTCCGGACAGACTGCCTTCTCTTCCCTCTTACAGAATTATATGTCTCGGGCAAACTTCTTTACATTTACCGCATCCTGTACATTTGTCGTAATCAATGTGTGCACAGAAATCCGTAACTGTGATTGCCTCTGACGGACAGTTTTTCTCACATTTTTTACATCCGATACAGCCAAGCTCACAGGCAGTCGTAACTGCTTTACCTTTGGCGTGGGAGCCACAGGCTACACGGATCTGTTTGTCATATGGTACAAGCTCGATCAGATGACGCGGACATTTTGCAACGCATTTACCGCAGGCCTTACATGCTTCCTGATCTACGACTGCAATGCCATTTACTACATGAATAGCGTCAAATGGACATACTTTTACGCAGCTTCCAAATCCCATACATCCATATGTACAGTTCTTCGCACCACTGCCCGGAATGAAAGCCATCATCTCACAGTCTTCCACACCTGTGTACTCATATTTCACAGTTGTCTTATCACAGGTTCCCGCACATTTTACAAAAGCAACCTGACGTGCGGTTTCTTTTACTTCCTGTCCCATGATCGCACCGATCTTGGCCGCAACCGGAGCACCGCCAACCGGACACTGATCTACAGGAGCTTCGCCTTTTGCGATTGCGGCAGCAAGTCCGGAACATCCCGGATATCCACAGCCACCGCAGTTATTTCCAGGAAGAACGCCAAGAATAGCTTCTTCCTTTTCATCTACCTTCACGGTCAATTTCTTGTCTGCAAGTCCAAGGAAGATACCAATGAATAAACCAGTACCGCCGACAATGACTGCAGCCATAATAATTCCTGTTATACTCATGCTCTTCTTCCTCCTATACGATTCCGGAGAATCCAAAGAATGCAATTGCCATCAGTGCTGCTGTAAGCAGAACGATCGGCATACCCTGGAAAGATTCCGGAATGTCATTGTATTCCATTTTTTCACGGATTCCCGCAAGTAATACAATAGCGATCAGATAACCTACGCCTGTTGCAAATCCGTTTACAACACTCTCAAGAATGCTGTATTCATATTTTACGTTATTCAGCGCCACACCAAGAACTGCACAGTTTGTTGTGATCAGTGGAAGGTACACACCAAGTGCCTTGTAAAGAGACGGTACGAATTTCTTGAGAAACATTTCTACGATCTGTACCAGTGCCGCAATAACAAGGATAAATACGATTGTTTTCAGATACTCAAAATGTGTTGGTACCAGAATAAATTTATATAACAGCGAAGCAACAAAGGATGCGATCGTGATAACAAATACAACCGCTCCTCCCATGCCGGCTGCTGTTTCAGTTTTCTTGGAAACGCCCAGGAAAGAACAGATTCCAAGGAACTGGCTTAATACAACGTTACTGCAAAGTGCAGAACCAATAGCAATTAACATTAAGCTTGCCATATTCTATTCCCCCTTTATTCTTTTTCAGAAGGGCATCCGCCACAGGTTGCACAGTTGGAACCGCAGCCGGACTGGATCTTGGAAACATCTTTGCCCTTCTTTGCCATGTTAATCTTTACCTTGTTCTGGATTGCAGCAAGTCCTGCAAGAACCAGGAATGCTCCAGGTGCAAGGATAAAAATAGTGATCGGGGTATAGCCGGCAGAACCGGTAGCTGCATCAGCAACCGGAATGATCTGTGCTCCGAAAGCTTTTCCGGAACCAAGGATCTCTCTTACAAGACCAATGGCAACCAGACCGACGGTAAATCCAAGTCCCATTCCAAGTCCGTCAAAGATAGATGGAAGGACCGGATTTTTGGAAGCATAACTCTCTGCACGTCCCAGAATGATACAGTTAACAACGATCAGAGGAATATAAATTCCAAGTGAATCATAAAGAGAAGGAGTAAAACCTTCCATCAGAAACTGTACAATGGTTACAAATGATGCTACAACTACGATAAAGGCCGGCATTCTGACAGAATCCGGAATTATTTTTCGTAACATGGAAATCAGCATATTGGACATGACCAGAACTACTGTTGTGGAAAGTCCCATACCAATACCATTAATAGCTGAAGTTGTTACCGCAAGAGTAGGACACATACCAAGCATCAGGACGAAAATCGGATTTTCGGTTATAATACCGTTTTTTAATCTTTCACCACAATTATTCATATTCAACTACCCTCCTAAAATGCGTTTTTGCAATAGCCGATAGCTGTATTAACTGCACCGGTAAAAGCTCTGGATGTAATGGTTGCACCACTGATAGCATCAATAGGCTCACCCTCGCCGCCATCTTTGGATACATAAAATTTATCGGTAGTTTTTCCAACATACTGATCCTGGAACTTAGCCTCTGTAGCCCGCATTCCAAGTCCGGCAGTCTCACTGATGGAAAGAATGGAAACACCACTTACAGTTCCATCTTTTGTTACTCCCACGGTGATCTTGATATCTCCGCCATAGCCTTCCTTATCTGTTACAGTTACTACATAACCTTCATCCGCAGCCTCACAGACTTCATCTACAGTAGCTTTTATATCAAGGTCTGATACGGTTTTATCTGCAGCATCCTGATCTACATCAACCGGTTTAAATTCTCCCAGACTCACATCACTGAACACTGCCTGCCACGCTTCTTTTTTTGCCTGTTCTTCGGTTCTTGCAATGGGCTCTTTTGTAACTTCATAAACCAGTCCAAGTCCAAGTCCGGCAACTACTGTAATGATCGTAAGGATCAATGTATTTCTGATAATCTTACTCATTATTTCCTGCCTCCTTTTCCAAAAGCAACCGGTTTTGTTACTTTTTCAATAAGCGGAACTACCAGGTTACAGATAATGATCGCATAGGAAACACCTTCTGCGGAAGGGCCAAAGAAACGTAATACTGCTGTCAGAATACCCAGGCAGCAACCATATACCAGCTGTCCCTTTGGGGTGATCGGCGTAGTTACGTAGTCAGTAGCCATAAACCATGCGCCAAGCATCAGACCGCCTCCGAAAATCTCACTGAAGAAATAATTTACATCAGTATTACCTGTAGCAATCATGTAAAAAATCAAAAAAACTGAAAAACTTCCGATATATGTAAGTGGAACTTTCAGATCAATGATCTTAAATGCAAGAAGAATCACTGCACCGATGAGAATCGCCAGGGCGGAAGTCTCACCGATCGTACCCTGGATATTACCAAGGAACAGATTTTTTACAGGAATGGAAGTTCCTTCAATAAATCCCTGATTTTTCAGAGTTGCCAGAGGTGTTGCCTGTGAAACAGTATCTACAATTGCATGTGAACTTTTTGATACTGCAAAATTAGTCATCTTTCCCGCAAAAGAAAGCATAAGGAAACATCTTCCGGCAAGAGCCGGGTTCATAAAGTTCTGTCCAAGTCCTCCGAATAACTGTTTTACAATGATAATTGCAACAAAGCTGCCAAGGATCGGCATCCAGATCGGAATCTGCGGAGGCATGTTCAGTGCAAGCAGAAGTCCTGTTACAACTGCACTGAAATCAGTAGTTGTATTCTTTTTATGCATCAGGCGGTCATACAGCCATTCAAAAAACACACTGGATGCAACAGTTGCCAGAATTACAAGAAGTGCATGTGCACCAAAATTCCAGATACCGAAAAATGTCGCAGGCAGAAGTGCGATCACTACCAGCTGCATAATACGGCTGGTCGTCATTTTATCCCTGATATGGGGATTAGATGATACGTTATACATTTGTTCCATTGTTATTCCTCCCCCTATTTCTTTTTCTTGCGTTCAGCAAGAACCATTTTTCTCATAGATTTAATACTCTGAGTCAGAGGTCGTTTGGCAGGGCAGATGTAGCTGCAGCAGCCACATTCACAGCATTCCATACCATCCATTTTTTCGAATCCTGCCATATCGCCGTGTTCTGCAAGAGTTGCAAGACGGGCGGGAACCACATGGCCTGGACAGACGCTTACGCAACGTCCGCAGTTGATACATGCAGTCTGAATCTGTTTCGCTTCGGATACTGCGTCACGCTCCAGGAAAAGCAGGGAAGAAGTTGTCTTCGTACATGGAATATGAAGATCATACAGCGCAAATCCCATCATTGGTCCGCCGGAAATTGCTTTTGCGATCTTTTCTTTCAGGCCACCTGCAGCGTCTACCAGTTCTGACAGATCTGTTCCTGTAAGAACGGAAAAGTTCTTCGGTGTGCGGATACCGTCTCCGGTCACTGTGACATTACGGCTGATAACCGGCTGTCCCAGGATTACTGCTTTATAAACAGAAGTAACGGTCTCTACGTTATCAACCACGCATCCTACGTCTGCCGGAAGCATGGTAGAATTGATTGCTCGTTTTGTCACTGCATAGATCAACTGACGTTCTGCCCCCTGTGGATATTTTGTCATCAATGCTTTCACATCAATTCTTGGATCGCCGGAAACTGCTTTCTGTAACTTTTCAATACAATCTTTCTTGTTATCCTCTACAGCAAAAACACCTCTTGCATTTGGGAATAAAGAAAGGATGACCTTCATTCCACTGACAAGAGCTTCTGTATACTCGAGCATTCTTCTGTAATCTGCAGTGATATAAGGTTCACACTCAGCACAGTTTGCAATAATATATTCTATCTTATCCGGTTCCTTCGGAGAAAGCTTTACCTTTGTAGGGAATCCTGCACCACCCATTCCTACGATTCCGGCATCTCCAATCTTATTAATGATTTCTTCCCTTGTCATCTCTTCCAAAGGCTTTACCGGTTCATATTCAACTTCCTTATACTCTCCATCGTTTTCTACAACAATGCACTCCACCTGGGATCCAGTTGGATTAAAACGTTGTTCCAATCCTTTCACTTTACCAGAGACAGATGAATAGATCGGAGAAGATACAAATCCTCCCGCTTCAGCAATCAACTGTCCTTTCAGCACACAATCGCCTTTCTTAACTACCGGTTTAGCCGGTGCTCCTATATGCTGCGAAAGTGGATAGACCAGTTCACCCTGAGGTACTACAGGTCTGATTGGCTGATCCTTTGAAAAACGTTTTCCATCATCCGGATGGATTCCGCCTTTAAATGTCAAAAGCACCATCTCATTTCCTTCCTTTCTTTTATCATTGTCATTACAACAATAATCTTTTAATTTTGTAATACCTATTTTACTAGAATGCGCTCTGAAAATCTAGCAAATATGTAATAATTCTTGTATCTTTCGCTATACATCTTGTCGAATTTTTAACAGAAAAAGAACCTACCAATGGCAGGTTCTTCTAAAAAATAATTTATATCTTATTCCTCTGTCTCTCCAGCGTTGTCAGCCTCAAGAGCTTTCATGCTCAGACTGATCTTCTTCTCTGCTTCGTTAAGATCAACGATCTTAGCTGTGATTTCCTGTCCGATTGCAAGAACATCAGATGGTTTCTCAACATGAGCTCTTGAAATCTGGGATACATGAAGAAGTGCGTCAACTCCCGGTGCAAGTTCTACGAATGCACCAAAGTCTGTCATACGTGCAACTTTTCCTGTAACTACTGTACCTACAGCGAAATCTTCTGCTGCATTTACCCATGGATTTGTCTCTGGGAATTTCAGGCTGAGCGCAATCTTTGTATCATGAATGTCTTTTACAAGAACTTTCAGTGTATCTCCTACATGGAATACTTTCTTCGGATTGTCAACTCTTCCCCATGACATCTCTGAGATGTGAAGAAGTCCGTCAACACCACCAAGGTCAACGAATGCTCCGAAATCTGTTACATTCTTAACAGTTCCTTCTACTGTATCACCAACATGTAATTTAGCGAATAACTCTTTCTGCTTTTCAGCACGCTCAGCAACAAGAAGCTGTCTTCTGTCACCGATCACACGGTTTCTTCTCGGGTTGAACTCGCTGATTACGAATTCGATTTCCTGTCCTTCATACTTGCTGAGATCTTTCTCATAAGAATCGGAAACAAGGCTTGCCGGGATAAATACTCTTACTTCATCAACTGTTGTACAAATACCGCCGCCAAGAATCTGTGTAACTGTAGCTTTCAGCACTTCGTGGTTTTCATATGCTTCGCGCAGTCTCTCATTTCCTTTTTCTGCAGCCAGTCTCTTATATGTAAGAAGAACCTGACCCTCTCCGTCATTTACTTTCAGTACCTTAACTGTCATTGTATCACCTACGGATACAACTGTTGTAAGGTCAAGAGACTGATCGTTGGAATATTCGCTCTTTGTGATGATACCGTCTGCTTTATATCCAATGTTCAGGATAATCTCATCCGGTTTCACGTCGATTACTGTACCTTCGACAACCTCTCCATTGTGAATTGTTTTAAATGACTCTTCTAACATCTGTTCAAAAGATAATTCTGACATTATTTTGAACCTCCTCAATTATATTGTTGGGCGTGGATGCCCCTGCTGTAATACCTACTGTTTCCACTGACCCTAATTGATTCAAATCCAAATCGCCAAGTGTCTGTATATAGTACGTATTGTTACATGCTTTTCTGCATATTTCAAATAACTTCTGGGTATTGGAACTATGTTTGTCACCAATAACGATCATAGCATCCACCGTCTCTGCTATGCTCCGGGCTTCAGTCTGACGCTCCTTTGTAGCATTACAGATTGTATTTAAAACACTTACATCATAACTCTTTTTTTCAAGAATTTCAACTAATTCTTTAAATTTATTGTAATTAAATGTCGTCTGGGCAACGATACAAATCTTTTTTCCCTGCTCACAAGAATAATTTTCTGCTTCTTCCTTTGTCTGAAAGACCTCTACATGGTCTCCTGCCCAGCCCTTAATTCCCTGAACCTCCGGATGTTCCGGATTTCCAATGATAATAATATTCTCGCCCACCTCACTGTGTTTCTGCACGATATTATGGATCTTCTTAACAAATGGACACGTAGCATCTACAATCTGGATTTTCTTACTTTCCAATCTGTCATACACATCTTTTGCCACCCCGTGAGAGCGGATAATAACAGTTCCCCTTTCCAGTGTATCCAGCTCTTCTTCGCTGCGAAGGACGATCACACCTTTCTGCTCCAGATCTTTCACCACTTCTTCATTATGGATAATCGGACCATACGTATAGATCGGAAGATTCTGATTCTCTTTCACCTGTTCGTAAACTGTATCCACTGCACGCTTAACGCCGAAACAAAATCCAGCTGATTTCGCCTTTATTACTTTCATTCTATCCAACTCCTGCAAATTTATCTATGACAATATCTGGAAATCGTGTTTACAACTTCTTTCAGTGTCATATCCGAACTGTCAACAAGTATCGCATCCTCTGCTTTTTTCAGTGGCGCGATCTTTCTTGTCATATCACGGTAGTCTCTTTCTTCAATATCTTTCTCTATCTCTTTCAGATCGCACTGTACTCCCTTTTCAACAAGCTCTTTATATCTTCTCTTTGCTCTGATTTCTACGCTTGCTGTAAGATAGATTTTTACATCTGCATCTGGAAGCACATGGGTACCAATGTCTCTTCCATCCATGATCACATCCTTCTCTCTTGCAAGCGTTCTCTGAAGTTCCAGGAGTTTTCCTCTGACTTCCGGAATCGCAGATGTCATAGAAGCCATATTTCCAACTTCTTCTGTACGAAGCTTTGCTGTAACATTCTCTCCGTTTACATAGATCTGCTGGATTCCGCTTTCATAACCAATCGTTACTTCCACATCTTTGCAGGCCTCTATAATCTTTTCTGTATCTTTTGGATCAATTCCAAGATTCAGAAAGTGAATGGCCAATCCACGGTACATTGCGCCGGTATCTACATAAATATATCCGTTTTCTTTTGCAACCTGCTTTGCAATTGTACTTTTCCCTGCCCCTGCCGGTCCATCGATTGCTACATTATATCCCATTTTTATTCCTCCATCTTTTCTTTCTACATTCCATTTTCAAATCTAACAGTAACATCTATTCTTCCTGTCACAGGATTCAGACATTCCCCAGTAAAATTTTCAATCACATCCTGCGTTAATTCCGGCAAGATACCCTGTTGACCACGCAATCTGAAGATTATATCCTCCGGTCATTGCATCAAGATCAAGCACCTCTCCGGCGAAATATAATCCTTTCATTTTTTTTGATTCCATTGTTCCTGGATCAACCTCTTTTACAGATACTCCGCCTTTTGTAATGATTGCTTCATTATAACCGCGAAGCCCTGTCAATGTCATTGTAAAATCCTTGATCAGATGAACCAGTCTCTGTCGTTCTTCTTTTGTAATCTCATTCACTTTTTTCTCAGGTTCAATCTCCGAGAGTTCTATCATAACGGGCTTTAATTTTGCCGGAAAGAGTGAATCGATTGAATTTTTATACTGTTTATTATGGTTTGCATCAAACTCTCTGAGGATTCTTTTATCAAGTTGTTCCTCACTCAATGCCGGTTTTAAGTCTATATGAAGTGTAAGTTCTTTTTTTCTTAAAGTTTTTCCCACCACACTGCTCGCGCTCAGAATAACCGGTCCTGTTACACCATAATGTGTAAAAAGCATTTCTCCGAATTCTTCGTAGAGTTTTTTCTTCCCATCTGTGATACAAATTTCTATATTTCGAAGAGATAATCCCTGCAATTCTTTCGCATACCATTGTCTGACTTCCATCGGTACAAGTGATGGAAGGAGTTCTGTCACTCTATGCCCTGTTTCTTTCGCAAAACGATATCCATCGCCTGTAGAACCCGTAGAAGGATAGGAAATACCACCTGTCGCAACAATCACAGCATCTGCCTTCATTTTCTTTCCATTAGTTAATAAAACCCCGCACACTTTATCCTGTTCACAAAGTAGTTCTCTCACCTCTGTGTGAAGAGAAACAGCTACTCCTAATGATTTTAACTCTCTTGAAAATGCTGCGATCACATCAGAAGAATGATCTGAAACAGGGAAAACTCGTTCTCCACGTTCAATTTTCGTCTTCACACCAAGTTTTTCAAAGAAATCGATCACCTGCTGATTTGTAAAACTGTAAAATCCACTGTATAAAAATTTCGGATTACTTGTCACCGCCGTAAATAAATCTTCTATATCAGCGGCATTCGTTATATTGCAGCGTCCTTTTCCTGTAATGAACAGCTTTTTCCCAAGCTTTTCATTCTTCTCAAGCAACTGAACATTCTGACCATTTCTTGCAGCGAAAACTGCCGCCATCATCCCGGCAGCCCCGCCGCCCACTACGATCACATTACTCATGCTCTATTCTTCTCCTTTATTCTGTCTGTAAGACTCGTTCGTTCCTGCGCTGCCACCTTCCTGGCTGCTTTCTTCTCCGCTGTAAACCTGATATTCACCCCAGATTTTCTCCAGAGTCTCTAATGTCGAGACAACTTCTTTCTGTTTTTTCATACAGATTGCAACAATCAGAGCATTGATCACACTCAATGGTGCAACAAGTGAATCGACAATAGATGCCATATCACTTCTTGCGATCAGATTGCAGGAAGAATACTGATTCATAGGTGAATGGATACTGTCAGTAAGTGTGATTACTTTTGCCTTTCTATTGCTCGCAAATTCCAATGCTTTCAATGTTCTCATCGAATATCTTGGGAAACTGATTCCTATAATCACATCTCCTTCCCCGATTCGAATGATCTGTTCAAAAATCTCGCTGGAACTGTTGGTATCGACCTCTACCACATCCTCACAGATCAGATTCAGATAAAAACTCAAGAAACTTGCAAGTGGCGAACAGCTTCGTATCCCGATCACATAGATCCTCTTTGCTTTCAGGATCGTATCTACCGCCATCTCAAATGCTTCATGATCAATTGCTTCCATCGTAAGCTTGATCTTCTCAATATCCGAATGCAGAACCGATGTCAGAATCTCCCCCTGGCTGATCCGTCCATACGTCACTTCCATACGCTGGATGGAATTCAGCTTCATCCTCACCAGTTCTCCCAGAGCTTTCTGAAATTCCGGGTATCCGTCATATCCAAGGGCCGTCGCAAATCTCACCACCGTCGATTCACTGACACCGACCTCTCCCCCCATCTTCGCAGCTGTCAAAAAAGCTGCCTTATCATAATCCTCACGGATAAAATCCGCCAGTTTTTTCTGTCCTTTGCTGAATTTGTGATATCTTTCATCGATCATCTTCAGCAGTTCATTCTTTGCGCTCATGCGATGTACCTCTTTTTCAAACAATGGTTTTATTATATAGCTTTGTGAGGGAATAGTCAATCGGATGTCGGGTGTGTGGGGACGGGAGATGTCTTTCATCTCGCTTTTCCCACTACTTTCTGAGAAGCCACACTCCCCCCGCTATCCTCGTATATTTTCGCGAACAGTCAAGTGTAGAAGTTCCTGGTTCAATGCATTCGCAGGGTGCTTTGCAAGGAATTGGTGAAAAAAAGACGATAAAATAAGATTTGGGATGTGCTACAAGCACATCCCAAAAGAATACCTGAGGCGGAAAATCATCAGGATTTTCCGTCCGAATGTATTCGATTCTTATCTTATCGTCTTTTTTTCGCTTACGCCTTGCAAGCACCCAAAGTCGCATTGAATCAGGAACTTCTACACTTGACGTCCTCTCGAAAACCTATACAGGATAACTCCCGTTTTCCGTATCCGCTACTGTCGCATCCACCTTTGTCTGCTGTGCTTCTCTATACTTGAAGAAGTCTACAGCAACCTGTGGGAACAGTGCGTAAGACAGTACGTCTTCATCCTGCTGGATCCACTGTTCGCATTCTTTGCGGAGTGTGTCTAATTCATCCGGAATCAGATCTGCCGGACGGCATGTGATGATCTCAGGATCATCGCCAAGTACTTTCTTGATCACGTCCGGATTCATAGGTTTTACTGTCTGTCCGTATTTTCCGCTTAAGAGGTCTTTTGTCTCTTTTGTTGCTACTTTGTAACGTTCTCCCATCAATACATTGAATACAGCCTGTGTACCAACGATCTGTGAGGAAGGTGTTACAAGCGGTGGTTCTCCAAGGTCTTTACGTACTCTTGGAACTTCTTCAAGTACATCGTAGAACTTGTCTTCCGCACCCTGCTCTTTTAACTGAGATGTCAGGTTAGAAAGCATTCCACCCGGTACCTGATACAGAAGAGTCTTGATGTTAACACCAAGGTTCTTCGGATTGAGCAGTCCGCTGTCAAGAGCTTCGTCACGGATCGGACGGAAGTAGTCAGCGATCTCTGCCAGAAGTTTCTGGTCTAATCCTGTATCATAAGGTGTTCCCTTGAATGTCTCAACCATAACTTCTGTTGCAGGCTGAGATGTTCCAAGTGCGAATGGTGAGATTGCGGTATCAATGACATCTACACCGGCCTCTACTGCTTTCATGTAAGTCATAGAAGCAACACCTGATGTGTAGTGTGTATGAAGCTGGATTGGAAGATCTACAGCTTCTTTCATTGCTCCGATCAGCTCTGTTGCCTTATACGGTGTCAGAAGACCAGCCATATCTTTGATACAGATAGAGTTTGCACCCATCTCTTCAATCTTCTTGGCAATGTCTACCCAGTAATCCAGTGTATAAGCATCACCTAAAGTGTAAGATAATGCGATCTGAGCTTCTACTTTTTCTTTGTTTGCAGCCTTAACTGCTGTCTTCAGGTTACGAAGATCATTTAAGCAGTCAAAGATACGGATGATGTCGATTCCGTTGGCAGCAGATTTCTGTACGAAATATTCTACCACATCATCTGCATATGGACGATATCCTAAGATGTTCTGTCCACGGAACAACATCTGAAGTTTTGTATTCTTGAATCCATCACGGAATTTACGAAGTCTTTCCCATGGATCTTCTTTTAAGAAACGAAGAGATGCATCGAATGTAGCTCCACCCCAGCACTCTACGGAATGATACCCAACCTTGTCCATTTTATCAACGATCGGGAGCATCTGCTCTGTTGTCATACGGGTTGCAATCAGAGACTGATGC
>ENA-OURQ01002953-OURQ01002953.1-human-gut-metagenome-genome-assembly--contig:-NODE-2953-length-11947-cov-10.053397_pt1 | contig 11947 bp, 12 predicted proteins | sample MGYA00242105_ERZ508999 | MGnify/ENA primary metagenome ERZ508999 (study PRJEB26280, sample SAMEA2338771) | human gut metagenome | biome: human gut; feature: human-associated habitat; material: faeces...
CATGGCTGACGCTGTTTTACAGCTTGCCGCGAGAGCTTGCGGAGAAGTGGAAGCCCGCCTATGAGCTGCCCCGCTGTCCGTATGAGGTCTTGCGGACAGACAAATATAACCACATCGTATGTGACGATATGTTCAAGCTGCTTGTGTGGGACTGCTACGCATGGAGCGCATGGCAGTTTTTCCAAGTCAAAGACCGCAAGGGCAACTACCGCGACATTCCCGGCAACTGGAACCAGTACGCAGGATATTTCCCTTTGTGGCGGCTGTCGTACAGCATTATCCCCTACATCCGAATGAAGTTTGAGCAGAACGGGCTTGGCTTCCAAAACCTTTACAACATCCCGCAGGGTGTGGAAGTGCCGTGGCTGACCTATCAGCAGTTCAGCAATCTGATCGGTAATGTCACCGAAATAGTGATTGAAGAGCAGAACTGGCAGCCGATGATCGACGCGATATGGGAAAACCGCACCGTAGAGGACTACGAAACCACCGGCAGCACCGTCAAGACCGATTTCATGCGAAAATGGCATCACAATCGCTCCTGCAAGCCGATTTCTCTTGACGAGATGATGGAGAATGAGGACGGCGATATTTTTGAGGTTGCCGATCCTCGCGGCGAGTTTGAGCAAAAGGTGATTTCCGAAATGCAGATCGCCGCCTTTTCCGAGCAGAGCATTACCGAGAAAGACAGGGGAATATTAAAGCTGCGCATGGACGGCTTGACCGAACAGGAGATTGCGGACAAAGTTGGCTACAAGACCGCCAGCGCAGTCCATAAGCGGATTACCAAAATTGCCGAAGCCTATGAGGACTATGTGACAGCGGAGTATCAGAAGTATTTGGACAAGTAAACAGACGCAGAAGCGGCAGCAGTTACCGAAATGGTGACTGCTGCCGCTTCCGCGGGAAAGGAGATTTTATGAGCAAAGAACCGTTTGAAGCCATGCCCGATGTGATGGATGCAAAGCAGCTTGCCAAAGCGTTGCACCTATCCAAAGCCGGGGCTTACACTCTGCTGAACGCAGAGGATTTCCCCACGCTAAAAATCGGCGGGAGGAAGCTCGTCATGAAGCAGGATTTATTGCTCTGGCTGAAAAAACACACCAACGGTCAAGAGCTGGGAAAAACAGAAAACAGCCAATAATGACTGCCCGGACACACTACTCTCTGCCCGAGCAGTTTTTATTTGAAAATCGCTATTTTCCCAAATTCAAGAGCCGAGAAAAATCACCGAAAAATGCCACCCTCGCGGAGTGGAGCGCAGAAAGGAGTTAAAATGCGAACGGGACTAACCAAGCGGCAGAAAACCACAGAAATCTTTTTTGATGAAACAAAGAGCAGGATCACCGTCTACACCCATAACACCGACTTGAAGAAGCGGCTGACCGCCTATGCGGAGCAATACCCCGACCATTGCAATATGACGGACGAGGATACCGAAACAGGCTACAAGGCGTTTGAGATTGAAAAGGGGCGGTTGTCTTTCCGTCTGACTGCACCATACAGTAAAGAACGCCGACAGGCGGCAAGCGATTATGCAAAGCAAAATATTCGCCATAAAAGAAATTAAGTTTGCAAAAAAGGATATTAAATCTATATTTGCATTGAAATGTTCATTCTTTTCTGATATAATAAAAATTATGATTCGGAGGTGGCAGAATGGCAGTTACTTATACGAAGTTGTGGAAATTACTTTTAGACAAAAAATTGAAACGAACTGACTTAAAAGAAATTGCGGGTATCAGCAGTAGCACACTTGCAAAACTTGGAAAAGATGAATACGTTTCTATGGAAAGTATTGATAGAATATGTGCTGCATTAAAATGTGATATTTCAGAAGTACTATCCGTTTCGAACGAAAAGTAAGGAGACAAAGATAATGACAACCGAGCAAAACATTCGATATAGAAATATACTTATAGAGCCAATTAATGAATGTGCACACTATTCACCCAAATTTGGGCATGGACGAAATGGTGGATTTTCGCTTGCAGAATTCCAAACATTATACGGAGCAGATGCGTTTTATAAATGGCTTGGATTGGACAATCCTCTTATGTATTCTGCCCATAAAGCAGCTGGTGGCATTACCAGTGTTTATCGGCAAATTGGCATTGGCTGCGAACGCCTTGTCAGGGCTATTTTTATGGATTATCTTGGCCTCAATGCTGACGATGTCACATGGTCTTACAAAGTTACTGGAACTAACGGAAAAGAACGTACACTTTCTTTGGATGGGCGAATTATAATTGATAAAATCCCAGACGAAGAAATTAAAGAACGCTGCACCGCTTGGATGATGCAAGTAGCAGATAATCTGGAACTTGCTACTCCAATCCGGGAAGCAATAACTGGTATCGTTTTCGAAGTAAGGCAAGGATACAAAAGCAAAGACTCCAAACGTCAGAACGCAGATATTGCCAACGCAGCAAATGCGTATGCCAATGGATATATCCCTTGTCTAATGGTTATGTCTGCACAGATAGACGATGATATTGTAGCTCGATATAATGTCGCAAAATGGGCAATTCTCCAAGGTTTTGTTGAGACATCCCCTTACGTTTCAACCTTTAGCTTTTTTAAACAGGTTATTGGGTTTGACTTTGTCGAATTCATGAACAGTAACCAAGAATACTTTAAAGAAAAGATTCAGCATGTTCTTGAACAGCTGATGAGGGCAGAGTAAATGCATAAAGAAGCAATAACGCAAAACGCACAATACACATTTAAATACAATTCGTCTTTGGGTAGACATGGATGGCTGCGACTTACTCCAGCATACTCTGTTCGCTTGGTGGAAGAAATACTTGCTGAGTTGGATTATACCCCTCGTTGTGTTATGGAACCTTTTTCAGGTACCGGAACAACGGAATTAGTGTGTGCCAATAAAGGCATTTCATCATTTGCATTAGAAATCAATCCTTTTTTAGTTTGGTTGGGAAATGCAAAATTAGGCATTTATCATCGAGATAAGGTCGAAGAGTTTTTGTCTATTGCAAACACATTAATGCAGCACATAGAAGAATACGTGCCTACCGATTTTCCTCCGATCTACAATATTTATCGTTGGTGGAATCCGCCTCAAGCCGAGTTTTTAGCAAAACTAAAATCTGCAATTAAAACTGTTGAAGATGATGCTGTTGTACAACTACTTACCGTTTCTTTTTGCCGAATAGTAATTGAACTTTCTAATGCTGCGTTTAACCATGTTTCTACATCATTCAAAGATGGTAATGAAGGTTTCTTTTCAATAGATATTGCAAAAGAAGCTTTTATTTCAGTTTGTGAAATGGTTGCTAAAGGAGCACTATTACAACCTCGTGCAACATCAAAAGTGTTATTGCACGACTCGAGATCCATCCCTGCGGAATGTTATGGGGCATATGATACGGTTATTACTTCGCCACCATACCCAAATAGGATTTCGTATATTCGTGAATTACGTCCATATATGTATTGGCTGGATTATCTTGAGACATCTGATCAGGCCAGCGATCTTGATTGGCAGGCAATAGGTGGAACATGGGGACGAGCGACAAGTCTATTGGGCACATGGAAAAGCGACCATTCTCTTCCTCAATATGTTTATGATATTGCAGAAAAAATATCTAATGCAGACAACAAGTCTGCAGGGTTAATGGCAAACTATGTATTAAAATATTTCGAAGATATGCAAAAACACCTTTCTTCCGTATATGCCGGATTAGCCGCAAAAGGCAGAGTGTTCTACATTATCGGAAATTCGAATTTTTATAACATTACTGTTCCGGCCGAAAAAATATATGTTGATATGATGACTACAATTGGTTTTGTCGATGTTAAGTATCACATTGTTCGCAAAAGAAATTGCAATAAACAGCTTTACGAATTTGTTGTTTCTGGGCAAAAATGATAAAGGAGAGATAAAAATGGAGATAGCCTCTTTAGTATTAAGTGCAATTAGCACCCTTGCCGCAGTTGTATCTGCGATTGCTGCCATAGGGGCGAAGAACGAAGTTAAAAAATTGAAAAACAGTATTAATGGCAACGGAAACACCCAAGTTTCTGGTGACGTGTCAGTCAGCAACAGTGGAAATAATAGAGGCGTTATTTCGGGGGTGAATTCTGGTGAAATCAACATGTGATCTTCTTAAAAGAAAACCATCCATAGAAAACTCAGGAGATAACTACGGTGTCGAAGCTGCTTCGAATTCGGGGCTGATTGTTGTAAATCAAGGTATGGGTTATGATAATACAAAAGCACTGTGTCTTGATGTTGTAAGCGATGAATTGAACAAATACAAGGCCGAGGCATACGAGGAAGCCAAGCGCCGGGATAGCGACTTGTTTGAAAAAGTCGTTGCAGAGCTAAGTAAACGGAACATGACTGATGAACAAGCGCTGTCCGAGTTTAGAGAGCCCTCTATGCAATATGATTACGCAGAAGCTCAAAAAGCGTATATAAAAGCAGGAACACCAGAACTTGCATCAGTATTGTCAAATATTCTGGCCGAGAGAATCGGAGAATCATCACGCACGTTGCTTCAAATTGCATTAGGAGAATCTATTCAAATTGCTCCGAAACTAATTGAAACGCAAATGGCTACATTGGCATTGGCATTTATTCTTAAACATACAGTACGGCTTAATGTCAACGACCACAGTTCTCTTGTTGAGTATATTCAAAACACTGTTTTGCCGATTTACAAAAAAGGTGTCAGTCAAAAACAGTCAGAATTCCAACATCTAAACTTTACTGGATGTAGTCAGTATTCAGCGGTAAGCCAAAAATTGCCATCGCTCTTTTTGAATACTTATTCCGGCCTTTTTATGAAAGGAATTGAGAAAGACAAATTGCCAAAAGATGCTGATGGCAAAAGTTTTGTGGACTTGTATCCCAATCTATTCTTAAAATGTCTAAACAACAGTGACACACTTCAAATCAACGCAATATCCGAAGATGTCCTGACAACTTTAATAGAGAGGTTGGATATGAGTCAAGAGCATCAGCAAATATTCAAAAAGCTCTTCAAAGAAAATAGAATGTCAGAGGAAGCTGTGCAAAAATTGGTTGTTAAACTTGTGCCTGAGATGCAGGATGTTTTTGATTATTGGGCCAATAGTGGGATTGCGCTTTTGACATTAACTTCGGTCGGTATTGTAATCGGAGCGCAATACGCTAAGATTATTACTGGCCAAGACTATGATCTAAACATTTGGATTTAATCCAAAGAAAACAGAATTAGTATATGATGTTTCTTTATTCAAAGACCGCTTACCATTGGTAGGCGGTCTTTTTATATCAAAAACAAAATCACAGGAGGAACGATATGCCAAGAAAACAACCTACCACCCTTGAAGAATGTAATGCTGAACTGGAACGCACGCGGAAGCAGTTGCAGCAGTACGAAAACCGAAACAAGATGCTCAACCGCAAACTGTCTGTTGAGAAACGCAAGGAGCGCAATCACCGCATTTTTCTGTACGGCGGCTTTATGGAAAGCATCGTGCCGGAGCTGAAAACCATGACGGAGGACGAAGGCAAGGACTTCCTGTATCACATTGCAAAGAGTACGGAAGCACAGGAGTATTTGAAAAAACGCGCCGAGGGGGTGAAAGCCAGATAATACCCTTGGTAACAAGGGCGCACTTATACACCTTGTCGGGGCAAGCTCCATATCGTTCGTTTCGCCGCAAGCGGCAAAACTCATTCATTCTGCTGCCCCTCCTCTCCCCACAAAATTTTGCAGCTTTGCGGGGACCCCATGAGGTGTCGTGCGCTCTGCCGAGAGCTTGTGAGCGCATGGAAGTTTCCACGCGCCCACATTGGCGGCTTGCGCCGCACAGGGAAAACTGCATTTTCCCTGCGACAGCTTGCGCTGTCTACCCTTTTGCGTCCCCACGAAACAGAACACCTTGCTGCGGCAAGCTGTTCCGTTTCATGGGGCTGAATCACGAAGATCGGAGGTAAACCGTTATCGCAATTTATCATTGCAGCATCAAGATCATCAGCCGTGGGAATGGCAAGTCAGCCGTTGCCGCTGCTGCCTACCGAAGCGGCGAGAAAATCACAAACGAGTGGGACGGCATGATCCATGACTACACCAGAAAGCGCGGTATCGTCCATTCGGAAATCCTGCTGCCGTCCAACGCTCCCCCAGACTTTCAAGACCGGGGAACGCTTTGGAACAGCGTGGAGCAGATCGAAAAGGCGTGCAACTCCCAACTGGCACGGGAATTGGAGGTTGCCCTGCCCATAGAGTTATCCAGAGAGGAACAGGTACGGCTTGTCCGTGCGTACTGTTCCTCTCAATTTATTTCCAGAGGAATGTGCGCGGACTTTAACATTCACGACACAGGCAGCGGCAACCCGCACGCTCATATTCTTCTCACCATGCGACCAATGGACGCACATGGCAAGTGGCGTCCAAAGTCCAAAAAGGAATATGTGCTGGACGAAAACGGCGAGAGAATCCGCCTGTCCAGCGGCAGATACAAAACGCGCAAGGTTGATCTTGTGGACTGGAACAGTCAGGAGAACGCCGAAGTCTGGCGCAAGGTGTGGGCTGACCTCGCCAATGAGTTCTTGGAACGGAACAACCGCCCGGAACGCATCGACCACCGCAGCTATGAACGGCAGGGGATCGACCAAATCCCAACCGTTCACATCGGCGTGGCAGCGTCACAGATGGAGAAGAAAGGCATCGCTACCGAGCGCGGCGAACTGAACCGCAGTATCAAAGCGGCAAATCGTCTGCTCCGTGACATCAAGGCGCAGATCGGCAAGCTGAAAGAATGGCTGCTTGATGTGTTCAAGGCAAAGGAGAGCTTGCGCGCCGAGCCGCCGCAGCCGAAATCCACCGACCTCTCCACGCTGCTGTTCCGCTATCTGGATATTCAGAAAGCCAATGGCAGGAAGTATTCCCAAAGCTGGCAGCAACAGCACTCCGCAGACGAACTCAAAGCAATTTCCAAAGCTGTCAATCTTCTTTCAGAAAAAGGTATCTATACGCTGGAAGAACTGGATGCAGCCCTGTCCGTTGTCCATGACAAGGCAAGCGAAATCCGTAGTGCTATGAAACCGAGGGAAGCGAGAATTAAGCAGCTCCAAAAGCTGATTGAGCAGGCGCAGAACTTCCAAAAGGCACAGCCCATCCACGATGAATACAAGCAAATCCGCTGGAAAGGCAAGCAGGAGAAGTTTGCAGAAGCACACCGCGCCGATCTTGCAGTATGGGATGCAGCGAACCGTTATCTGCGGGCAAATCTGCCGGACATGAAGCTGACGCCGAAAGCATGGCAGACCGAGCTTGCCGAGCTGACCGCTGAGAACGAAGCGGAATATGCAAAGCTGAAAGCCCAGCGGGAGGAAGTTGCCGAGCTGCAAAAGGTACGCCGCTATGTAGATGTTGCCCTGAAAGCGGACGCACCGCAAAAGACGAAAACCAAACATCACGATATAGACCGATAACCCATCGGAGAAAGGACACCACCATGAACGAGAACAAAGAATTTGAACACGAAATCGACCCTGATCTGCTGGCAGAAATCGAGGAATGGGAAAAGGCTGACCATGACGAACCAGTGGAATATTACTTCTCCAATCCAGACCCGTATCTCAAACCGCAGCCTTTGCCGCCCGATCATCCCCGGCACAACTGCTATTTCAACGAGGACGGACATCTTTGCGTGAAAAACTTGTCCGCCTTCTGGCTGCCGGAGTTCACCTTGCAAAAGGAAATCGGAGGCACAGTCTACACCGTCACAGGCAGCTATGACGGCGTGGAAACGCTGGATAGAAAGATGGAGCGCGTCATGGGCGAAAAGTTTACAGAAAAGATGGAGGATTCTGAATGACAAATACGCAGTCTCTTGGTACAATAGAAGCAACCAATCCTGTACTGGCAGTTGCCCCTTTGAAGGAGGAAACAGAAATGTTACGGGCAACTGATAAAATCACCGCGCTTTACTGCCGCTTATCCGTGGAAGATTTGAAAGAGGATAAGAAGGGCGGCAAAGAGGACGAATCCAACAGCATCCAGAATCAGAAAATGATCCTGCTCCAATACGCAAAGGAGCACCGTTTCCCGAACCCAACCTTTTTTGTGGACGATGGGTATAGCGGCACGAACTTTGACCGCCCCGGCTTTCAAGCCATGCTTGCGGAAATTGAAGCGGGCAGAGTGGCAGTTTGCTGCACGAAAGACCTATCTCGACTGGGACGTAATTCCTCGCTGACAGGGCTGTACATCAACTTCACATTTCCAAAGTACAATGTTCGCTATATTGCCATCAACGACCATTTTGACACCATCGACCCTAACAGCACCGACAGCGACATTGCGGGTATCAAGAACTGGTTCAACGAGTTTTTCGCCAAAGACACCAGCCGCAAGATCCGTGCCGTCAATAAGGCAAAGGGCGAACGCGGTGTTCCTTTGACTGTCAATGTTCCGTTCGGCTACCGTAAAGACCCGGAGGACAAGACAAAGTGGGTCGTGGATGAAGCGGCAGCATTGGTAGTCAAGCGCATTTTCAAGCTGTGCATGGAAGGGCGAGGCCCGATGCAGATCGCCAAGCTCTTGCAGGAGGAAAAGGTTCTGAATCCCACCGCATATAAGCGGCAGATCGGCATCAAGACGCCCAGCCCGGAAACCGCTGATCCGTACCATTGGAACACCAACACGGTCGTTCACATTCTGGAACGGCGGGAATACACGGGATGCACCGTCAATTTCAAGACCTACACCAACTCCATCTGGGACAAGAAGCAGCGGGAAACGCCTATTGAAAAACGGGCGGTTTTCTACAACACCCACCCGTCGATCATTGAGCAGGAGGTCTTTGACAAGGTGCAGGAGATTCGCCAACAGCGTCACCGCAGGACAAAGACGGGCAAGAGCAGCCTGTTTTCCGGCATGGTCTATTGCGCTGATTGTGGAGCAAAAATGCGCTACTGCACCACCAACTACTTTGAAAAACGGCAGGATCATTTTGTATGCGCCAACTACCGCAGCAATACAGGAAGCTGTTCGGCACACTTTATCCGCGCGGTTGTTCTGGAGGAATTGGTCTGGATGCACATGAGAACTGTAATTTCCTATGTCAGCCGGTATGAGGATCATTTCCGTGCCGTCATGGAGCAGAAGCTCCGGCTGTCCAGCGAAGCCGCGATCCGCGGACACAAGAAGCGATTAGCACAGGCTGAAAAGCGGCTGGGAGAGCTTGACCGTCTGTTTATCCGCATTTACGAGGATAATGTGGCGGGGCGCATCACAGATGAAAAGTTTTCTATGATGAGCAAGACCTACGAGGACGAACAGGCACAGCTTAAAGAGGAAATTCAGACTTTGCAGCAGGAAATCGAAGTACAGGAACGACAGATTGAAAATTTGGAGCAGTTTATCCAGCGGGTACGCAAATATGAGGACTTGGATGAGCTTACCCCGTATGCGCTGCGGGAGCTTGTCAAGGCGATCTACATTGAAGCCCCGGATAAGTCCAGCGGCAAGCGGTATCAGGGCATCCGCATTTCCTATGACCTTGTGGGCTTTATTCCTGTGGAAGAACTGCTGAAACAGGAAACGGCGTGACCGAAGCCACGCCGTTCCTGAGAAAATATGATATTACTTTCTTATGACCCCCGACCATTGGCGCGGGGCTTTTTTACGCTTCAAGAATCAAAACGGATTCAAGAATTCAGTTTGATCAGACAGTAGCCTTCGCCATGAAGATAGTGAAGGTGATGTCCAGATTGCCCTTGTAGGCGTGAGCCGTCAGGCCACTGGAGGTAAGGGTCGCCATCAGGGACTGAGTATAGCTGCCGCCCCATTCATTGACCACATAACCGGCCTGCTGCAGAGCGTAACCGGCATTGTTCATCACATCTACGTCGCTAACGCTCGTCGTGTTGGAGCTGTAGGTGAGGTTGACACGCAGAGTGTTGGCGTTGACCTCCCACTCGTAGGTCTCCTCGCTGCTGCTGCCGGCGCTGCCCGCAGCATCCACGGTCTGGATCACGATGGTGGTGACTTCGCCATCCGAATTGGTCTTGTACCAAACCTTGTCGTTGTCGTCCTTCTGGATCGCGTTGACATTGGTGGCAGAGATGGTCTTACCGTCGGCGCTGATCACGAAGACCTCGCACTTATCGGCAACACTGATCGGGGTGCCGGCAAGGGTGATGGTGCCGTTGACAACAGCGTCATTCTGGTGAGAGGCATCGGCGGCCACATACTTCACCGAGGTGTCAGTAGCGCCGGTAGTGGTGGTAGCGTTGGCATAATAGCCGGCAACCAGGCTGTAGACGCCCTTGCTGTCCTTGGTCAGCTGGCTGGCGATGGTAGCGGTGATCTTGTTCGCAGCGGTAGCGGCCATCTTGATCTTGGTGATCTCACCGCCAATGATGGCGTCATACTCATAGTAATCACCAAACTCCTCGGTGTGGTTGACCGCGGGATTGCCGTTCTTATCGCCCTTGATGAAGAACACGCTCTTGGAGTTGCCGCTGATCACAGCGTCACCGTCGTGGGCGACAAAGACGACCTTGGCGGACGCCGAGCCGACCGGCACGTAAACGGCGCAATTGTCATCAGCATCGGTCAGATTGATGGTGGGAACATTCGCAATACCGACGTAAGACTCGACGGTGTTCGTAGCCTCATTGTAGATCAGGAACGTGGTCTTGCCGTTGGCATAGGAAGGACCGGTCTCATCGACGTTGTACTTATCGTTGCCCATCGTAGTGTTGCCCTTGGTGACCAGAACACCGGCGGTTTCGGTGGCATTGACAGACGCAACCCGAGTCAGAATGTATTCCTTGTCGGAATTGATGCGGTAGGAAACAATGTCGTTCAGCTGAGCAGAACCCCAGGACTTGACGTCAACGACCTTGCGGGTGCCGTCAAGGAAGAGCAGCTCGGCCTTGGTGGCGCCGAGAAGGGAGCCGGTGCCGGAAGCGGAGTTGCTGCCGATCACAGCGGCATAAGCATCGGAGGCAGCCGCCGCGTCAACATAAACGGCATCGCCGTAGAAGCCGAGATAAACATCGACGGTGGTGTTCATCGCATTGGTCAAAGAGCTGCCGATCGTAGCCTTGGAAGCGGCAACCGCATTGATCTTATAGGTCGTGCCGCCGGCCACAACAGACTTGCCCTCAACATAGCCGGTAAGGGTGCCGGTGACCTTCTCGGCGAGCTTCATGCTCTTCACGCCGGTGGCGCCGGTCATCTTGGAGTAGGTGTAGAGCACATAATCGTCAACGGCATAAGCGTCGTCGGTCTCATAGGTGCTGCCAAGGCCGGTATTGCCGGTGCTGGCGAGCAGGACATAAGCGTCCTTCGTGGTAGAGGCCTTGTAGGCCGCCGCGATCTGAGCGAAATAGGTGTTGATCACAGTGATGGTGGCGGTGTTCTTAGCGGAATCATACCAAACCTGAGTCAGAGCGCCGTTGCCGCCGACCTCATCGAGGCTGCCCTTAACAATGTCCTTGGTGAAAGTGGTCTTTTCGCCATCGACATAGTAGGTAACGTTGCCCGCAGGAATGCCGCTGTTGGACAGACCGAGGTCGGCATAGATGGTGCCGCGCTTGACGGAGTCAGTATACTTGGCATCTTCATCCTCGGCATACTCACCGATCTTCTTGGTGTCGTTGGTCCAAATGTGAATGGGACGACCAAAATCATCCATCGCACCGGAGGAGAGCTTCAGCTTGGTGTAGAGCTTCTCGCCCAGCTCGATGGTGTAACCGCCGTTGTTGGTCAGGGTCGCATCGGAGATGGTCTGCTGCTTGGCAATGGTGTTGGTCACATAGGTGGGCTCGGAAGCGCCGAGGTTGATCTCAGCACCGTTGACGGAGATGCTGGAGCCCTTGGTGGTGTACTCAACGGTGGGGGCCTTGAGGGCGTTCAGAGTCATCTGAGCGGCCTTCTCACGGGTGATGACCTGGTTGACGGAGCCGTCAATGCCG
>ENA-OURQ01002972-OURQ01002972.1-human-gut-metagenome-genome-assembly--contig:-NODE-2972-length-11897-cov-18.019169_pt1 | contig 11897 bp, 10 predicted proteins | sample MGYA00242105_ERZ508999 | MGnify/ENA primary metagenome ERZ508999 (study PRJEB26280, sample SAMEA2338771) | human gut metagenome | biome: human gut; feature: human-associated habitat; material: faeces...
AAGCTGTTGGTTCTTATCAGGACTTCTACTTGTTGGAGGACTATTACCTTTGGCTCCGGATGCTGATGGCGGGGTATCAAGGCTACAACATTCAAGAGCCGTTGCTCCATATGAGGGCCGGCTTGGATATGTACCTGCGGCGTGCCGGTTGGAAGTATATCAAGGCGCAGACAAAGCTGTTCAAGTTTATGAAACAGCAAGGCTTTATAGGGAAAGGGCAGTACATAAAAAGCTGTGTGATTCGTAGCGGGTCAGCGTTGGCTCCGAATTGGCTACGGAGGTTTATGTTTGAGAAAATGCTGAGAAAGTAGATCTCGTTGGACTGGGAAAATGTGTATGAAAATTAGGATAAACAAAAATACATTGGCATGTGCATTCTGGACTGTCTCTATGATGGCGTACATGTTTCAGTGTTACCAGAGAGAGCTTGCAACATTAATTGTCCCATGTCTGGCGACATTTCTTTTGCTCGAGAGTAATCATATGAAATTCCAATCGTACAGAAGTTGGATGCCATTATACTGCTTTTTCTTTTTTTATCTGACAATTTCAGGGATAATTTCGTATATAAATGGCTCGTCTATTGGAAGTATGCTACGGTTTTATTTGATTCTTTTGGCAATTCCATTGGCACAATGTGTAAGAGAACCTAATTTTCATGCAGAATGGATAGTTCTTAAAATACTTGCGGTGGTTAAGGCGAGTACAGTTTTGCTTACATGGATAGATGTTTTCATCAAACAGGATTATCAATCCTACCGTATGTGGGCAAAAAGTACGGGGGCGGGAGATATCTATATTTTAAACGGCATACCGCGAGTACAAATTTTAGGAACAAGTATATTTGTGACACTGTTTATCTGTGAATTCATGAAAGAACGCAGATTGACATTTTACGGAGCACTAATGGCAGTAACTGCCCTTGCGGCAGGAAATTCGGCATACGTTTTGGGAATATTTGCTTTTGTAGTGTTTTATTATGGTCCGGTACTTCTGAAATGGATTAAAAAGAAACACTGGAAATTGATCTTCGTTATTCCAATTTCAATAGTGATGGTTACAGTATTTGGATTCTATTCGTTGAGATCGATGAAGGTAAAGGCAGAATTTTCAAATGCGGTTCGAGTAGAACAAATTCAGGTGCTAACGGAAACAAATCCCATTATCGGGAGTGGTTTAGGACATAACGTCAGTGGCGGAGGAGTGTGGAGGCAGTATGATGGCGATACGTATTTCGAATTACAAACGCTATATATCTACAATCAAATTGGAATAATTGGACTAGGAACTTTTTATTTACTGACACTTATTCCATATGCTAGACAAAAAAGCGAAAAAAAACTTATGTGCTATATAACATACCTGATTTACACCTTTTTTAATCCGTACTGTTTTGATAGCACACATATATTTGCAGTTCTGCTAATTACTAATTGTGTTGAATAAAATTGCCAACTTATTGATTCTGGCAGTGAAAGGCTAAAAATGAGTGAAACGCATGCCTTGGTGACTTTATATAATCCAAGCGAAAAAGAATTTAATAATTGTAGGATTTTGTCTCAACAGGTGGACACGGTGATTCTATGTGACAATAGTCAGGAATCCCATGAGACCGTATTTCAAAATGAAAAAAACATAATCTACATAACAAAAAATGAGAACCTTGGTCTTGGTGCAGCATTTAATGTGGCACTAAAAAATGATACCTATGGCTGGAAAGATGATGATTTGATCATATTCTTTGACCAGGATTCACAGATTGGCGAAGGTTATATTCAAGCGCTGCAGGATGAATACCGGAAGATTGAGACACTTATTCCGAATCTGGGGTGTCTGGGGCCTGTATTTTACAATACGAGCAATGGTCGGACGGAGAGACCACGGCAGAAGAAAAATATTACAGATGAGACATATGAGGTAAGCAATACCATTACATCTTCGTTGATGATGCGGTATGGAAACCTGAAAAGGATCGATTTCTGGAATGAGAAAGTTTTTCTGGACCTGGCAGATTGGGATCTGTGTTGGCGGATGCAGAAAGCCGGTATGGTGTGCTGCATGACAGAAAAAGTTGTGCTGCACCATTCTGTAGGAAACGGCGAAAAGAAAGTTGGTCCTATTAAACTGAGAGTCGGCCAGCCTTTCAGAGAATACTATCAGACGAGAGATGCACTGTATCTTCTTCAGGAAAATTATGTCCCTTTGAAGATGCGGCTGCGGCTGATTGCAAATGTGACGATACGTCCGGTTGTACATTATTTGATGCTGGATGATAAAAAGAGCAGGATGAAATTTATAAGACGGGGAATCAATGACTACAAGAAGGGAGTCCATGGAGAATATGGGCACCAACGATAAGACACGAGAGAAAAAAGCGGGCAACCGTGTTCTCAAGGCGGGCATTGGATACACAATTGGAAATTACCTTTTGAAGGGACTTTCTTTCTTTACAATCCCAATTTTCACAAGGCTTCTGACAACGCAGGATTATGGAAAGTACAACGTTTTTCTTTCCTATGAAAATATAATTTTTGTGTTGATCGGATTTGCAATTCACAGTAGCTATAAGAATGCACGTTATCGGTATGGTCTTGCCTCGGAAGGAGCGGAGAAAGGAAAGGACTACCATTCTTATGTTTCGACAACAATTTGCCTTGTGCTTTGCAGTACAGCGGGCTGGCTGTTGGCTGTAAATATATTTGGAGATGCGATTGAAAATTTTCTGCAGCTGGATAAAGTCTGCTTGAACCTTTTAGTTTTGTATGCATTTGGAAATGCCGTAATGACTTGCTATAACACAGATGCAGGAATCGATTACAGGTACCAAAAATTCATAAAAGTATCTGGCATAAATGCTATACTTAACATTCTGCTTTCGCTGTTTCTTATCGTATTTGTTTTTCAGAAGGATAAGTATATTGGGCGAATTCTGGGTTCGACAATAGCGATTGTGGTAGTTGCAGTCAATATAATCATCGAATTTTGGAAAAGAGAAAAACCGTGTAAAGATCTATCTCTCCTGAAATGGGGGGTTAAGTATAGCATTCCCATTATCCCGCACGGACTCAGTCAAATTGTGCTTAATCAGTTTGATCGAATTATGATTATGAAAATGGGAACGGATGAGAATGCTGGAATTTACAGTTTTGCTTATAATATCTACGCAATTGTACAGGTTACGGCAAATTCGCTGGATAGTGTTTGGGGACCATGGTTTTACCAAAAAAGAAAGGACAATGATTTATTCTCAATAAGAAAGTATAGTGGCTACTATGCATCGTACATGGCACTGTTTTCGAGTGCGATTATTTTTATGGCACCAGAAATCGTTAAGATTCTGGCAAGTGAAAATTACTGGGATGCAATATATTCTGTGATTCCTATCGTTGCAGGGGGGTATTTTGCTTTTTTATATACGATTCCGTCCTGTGTTGAATATTATTATGGAAAAACTCAGTACATAGCCAGCGGAACGATTATGGCCGCAATCGTAAATATTATTCTGAATTTTGTTTTTATAAAGAAATATGGCTACATTGCCGCTGCATACACAACATTGGCAACATATTTCCTTTATTTTCTTCTGCATTATCTGATTGCGATAAAGGTTGAAGGAAAGATTTTGTTCTCAAATAAGGTAATGCTAGGATGCTCCGCAGGAATATTTTCAGCAGTAATACTGGGAAATGTTCTGATTGACCATATTATTCTGAGAATCTTAGTCGTTTTGTTATTGTGTGGAGCCGGCTTGATTCATGAAGAGAAGACATTAGGCATTCTAAAGCGATTTTGGAGGTCAAATAGATGAATAAAACAGAATTAACTATACAGGAAATTCATACAGTTACGCTGAATGTGCTACAGACATTTCATGATTTATGTGAAAGAGAAGGTTTTCGGTATTACCTTGCCTATGGAACATTGCTGGGGGCTGTTCGCCATCATGGATTTATTCCGTGGGATGATGATGCAGACGTTTGGATGCCAAGAGAAGACTATGACAGATTTCTGGATTATTGCCAAAAGAACAAGGACTCGATAGCACCGTATAAACTTTCAAATCGTCAAACTGAAGAAAACTATTATTTTGGTATTTCGAGATTCTCGGACCGGCGATATAAATACATACATACCAATAATGAAAAACCGATTGATATCGGTGTGTTTGTTGACGTTTATCCCTTGGACTTCTATGGGGAAAATGTTGCTCAGGCAAAAAAAATTTTGAAACATATTCAAAAAGAAAATAGGAAAATAAGAATATATGTAAATGGAAAAGGAAACTCGACCATCAAGTCCTGTCTGAAAATTCCATATCACCTTTTGTTGCAGGTTGTTTATGGCAGAGATTATTTGAAAAAATTTGATTTGGAAATAGTTGAATATATACACGAGAACACAAAAAACACAAACCGATACGTTGGCATTCCAGTGTGGTCGGATGAAAAGAATCCGGAGCAATTCGAAAAAGCATGGTTTGAGAAAAGAGTGCTATTGGAATTTGAAAATCACAAATTCTATGCGCCTGAAAAGTGGGATGAACTTTTAGCTTATATTTATGGGAACTATATGGAACTTCCTCCTGTAGAAAAACGCGTAGCTTATCACGAGTATAAGATTGTGACCAGAAAAGAACCAGAACTCTAAAATCTATATAAAAACGATCGAGTCCATGAAGCTTTAAATGAGAAGAAAAGATTGATGCAGATAGTGCGTAAAAATCTAGCTTTTTATGGTGCAAAATTATTCGATGCTCATGATGTTCTTATGAAAATGCATAAACGTTACATAAAATTCGATGAAAAGTCTACAGAATATATGGGACTCCCATGGGATGGTATCCCTTATGAAAGCGACTGGCTAAAAAATAGAATTGAAAGCGAATTTGAGGGAAGGTATTTTTATGCCCCCTCATAAATCGACAAGGTATTGACCAGATCTTTTGGAGATTATATGCAACTGCCGCCAGAGAATAAGCGAGTTTACAAATACCACCTGAAATGCTATTTGGCAGAGCAGTAGCGTTGGAGAACATTAAGAATAACTTGATGACATGAAAACGCAATCTTGGATTGCGGTTTCATGCTGGCATACTGTTCACCAAAAACTGTGGAGAGGTGTATATGAACAAACAAGAAAGCGATATCTTGAATGCACTTTTGCTAGAACCGTTTATTAATCAAAGAATTCTAGCAGAGGTTTCGGGTCATTCCTTAGGGGTTGTAAACTGTTCCCTCAAGGAGCTTATTAAGGCAGGGTATCTGAACGAAGCAATCAGCCCCACAGCCAAGGCTGTGTCGGAGTACAAGAATAAGACTCCCAAACGAGCAATTATTCTGGCAGCCGGTTTTGGTATGCGGATGGTCCCCATCAACACAGAGATGCCCAAAGGCCTGTTGGAAGTCAATGGGGAGCCTTTGATTGAACGAATCATTAAGCAGCTTCACGAAGTGGGAATTCAGGAAATTTACGTTGTTGTGGGTTTCATGAAGGAAAAATATGAATACCTGATGGATGAATACGGCGTGGAACTGGTGGTCAACCCGGACTATGCCTCCAAGAATAATCTGCATTCGCTAAAACTGGTAAAAGAGCATTTGGAGAATGCATACATTGTTCCTTGCGACATCTGGTGTGACCGCAATCCGTTCCACCGCCATGAACTGTACTCTTGGTATATGGTCAGCGATCTTGTGGAGAATGAAAGCAATGTTCGTGTAAACCGCAAGATGGAACTGGTAACTGTACCAGAAAACGCTGGCGGCAATGCGATGGTCGGAATCAGCTACCTTATAAAAGAGGACGCTGATACAGTTTCCAATCGTATAGAGGAACTTTGCAAGAAGCCGCAGTATGATGGTTCGTTTTGGGAAGAAGCACTCTATAAGAAGGATCGCATGATCGTCACAGCTCGAGTTGTGCATTCGGCAGATGTTGTGGAGATCAACACCTATGAGCAGCTTCGTGAGATCGACAGCGATTCCAACCAACTGAAAACGGATGCGATTCGTTTAATCTGCAAGGCATTGTGCGCAAAACCGGAGGATGTCACAGATATTACAGTCCTGAAAAAGGGAATGACCAACCGTTCGTTTCTGTTTACCTGTAAGGACAAAAAGTACATTATGCGTATTCCGGGAGAGGGTACGGATCAACTCATCAATCGCCGTCAGGAAGCAGCAGTGTATCATGCCATCGCTGATAAAAACATCTGTGATGATATCGCCTATATTAATCCGGAGAATGGCTATAAGATTACAGAGTTTCTGGAGGGCGCCCGGGTATGCGACCCTACCGATTGTGAAGAGGTCAAGAAGTGCATGAGCCGTCTGCGTGACTTCCATGCGATGAAGCTGAAAGTTGCGCATGAGTTTGATATTTTCGGACAGATGGAGTTCTACGAAACATTGTGGGATGGCACTCCTTCTGTTTACAAGGACTATGAGAAAACTAAGGCGAATGTCTGGTCTTTGAAGCCTTATATTGATGCACACGCAGGCGAAAAGATTTTGACGCATATTGACGCAGTACCGGATAACTTCCTGTTTGTCCAGAAAAATGGAAAAGAGGAGATTCGTCTGATTGACTGGGAGTATGCAGGTATGCAGGACCCTCATGTGGATATCGCAATGTTCTGTATTTACTCACTTTACAATAAGCGTCAGGTGGATCGCTTGATTGCAGCATATTTTACAGACGGTTGCGATGATGCGACACGGATCAAGATTTACTGCTACATCGCTGCCTGTGGACTGCTGTGGAGCAACTGGTGTGAGTATAAGCGGAATCTGGGCGTGGAATTTGGCGAGTATTCCCTGCGGCAGTATCGCTACGCAAAAGACTACTACAGAATCGTTCAGGACGAGCTGAAGAAATTAGAGGAAGGTGGAGTGCGGGAAAATGCCTAAAGTAGAAAGAGCCATTATTATGGCGGCAGGGCTGGGAAACCGGATGCACCCGGTCACGCTGACAACACCGAAGCCGCTGGTCAAAGTAAATGGCAAGCGGATGATCGATACGGTAATTGAGGGGCTGCACAAAAACGGCATTTCGGAGATATACATCGTGGTGGGCTATCTGAAAGAACAGTTCGCTCCGCTGGTGACAGAGTATCCCGGCGTTCGACTGATTGAAAACCCCTACTATGATACCTGCAACAATATCGCATCCCTGTATGTAGCAAGAGATCGCATCGAAAATGCGATCATTCTGGATGGCGATCAAATTATCTATAACCCGGATATTCTGGCTCCGGAGTTTGAGCGTTCCGGCTACAACAGCGTATGGACGGACGAGGAAACGGACGAGTGGCTGCAAACCGTGGTGGATGGCATCGTGACCTCCTGCAGTCGTACAGGCGGCAAAGGTGGATGGCAGTTATATAGCATTTCTCGCTGGACAGCCGAGGATGGAAAAAAGCTGAAGCGCCATCTGGAAATCGAGTTTGAGCAGAAACAGAATCGCCAGATTTATTGGGATGATGTAGCATTATTCTGCTATCCAGAAGAATATCAACTGGGAATCCGTCCGATGAATAAGGACGATATCATCGAGGTGGACAACTTCAGTGAACTGGTTGCTCTGGATTCCAGCTATAAAAAATATGCGGAGGAAGGATAAATGAATCCAAAGAGAGTGCGTGGGAAAATTGATTGGATGATAACATTGGTACCCTTGGCAATTGTGGTGGCTCTGTGCATCCTGTTCTTCTTGGTGCCTGAACAGTCTAACGCCGTCCTGAGCCAGATTCGGTTCTTTTTCGGAGATACCTTTGGCACCTATTATCTGGTGATTGGACTGGGTATTTTCATCCTGTCACTGTACATTGCGTGTTCGAAGTACGGGGATATTGTTCTGGGTGAACCCAACGAAAAGCCTCAGTATTCCTTCTTTGCATGGGGCTCCATGATGTTTACTTGCGGTCTTGCTGCGGATATCCTGTTTTACTCTTTTTCGGAATGGGTGCTGTATGCAACCGACCCCCATCTGGCAGAGATGGGCAGCATTCAGGACTGGGCAGGGGTATATCCCTTGTTCCATTGGAGCTTTATCCCGTGGGGCTTCTATCTGGTGCTGGCGGTAGCATTCGGCTTTATGCTGCACGTAAGAAAAAGAACCCGCCAGAAATACTCGGAAGCCTGCCGCCCGATTCTGGGCAAGCACACCGATGGCTGGGCAGGTCGCATCATTGACCTGCTGGCGGTGTTCGCTTTGCTGGCGGGTACAGCCACTACTTTCAGCGTAGCAACACCGCTGATGGCAACCATCATCGGAGAGCTATTCCATGTTGCTGTGAGTCGCACGGTCATCAATATTATCATCCTGTTGATCACTTGCACCGTGTATACTTACTCTTTGCTGCATGGCTTCAAGGGTATCAGCAAATTGGCCAATGTCTGCATCTATCTTTTCTTTGGGTTGCTTGCCTTTGTCCTCCTGTTTGGCGGCGAGACCCGGTATATTATCGAAACAGGTTTTTCCTCGCTGGGACGGATGATGCAGAATTTCATCGACCTTTCCACCTTTACCGACCCGCTGCGTACCTCCAACTTCCCCCAAAACTGGACCATTTATTACTGGGCCTACTGGATGGTTTGGTGTGTGGCAGCACCGTTCTTTATTGGCAGCATTTCCCGTGGCAGAACGGTACGCCAGACAATTCTGGGCGGCTATGTGTTTGGCGTGGGCTCTACACTGACCAGCTTCATTGTGCTGGGTAACTACTCCATGGGACTGCAAATGACTGACAAGGCGGATTTTATCGCGAAGTATCTGGAAAACGGCGATATGTACGGCATGATCGTGGATATGATCAAAACTATGCCGGGTGCACCGGTCGTTATGGTGGCTGTTCTGATTACGATGATCGCCTTCTATGCAACATCCTTCGACTCTATCGCACTGACGGCATCCTGCTACAGCTACCACACCCTCAAGGATGATGAACAGCCCAATAAGGGCATCCAGTTGATGTGGTGCATCCTGCTGATTCTGTTGCCCATTGCATTGCTGTTTGCCGAAAGTTCCATGAACAACCTGCAATCGGTCAGTATCGTAGCAGCGTTTCCCATTGGTGCAGTTATCGTGATGATTGCGGCAAGTTTCTTAAAAGATGCTAAGAAATACCAATCAGAGCTTGGGACGGATGAAAAGCGATGAACTAATAGATGGCTTGACAGAAATGTGCTGCGAAGTTGCTTTGGTCTGTACAAGGCCTTTGACGAGCAGGGCATTGGTTACGCTAAGACCGCTGTGGGCGACAAGTATGTTTACGAGTATATGGCTAAGAACGGCTGCCGTATTGGTGGCGAGCAGAGTGGTCATATCATCTTCTCCAAGTACGCCAGCACTGGTGATGGTATCCTGACTAGCCTGAAGATGATGGAAGCCATGCTGGCGAAGAAGATGCCTATGAGTAAGCTGGCTGAGCCCCTGAAGATCTACCCGCAGGTTCTGGAGAATGTCCGTGTGACCGACAAGAAAGCTGTACAGGATGACGAAGCAGTGCAGGCAGCAGTCAAAGCCGTAGCCGAGGCACTGGGTGATACTGGCCGTATCCTTGTCCGTGAATCTGGTACGGAGCCTGTTGTGCGTGTGATGGTGGAGGCTCCCGACCATGACACCTGCCAGAGGTACGTTTCTCAGGTGGTTGATGTCATCAAGGCACAGGGCTACGCTGTTTAACGCATATTCTGCTGATCGATATTTCTTGCCATCCAATATTTGTAATGCTATACTTATATTATAAATACTGAATGGAGGTGTCCCTTATGCCCCGTCCCAAAGGAAGCAAGAACAAGCCCAAGACCGTAAAAGCAACCGTTGACTTTGCTGCACAGATCGCTGAAAAGCAGTCCGCAAAGGAAGCCACCGTTGCCGAGATCGCATCCATCACTGCTAATATCGATGTACTGAAAGCAGACCTGAAAACAAAGAAGGCAGCGCTGAAATCTATCGATAAGGAAATCGCCAGAATCGAGGCTAAAAAGATCAAAGCTGAAACCAAGGCAGCGGAATCTGCTAAGAAGGTCGAAGCCGAAGCTGTGCTGAAAAAGTTGCTGGCAAGCGGCATGAGCGCAGATGAGATCCTCGAAAAGCTGAAATAAATATTTTAGAGCCGTGTGGATCAGTCGGAGCGTGGAGTTATAGCTCTGGCAGTTCATACGGTTTTCTTATATAAATGGTAATTGATGTGACTCGGAATGAATGAAATTGTTCCATATCAAACATAAACGGCTACATTTCCCACACCATGGCTCAAAATCACGTCCGGAGAAATTTCAGTTAATCAGCAGGAATATGTTGGCAATCTAGCTGTCATAGAGCTTCTGAGGAGAGTGCTTGGGAGAGCTGCTGCCCCGGCGGAAGCCCTAGACCCAAGGCGTTTGAACCGTGGAATGCTGTAAAAATATACGTTAGAATCTGAAAAATGCAGTCAGAAGTGAAACGAATCAAATCCTTGCAAATGACGCTGAAACGTGATATAATCGTGGTACGAACAAACCGGTTTTGGTACGACAACGGTATGTTCTGGTACTGTAACTGTTGTTACGAAACTGTAAAGAACTACTTGGAAAAGTGCAAAAATTCAGCGTAGCTGCGGCGATACCTATCAGGTTCAGGTCGTGTCCTGGTACGGCAACGAGAACTCCTACACCTCTCAGATGGTCCGTACCATTAAGTACTTCGCTGAGAACTGCTGATCGGAGTTTCTCCTGAGCTGAATAAAGTTTGACTGCGTCCTTTCTCTTGTGTGATGCGAGAGAAAGGGCGCTTTTTGCTGACCATTTTGGATGCGATAAGGCGCTTTCGTAAAATGGCGCGATCCATTTGTAGTGATCCGACAAAAGCAGCACGCATTCGATCTCCATCTATTGCAACCCTTCTCCCGATATGATAAAATGGTAAAAATAAATGGAGACAACGAAACAGTATGATTACGAAACGTGAAAAACTGCAGTATGGATACCTGTTTCTGATTGATCTGCTCTCTCTGGTTCTCAGCATCGGGCTGGCGTGGGGGCTGACCGCAGGTGTTCTGCACAAGATGGGGGACTTCCAGCTGGACGATCTGGTAGAAGCCTGTTTTTTATTGCTGCTGGCCTATATTCTGACTTTTTTTACATTTGATCAGAGTGAAAATATCGTGAACCGCACGCCGGTCCGTGAAGTTGAAATTGCGGTGCGGTTCAATTTTTTGTTGACCCTCATTGATGCGGCCTGCCTGGCGCTGACCAAGGCTTCCATGCTGCACTCCCGCTATTTTCTGGTGTTTGTGCCCATCATCGATGTTTTTGTGATGACGGGCGCTCATGCTGTCCTCAAAAAGATGCTGGTGCGCTCCCGTTATACCAAGGGGATTCAGAGCCTTGTGGGGGTGGTGACCACGCAGGAGAACGCAAGCCCCATTCTGGAAGAGCTGAAAAAGGACTGGTCCAAGCGTGTGACCGGCCTTGCCATTCTGGAAGCTGCTCCGGAGCAGCTTCACACTGAGATCGATGGGGTGAAGATCGAGGCGAACTTCGATAATTTCATGGACTGGCTGCGGCAGGCAGCGCTGGATGAAGTGTATCTGGATGTGGCGCAGGAGAGTGAGGAGAACATGCTGCCCTATCTCGAGGAGATGGAGAGCATGGGGCTGACGGTCCATTTCCGCCTGCCGGTGCTGGACCGGATCGAAAAAGCCTGCTGCGATGAGACCAGTGCGGTGCGCATCAGCCGGGAACTGAGCCGTTGTGCGGGCGGCAATGTTGTGACGATGGGCACGGTGGAACTCAAGCTGCGGGATCAGGTGCTGAAACGGACCATGGATATCGTAGGCGGCATCGTGGGGTGCATCATCAGTATCCCCATCATTGCGTTGGTGGCCATCCCGCTCAAGCTGGAAAGCCCCGGCC
>ENA-OURQ01002978-OURQ01002978.1-human-gut-metagenome-genome-assembly--contig:-NODE-2978-length-11878-cov-2.711833_pt1 | contig 11878 bp, 9 predicted proteins | sample MGYA00242105_ERZ508999 | MGnify/ENA primary metagenome ERZ508999 (study PRJEB26280, sample SAMEA2338771) | human gut metagenome | biome: human gut; feature: human-associated habitat; material: faeces...
GGGCTTGAATCTGCCTTCGTCAACGGGCGGCGGTTCGGCCGCATCCTCAAACGGAAACCTTTATTTGCTTGCGCGCCTTGTTCACGGCGAAGCAAGAGGGGAACCATACAAGGGAAAAGTCGCGGTTGCAGCGGTTGTGCTGAACCGCGTTCGCAGTGCATCGTTTCCGAACACGATTGCAGGCGTTATCTACCAAAGCGGTGCGTTTGACGCCGTGAGCGACGGACAGATAAACCTTGCGCCGGATGATGAGTCAATCCGTGCCGCACGGGACGCAATGAACGGCTGGGATCCGAGCAACGGATGTTTGTATTATTATAATCCTGCGACCGCAACAAGCAGATGGATGCTCTCACGGCCCGTTCTGCTGCGCATCGGGGCTCATGCTTTTTGCTGAAAAACTGCGGAACTTTGAACATAAAAAGGTCAAAAGGTGACGTTGAATTATGAGAGAAGAAACATTTTATAAAGTACTTTGGGTAGAAGATGACCTTAGCATTATACAAGGTTATCAAATTATTGCTGAGTCAAAAGACATAGAGCTTGATGTGGCAACAAATTGGGAAGAAGCGGAGGAAAAACTGCGCATCAATTTCAAAGAATACTCTGCCATCATCTTGGACGCTCAATGTAAAATTAAAAAAGCAGATACAGTAGCATCAAAGCTATTCTTGGGACATGTCTCTGTTCGCTTATCAAGAATTTTCGGAGAAAAGCATAAATTCATACCTTGGTATGTTCTTTCTGCTGGAACAATGGATGATTTCAGCATAGTATTGGAATTGATTTACACCGAAGAAAGACAAAACTTTGATTCATTGTGGGGACCTATGAAATATATCAAGGCCAAAGATGAGGAAATTGATGGCAAAAAGGTCGCACAAGAAGAAATACTTTTTGATAATATTAGACGAGTAGCTTCATCCACAGGTATCAATACGGTATTGTTCAGACATTCTGATGTATTCAAATATCTTGGCGAGGGACGTGTATTTGGTTATATAAAAGCACGCACTTATATGTTGAAGATGCTTTCCGCACTTTACTATCCGGAAGAAAATTTGAACTTTGTATATGAGGGTAACCCACTCCGCAAGGTAATAGAATATCTATTTCGTGGTGCAAATAAATTTGGTCTTCTTCCTGACGATTTCTTTGACACTAATGGTCATATTGTGTCGCTAGATGCCAGTAGATTCATGGCAGGTCTGGAGACTAATGTTTATGATGGAAGAACTATCAAAAACAAAGTAAGATTTGGGGAGCCTGATGATTGTATTTTCAATCAAGAAATAGCAATGTTTGTCAAAAACATCTTGAATTATTCTAGTTCAGACTCACATACAAATGAAGATGATCCATACATAATTGAGGAAGATAAGAAAGAAATTTTCTTTGGATATGTCCTTCAACTATGCCATGTGATTAAATGGCTTGGCGAGTATATCAACTCTAATCCGGACATTAAGACAAACAAATCCAAGATAAAAATTATTCCATTACCGGCACCTAGCACAACTATAACAGACATTGGAAAGAAAAAAGATATTAAGGTTGTGGAAGGAAAGGTTGTGGAGTTTCCTTCTATAGATTCTTTGATAGGGACGGAATGTAATATTATGTACCACAGAAGCGGAAAGTTGACATGTGGTCCATATTGCAAATTAGATTCTAAATTCAGCCCTATGCTCAGGAAGAAAGCGATTCTAAAGAATATCATTCAGAACGAAGGTATGGATATGGCTGAATTGCCTTATATAGTAACAGAAATAGAAATTGTACAGTAAGCATATGATAACAGGAGAAAAGAAACAACAAGTCGATAATATATGGCAGACATTTTGGAATAATGGCTTTACACAGCCTTCGGCAATCTTTGAGCAGATCACCTATTTGCTCTTTATGAAGATGCTTGACGAGAAGCAGCTGGAAAAGGAGGCCATTGCCAACCTGACAGACGATAAATTGCTTAACCCCACTTTCCCGGAAGGAATGTGGCACAACCCAAATACAGACCAAGAGGTGCCATACAGTGAGATGCGTTGGCACAACTTCAAGGATATGGAATCAACAAAGATGCTGAACCGTGTCCGTAACGATGCGTTTATCTTCCTACGGCATATCGGGGGCGAAGGCTCGGCATATAGTCAGGCAATGGAGGATACCGTCTTTCAGATAACCAATGCACGGTTGTTGTCACGTGTGGTCGAGGGCATAGAAGAGTTGGCATCCGACGGTGCAGACATGATGGGCGACATATACGAGTATATGCTTGGCAAGATGGCGGCATCGGGTACCAACGGACAATTCCGCACCCCTCGCCACATTATCCGCATGATGGTGGAACTGATGCGTCCAACGCTCGATGACATCATTTGTGACCCTGCCATGGGCTCGGCGGGATTCATTATGGAAGCGGCAAAATACATTGCGGAACATCAGGGCGACGAACTGCTGAACATCGACAACCGAAACAGATACCGGAACGAGATTTTCCACGGTTCTGATTCCGATGCCTCGATGATGCGCATCGGCTGCATGAACATGATGCTCCATGATGTGGATGAGCCACAACTGCACTACCGCAACTCGTTGTCGGACGAGAACAACGACACGAACAAATACACGCTTTGCCTCGCCAACCCGCCATTCGCAGGAAGCCTTGATGCCGATGATATCGCGCACACATTGAAAGCGGCCGTCAAGACGAAAAAGACAGAACTGCTGTTCCTTGCCCTGATGATGCGGATGTTGCAGACAGGTGGTCGGTGCGCTTCTGTCGTTCCCGACACGGTGCTTACAGGCGATGCACAAGCCTATAAGACCATACGCTCGGCATTGGTGGATAACCACTGTCTTCAAGCTGTCATCACGATGCCTTCCGGTGTGTTCCAGCCTTATAGTGGAGTTTCTACAGCCATCATCATCTTTACGAAAACCGGAACGGGTGGAACGGACAAGGTTTGGTTCTACGATATGCGCGCCGATGGCTATTCTCTAACGACACAACGCACTCCTACCCCGGAGCAAAACGATATTCCCGATATTATCTCCCGTTTCCATAATCTCGAAGCGGAAACAGACCGAAGCCGCAAGGAACAATCGTTCTTTGTCACTGCCGATGAAATACGTAAGAACGGTTTTGACCTCAGCTACAAGCGTTATCACGAAGTGGAGCGTGAGGCAGTAGTCTATGATGCGCCCGAGGTGATTATGGCTCGCATGGAGGAACGACAAAAGACTATTGATGCAGCCTTTGCTGAATTTAAGAAACTGCTTAATTCGTGAAAGGTATGAAGGTAGATAAGACTAAGTGGATTACAAAGCCTATACGTTCTTTATTTGACTTACAAATGGGAAAAACCCCATCACGCAAATCACTCGAACTATGGGAAAATGGAAATACACCATGGGTTAGTATTTCTGATATGAATGGCATAAAATACATCTCTTCCACCAAAGAGATGTTACCGCTAGCGACAATTATACAATGTAATATTCCTGTCATCCCTGCAGGTATTGTAATTATGAGTTTTAAGTTAACGATTGGCAAGACTTGTATAGCCAATGTCCCTTTAACAACTAATGAGGCAATAATGGCGTTTTATCCAAAGAAAGAAGTTCAAATTGATAATTCTTTTTTATGTTATGCTTTATCTGCAATTAAATGGAAGGGAAACCGTGCCGTAAAGGGACTTACTATAAATAAGAAAACCATTTCTCAAAAAGAAATGTCATTGCCTTGTCTCACAGAACAGCAAGCCATTGCTTCCGAGTTAGATGCCATTCAAACAATGATTGACGGCTACAAAGCGCAATTGGAGGACTTGGATGCACTGGCGCAATCCATTTTTCTGGATATGTTCGGAGACCCTGTGAGTAATCCTAAAGGATGGAAAAAATTTCCGCTAAAAGAATTAGCCCTTAAAATATCAACTGGGCCTTTTGGTTCAATGTTGCATAAGGAAGATTACGATATAGAGGGAGTACCTTCTATCAATCCTCAGGATATAAAAGGCAATAAGATATCAGTTGAGAATATTGCTTTAGTCAACCACAATAAAGCTAAAGAACTTAATAGATATATCTTGCATACTAATGATATTGTAATTGCCCGAAGGGGTGACTTAAGCAAATGTGCTATAATAACACAATCCGAAAATGGTTGGCTCTGTGGAACAGGTTCATTTTCCCTTTCATTGAAAAATTTGATTCCGATATTATTTTATTATTTATACACATCAAAGTCGGTTCAGAAATATCTCAATGATAAATGTATAGGGGCGACTATGCCTAACTTAAACCAAGGCATATTAGCTTCTCTTAAGTTACCACTTCCTCCACTCTCTTTGCAACAGCAATTCGCTTCAAAAATCGAAGCCTTTGAAAAGCAGAAAGAGCTTATCAAATCGCAGCTTGCAGATGCAGAAACCCTAATGGCCGAGCGCATGCAATATTATTTCTCTTAAAAACGGAAACATAATGAAAGAGATAGACAAAAAATTAAAAGATACCATCAACCGATACACCGGTTCAGGTATTGAGCAACAGGTAGATTATGACAAATTCTACCTCTATTCGCTTATCACGCACTCCACAGCCATTGAGGGTTCTACCGTTACCGAGGTGGAAAACCAACTGCTGTTTGATGAAGGAATTGCCGCCAAGGGAAGAAGCCTCACGGAGCAGATGATGAATGTGGACTTGAAGAATGCCTATCTCTTTGGATTTGAATGGGTAAAATCTGCCCGGCCTTACACGGTTGCATTCTTGTGTGAGTTGTCTTCCAAAGTCATGCGACGTACCGGTTCGGAATACTCCACATTAGGCGGTACATTCGATTCCTCCAAAGGCGAGTTGCGCCGTTGCAATGTGAGTGCCGGTATCGGAGGTAAGAGTTATTTGGCTTTTCAAAAAGTTCCTAAAGCAACGGCTGAGTTTTGTGAGTGGCTGAATGAGGCATTGTCATCCATTGACAAAAACGACATGGCCGCCTGTTATCGTCTGAGTTTTGAAGCCCATTTCCGCTTGGTCACCATTCATCCGTGGGTGGACGGCAACGGTCGCACCACACGCCTACTGATGAATATGATACAGCGTCAGTTGGGACTTATCCCTTCCATTGTGACGAAAGAGGAGAAAGGCACTTACATACAGGCATTGATTGACAGTCGCGAGCAAGATGACAGCACAATCATTCAAGATGTAATGATGGAACAGCATATCGAAAACTTGGAAAACCGCATCTTACAGTATCAGCAAACGGCCAATGACACTGTAAGTGATACTGTAAACGATACTGTAAAGCCAAACGATACAACATCCCGACTCATTGCCGTCATCAAAGAGCACCCGGAATATACATACGATGAATATGCACAGGCGTTGCACATTGGCCGTGCTACCGTTGCCCGACACATCAAGAAACTGAATGGAACAATCATTCAGCGCATCGGCTCTGACAAAGATGGTTATTGGCAATTTATAAAAGACTGAGTTATGAGGAATTTCGACATCATAAAAGACATTGACGGATTAGAGACAATCTATCGTTATTGTGCAACAGCCGAGGAATTTCAAGCTGTCAACCCGATGATCTCAGCAATGCAGGCACGACTTGCGTTAGAGACAATGGTTAAGACCGTTTACCGCTTGAAAGGGTGGCAAATAGGCGAACGGGCTTCGTTGCTTTCGCTAACCACCGATGAGCGTTTCACCGGTTTCATAGACAGCGAAGACCTGATGAAGCGCATTCACTATGTCCGCAAAATCGGCAATACCGCTGCTCACGCCGGTGACGGCTTCGTCGGGCGCAGAGAATCGTTCTTTGCCGTATTGAATCTCTATTACATCATTGGCTCTATCATGCTGGCTTGGCAAGTAATTGACTGTTTGCCTGATTTTGATAAAGAATTGATACCGCAAACGCCACAGACAAGTCCTCTCGCCGTTGTTCCTCAAACAGACCAAGCAAACACAACCACCACACAAGCAGCCACCACTGCTGCACAAGCGGTGGAAGAAAGCTCCGATGCACAGCCTGCAACGGTAGAAGCACAGCCAGTAGTAAACGATCTGTCGGAAGCGGAGACGCGACGGCTGTATATCGATTTGCTACTGCATGAAGCCGGTTGGAAAATATCAGAGCACAAAGGGGAAACCATAGCACGGCAGGTTTGCATCGAGGTTGAAGTACAGGGTATGCCAAATGAAAGCGGAGTGGGTTATGCCGATTATGTATTATTCAATGCCGGTGGAATACCGTTGGCTGTCATCGAAGCCAAACGCACAAGCAAGAATGCCGCAGAAGGGCGTCATCAAGCAGAATTGTACGCTGACTGCCTTGCTGCACATTATGCCTGTCCCAGACCAGTAATCTATTACACCAACGGATTCGAGACTCACATCATAGATGGTTTGGGCTACCCTGCGCGTAAAGTAATGGGATTTCATACCATCGATGAACTGCAACGCATGATTTCGCAAAGAGGGCGCAATGACATTACAGACCTTACCATCTCTGACAAGATAACCAACCGTAATTATCAGAAACGGGTTATTGCCTCTGTCTGCAACCATTACAACAAGAAGCACAGACGAGCATTGCTGGTGATGGCTACAGGGACGGGAAAGACGCGTGTCAGTATCTCGCTCGTAGATGTATTGGTGCGGAACAACTGGGTAAAGAACGTACTGTTCCTTGCCGACCGAATTGAACTGGTTAATCAAGCAAAGAAGAACTATACAAAATTATTGCCTGACATAACGGTCAGTTCCTTGCGGGACAGCGATGTGGATACGTCAGCACGCATCCTGTTCTCTACCTACCAAACAATGATAGGCCATTTGGACAAGGATTCCAAGACATTCTCATTAGGCAGGTTTGACCTTATCATCATAGACGAGGCCCATCGCAGTGTGTTTGGTAAGTATGGAGCCATATTCGATTATTTTGACGGACTCCTCTTAGGCTTGACGGCAACGCCACGCGATGAAGTCGATCGTTCCACATACGACCTTTTCGGCATGGAACAAGGCGAACCGACCGACAGCTACGAATACGATGAAGCAGTTGCCGATGGCTATCTGAATCCTTTCAGAGCGATAAAAGACAATTCCAAGATTCTCACAGATGGCATTGACCCCAAACAACTTACCCTAGAAGAACGGAAGCAACTGGAAGAAATTTTCGAATACGAGAAGATGAAAGCCGGATTGGAACCGGACGATCCCTATAGCCGCACCATCAACGCCACAGAAATTTTCAAATACATCTTCAACCAAGATACTGTTGACCATGTACTGAACAGGCTGATGAACGAAGGCATCAGTGTGAAAGATGACACGATGATAGGTAAAACCATTATTTTTGCCTATAACCACAAGCATGCCGTATTTATAGCAGAGCGATTTGCCGCACTTTATCCCGACCTGGGAGCGGATTTCTGTCGGGTGATAGACAATTACGAAAAGTATTCATCAGACCTGCTTGATAAGTTTGCAGATAAAGAAAAACAACCTCAAATTGCCGTATCGGTAGATATGCTCGATACAGGTATTGATGTGCCGGAAATCGTGAATCTTGTATTCTTCAAGCCAATCCATTCCAAAATCAAGTTTTGGCAAATGATAGGCAGAGGCACACGCCTGTGCAAAAACCTGTTTGGCAACGGCAGGGACAAGAAAGAGTTCCTGATATTCGACTTCTACCGCAATTTTGAATATTTCGAGATGAATCCAGAAGGAACCCGGCCGACACAGTCTCAGTCCATCGTAAGTTTGCTCTTCAATTTGCGCACGGACATCAAATTCGCCTTGCAGGACGGAGAACATCAAAGCAATGAAGATTCTAAGGCTTTTCACGACAATCTTGCCGACATCCTGCATAAGCAAATAGCCGACCTGAACAGAAACCGGATAGATGTGCGCCTGCAACTGAGAGCAGTAGAGACATATACCAGTCCGGAAGCCATGACCTGCCTGACACTTGGCGATGTGATGGCCATGAAAGGTAATATATCTCCACTGTTTAAGAACGCGACCACCGACACGGCCGCACTGAAATTTGATGCACTGGTATTGAAATCCCAACTTGCATTGGTAGACGACACGGTCAGTTCCGCTTCATCCGAAAGGAAGATAATGGATATAGCCGCCTATCTCAAAGAAAAGAAAGCCTCCATTCCGCAGGTAATGGCGAAGATGGACGTACTGAACGAGGTATTGTCCGCTCATTTCTGGGAATCGAAAAGTCTGGGTTCTCTTGAACGCATCAGGAAGGAACTCCGTGACCTTATTCAATACTTAGATGGCGGTGCGGCAGGACAAACATTTACCATCAATGTAACAGACACTTTTGTAGAGGACAATTCCGGAGTCAACATAACCCCTATCCGCACCTATCGCCGCCGGGTGGAAGATTACCTCAAGGAACACCTGTCAGACGATGATGCCTTGCAGAAGATTTATCACCTTGAACCACTTTCCGAACAGGACATCAGTCGACTGGAACAGATTTTCTGGGAAGAGCTGGGCTCAAAGGAAGAGTTTGAAGCACAGACCAGGACAAAACCATATCAGCACAATGTGGCCGCCTTTATCCGTTCAATCATTGGTGTGGAACAGAATGTTGCGCTGGAGAAATATCGCGCATTGATTCATGGCGCAGAACTGACCCGTATGCAGGAAGAATATCTGCGCACGCTTATTCGCTATGTATGCGAGAATGGGGATATTGCAACCGTTGTATTGCAACAACCGCCCTTCAATAAGTTTACAACCATCTTCCGCGATAGTCCCAAAGCGTTGATTGATTATGTGAAACTTATCAGTCAAGTGATTGCAGCATAAGCCATTAATATTATGAATAATATGAACCAGTACATAAAGAATGTAGTTAAACGAATGTATCAAATAGATGTTGATACAGCATCGAAAGAGCAACTTGAAGCCATTGAAGAAATCAATGTCAGTGATATTACTATGAATAGTGAGGTTACGACATGGAATTTCTCTGAATTCCCGAATCTAAAAAAGATTGATTGCAGTTATCTGTTCATCAAAGATTTGATAACAACGGGATGTACTGAACTAGAATATCTTCGGTGGGAAGGAGTTAGAGGTAATGACATACACTTAGACCTTTCAACGAATAAGAAGTTGAAGAAAGTTGTCGGTGGGCAGGATGGAATTGTCGAACTTGATTTTTCTTTCAACCCCTTACTTGAAGAAGTATCTATGTCTTTATCACAAAGTTTACGTTGGATAGAACTATCTCATTGTAACAACCTAAAGAGACTAACATTGTTCGGAGTTTTAATCCCATTTGTGGATTTGACAGCATTACATAATCTGGAGTATGTAAACATTAGCTATATGAATCAATATAGAAATATGGCAGATGAATATGGGGATGGTTATCCACGCCCAATTTTGTTTGTGAATGAAGATTTTAACGAATCTATCATAGAAGACCACACACGTCAATATTCATACTACACATACAAACTCATTAAAGTCTCAGAAGGTTCTAAAGAACAAAAATTCTTAAATGAGGTAAAAGCTATGAAGGAGAAAATCCTCTCTATCCCTGTTGACCGTAAAGGTAAATATGTGGCTATTTTACATTATGCTCTTATGGATAAATTAAACAATCTATGAAGGACTTAATTGATTAATATATGGAATCAATACGGATATTCCTATTAAAAGGAAAAGAGAACATGATAGACCATGTAAAGAGCATTCAAACACTTGGATGTGCCTACTGGAAAAAAGCTCGTAACAAAAATTTGAAAATTGGAGATATATGCTACCTCTATCTAAGCGGTAAAGGACATTACCAAGTTCGCTATCGTCTTGAAGTCGTTGACACCAGCTGTACTCGCGAAGATAGTTCATGCTGGGTTACTCCTTTTAGGGCTGACAATGATTGTTATAAACTCACTCCAACATCTGCTATGTATGAGGGAAAAGAGTTGTCATTAGATGCACTCGAAGGAATCGGTATCAATCGATATACTCAATTCAAGGAACTCAATGAATACCAAGAAGATTTTTTAAGCAAATACTTTATGTGATATGAGTATGCCAGACGATAGAAGACCAAGAATTATCAACGTAACTCGTAAGCCGACCAAATGTCCAGATTGCGGTGAAAGAGTCGTTGATATAGTGTATGGTACAGGAGATATGACTGAAATTGAGTTTGCACTTCAATACCGAAAGGAAGCCATAATGGGTGGAGACAATATACCTCGTCGTCCTCCTATATGGTGTTGTGTATGCGGATGCAAACGGTTTCGGAAAGTGAATCCCGACGGAACAGATGTAGCTGTGAAAGTAAAAATGCTAAAAGACATCCGTAAAGCACCAGCATCCGTTATAAATTGGTCTTCTGATACGGTTGACAGAGCTTTGGAAAGAAATCAGATTGAATTGATACATAAATACACGTTAGATATAACTACAGAATTTGAGGAAAAAGAAACCTTAGTCGTCACTGCTGTAAGTCAAAGTGATGCTGAACTTCTTGCAATAGATTTGGTTAGGAATGGAGTTGTTGGACTTAAAGGTCGTAGATGTATCAAAATAGAGGTAAATAAGAAAAACACTTAAAATGAAAGCATACACATATATTGACAAAGGGAAATTTGAGTTGCTCGATAAACCGAAGCCTCATTTGCAGGAAGCAACAGATGCTATTGTGAGGGTGACTATGAGCAGTATTTGTTCGAGCGACTTGCATATCAAGCATGGCAGTGTGCCTCGTGCCGTAAATGGCATTACCGTTGGTCATGAGATGGTTGGCATTGTGGAAGAGGTTGGCAGCGAAGTTAGTAACATGAATGTTGGCGACCGAGTAACAGTAAATGTGGAAACATTTTGTGGAGAATGCTTCTTCTGTAAAAACGGATATGTAAACAACTGCACTTCGCCTCACGGTGGTTGGGCGTTGGGATGTAGAATAGACGGTGGGCAGACTGAATATGTGCGTGTGCCTCTTGCAAACCAAGGGCTTAACCGCATACCCGATGGCGTAACAGACGAACAGGCTCTGTTTGTTGGTGATATATTGGCAACCGGATTTTGGGCTGCACGCATCAGCGAAATTTCGGCAGATGACACCGTTTTAATTATCGGTGCCGGACCGACAGGTGTATGCACATTATTGTGCGTGATGCTTAAACAGCCTAAGCGTATCATTGTGTGCGAGCAATCGGAGGAAAGACGTGCCTTTATCAAACAGCACTATCCTGATGTGCTTATAACTACGCCCGATGAATGTCTGCAATTCGTAACTCAAAACAGTAACCACGGTGGAGCAGATCGGGTGATAGAAGTGGCAGGCGGAAAAAACACATTCCGGTTGGCGTGGCAGTGTGCGCGACCAAATGCCATCGTTACCGTTGTAGCTCTTTATGACGAAGCACAGACACTACCGCTTCCGCAGATGTATGGTAAAAACCTCACATTCAAGACCGGTGGCGTGGACGGCTGCGACTGCGAAGAAGTGTTGCAACTTATAAGCGAGGGTAAAATCGACACAACCCCTCTCATTACCCACCGCTTCCCACTCTCGGAAATCGGAGAGGCATACCGCATTTTTGAGCAACGTCTTGACGGAGTGATAAAGATAGCTATTACGCAATAATTTAGGTTGTATATGAAAGGTAATGCCAAGAAAGAAGGCATAAAGTCATTATCAGATGCCTTTCCAGAGCTTGCTGCGCAATGGGATTACGAATTAAATGGAACTCTTACACCAGAATCCGTATCTTACGGTTCTCAGTTGAAAGTCTGGTGGAAGTGTCCTGTTTGTGGGCATTCCTATCAGAAGAAAATTGGGAATAGAACCGCTCCTGCCAAAAGAAAAGCT
>ENA-OURQ01002979-OURQ01002979.1-human-gut-metagenome-genome-assembly--contig:-NODE-2979-length-11877-cov-9.484013_pt1 | contig 11877 bp, 9 predicted proteins | sample MGYA00242105_ERZ508999 | MGnify/ENA primary metagenome ERZ508999 (study PRJEB26280, sample SAMEA2338771) | human gut metagenome | biome: human gut; feature: human-associated habitat; material: faeces...
GTCGATTTGCCGCAGCCGGATTCGCCCACCAGACCGAGGGTTTCTCCCTCTGCAATCGAAAAGGAAACGCCGTCCACCGAATGCACATAGCCTGTCGTATGGGTAATAACGCCGCCCCGGATGGGATAATATTTTTTCAGGTTTTCTACCCGGATCAGCGGCTCCTTCTCCGTGTTTTTTTCTTCCATATTTATGCTCATCTTCACGTTTCTCCTTCTTTGGCGAGCATACATCTGACAAAATGTCCTTCCCCGATCTGTCTGTAGCTCTGAGGCTGATCGCAGCCTTTTGTCCGGAAGGCGCAGCGGTCTGCAAACCGACAGCCGGGGATCGAATCATAATTCTCCGGGACCATACCGGGAATCGCGACAAGCTCCCTGTCCTTTTCGTCATAAATTCCGGGAACCGTCTGCAAAAGTGCCTTTGTATACGGATGTGCCGGTGCAGCAAACAGCTCCTTTACCGGTGCTTCCTCAATCATCTGTCCGGCGTACATAACGATCACGCGGTCCGCCATGCTCGCTACCAGCCCGATGTCATGGGTGATCAGGATCATCGACATCCCACTCTCTTTTTGCAGATTGCGCAACAGCGCCATAATCTGTGCCTGAATCGTCACATCCAGTGCCGTCGTCGGTTCATCTGCGATCAGCAGGCCCGGATTGCAGCACAGAGCCATCGCGATCATCACACGCTGGCGCATGCCGCCGGAAAGCGTATGGGGATATTTTTTCATGACACTGTGAGGATCGGGCATACCAACTTTTCCTAAAATCTGCTCTGCCCGCTTTCGCGCCTCTTCTTTTGACAGTCTCATATGCTTTCGGATGCTCTCCATCAGCTGGTTGCCGACTGTAAAGACCGGATCGAGAGAGGTCAGCGGGTCCTGGAAAATCATCGTCAGACGGTCGCCCCGGATTTTATCCAGCTCTTTTTCCGTCATCGTCAGAAGGTTCTTGTCCTCGAATACGACGCTTCCCTCCGTCACGGTTCCGCCTCTTCCAAGCAGCCCCATAATAGAAAGTGAGGTCACACTCTTGCCACAGCCGGATTCGCCGACGATACAGACAACTTCTCCCTTATCTACATGAAAATTTACATGGTCCACGCTGACAGTGCGTCCGTAGTCGCTGTCAAAAACGGTTGTCAGCCCCTCTACTTCCAGTAAATGCGGCATTTGCTTTTCCTCACTTTACTCATATATCAGATTCTGCCGCACACCTCCCAAAAAAGAGATGTGCGGCAGTTATTATCATAGCATAAAATATATGAAATACAAACTTTTTATCGGAAGAAAACTTCTTTTTTCTCTGATAAAAATGCTCCGCAAAGATCCCACTGCGGCAGAATGGAATTCTGTGAAACAGGATTCTTCTTTATTCCACTACGTCCCAGTTCTGGACATCGTTGAAGAAGCCGTATACGCTGGGAGCTGCGCCTGTAATCCGCTTGCTGACTGCCCCCTGTGCGCTGATAACATAGGCGGAGAACATCGGAACATCTTCCTGTACCTTTTTATCCACAACGGAGAACAGCTCTTTTGTTTCCTCTGGATCACTTGTCAGCTGGGATTTGGTCAACGCGTCGTTTAACGTATCGTCGCTGTAGCCGGTCCAGCTTCCTTCACCGCCAAGCAGCCATGCTACATCCGGATAGGGATCCACCGGCGCATAGGTGTACTGTACTGCCAGTACATCATAGTCCTCTGTGCCTGCAACGCTCATCAGCGTTGCGAAGTCAACGGTCTGGATTTCCGCCTTGATGCCGACTGCAGCCCACTCTGCAGCGATGATGGAGGCTGCGTTTACAAAGGTCGAATCGCCGGAATTTACATAGAAACGGATTGTCTGGGAGCCGTCCCATCCAGCTTCTTCCAGAAGTGTTTTTGCCTTTTCCGGGTCATAGGAAACCGGTGTAAGGGAATCATCATAGAACGGGCTTGCACTGGACAGGAATCCATCTACAATTTCGCCATGTCCGTTTAACAGTTCCTCCAGAATCTGCTGACGGTCGATCGCATACAGCATCGCCTGACGAACTTTTACATCCGGAACGTTCTTTGTCTGGATAAATACGGACTGGTTGGTAACCGGGGAACCGTATACAACGTCTACGTTGTCCAGGGCTTCTACGCTCTCATAGTCCTCCTGTGGGATATCACTCATCGTCTGCTGGGTGATATCGATTTCGCCGGATTGCAGACCTGCATACAGCTGACTGCCGTCTACGATTTTGATGTTGAGCTTGTCGATCTTGGGCGCGCCCTTCCAATAATCCTTGTTCGCTTCATAGGAAATATAATGATCCACATCGAAATCCGTTACGATGAACGGTCCGCTGACAACATCGGGATGGTTGAACCAATCCGCTGTGGAAAGCTCTTCCTCGGAATACTGCTCGATCACATGCTTGGGCAAAGTCAGCAGATATCTCGCATAGCTGTTTTCAAAGGTAGTAATCGGCATTTCTTCTTTGGTCGTAAACTGTACTGTTTTATCGTCTACCTTCTGAATGCCGTCGATGCTCTCTGCACCTTCCTCCACAAAGCCGTCGTCGCCAACACCTTCAAATACATAATACATCATTGCAGTATTGCCGATGACCGGGCTCGCCAGGCGAAGCGCGGTATAAACCACATCATCTGCCGTAACAGGCGTTCCGTCCGACCAGGTTGCAGCATCATCGATGTGAACGATAAAGTTTTTGTTATCTTCTGTTGTGATGGAATCTGCCAGCATGCCCTCGAAGTTCAAGTCAGCATCCAGCTCCATCAACGGCAAAAACATCAGTCCCGTCGCATATTTGTTAATCTCGCCGCCGTTTAACAAAAGGGGATTGAGACTGCCGATGGTATTGGTCACACCGACGTTGATAATCTTCTCTCCCGAGGCTGCTGTGTCTGAGGATGCACTCTCTGTGCTCACCGCTGCGCTTCCGGTTTCATCTGCTGCAGCACCTGCATTCGATGCGCCGCACGCAGTCAGTCCCAGCGCCATCGCTCCTGCCAGAAGCAGGCTTAAGATCCTGTTTCGTTTTTTCATAACTGCTCCTCCTTTTAGGCGAATCATCCGCCGTTCAATACCTATCTATCCGGTATGTTAGTGAGAATTGTATTCTATTTTTTTCGATCTGTCAAGACTCTATTCCCATATTCTTGACAAAGTACGGGGTTCGCGTTATATTCGACAGCAGAGCGCACGATTCTTTCTATCCTATAAGGATGCCAGGGTCAAAAGGTCTAAGCCCACAGGAGCTTGCTCATAGGTGGGTAGGATTGTGGGAGTGCGCAGTACGGAACAATCCACTGACCTTATATAATATGCTTTACCGGAGGATTTTTCAATGAAAAATTACTTAAATTATCAGTCCTCAGAATATGACTGCGGTTCTGTTTCTATTACCAACGGAATCCGCTACCTGTTTGATCGGGAAGAAATCAGTCCTGACATCCTCAAATGTATTATGCTCTATACAATGGACACTTATAACGAACAAGGACAACCATGCCGTCACGGCACTTCCGCCGCCGCAATGCGTTTTGTCGGCAGTTGGTTAAATCAGCTGGCAGCTGTCCGCTCTTTTCCGATCCAGACGAAGTTTCTTTTCGGTAACGATGTTTCACTGTCCCCGGACAGCGAAATCAGTCAGGCGCTTTTGCACGGTGCAGCTGTCGTGCTGCGTCTTTTTCTTGAAGTTCCGCACTATGTGCTTTTAACCGGCATTTCCAGGGACGAGGTGTTTTTCTTCGACCCTTATTATGAGGAAGAAGGAACTCCCGAATTCGACGCTGAATATTACGCCAAGGGCATCCGGTTTATTTATGACCAGCCAAAATGTGCCAACCGCGCAGTTTCTCTGGAACGCATCAACCGACTTTCCCACGGATACTATGAGCTGGGTGAATTTTCCTGCCGCGAAGCGCTGCTGATGTTCCGCACGTCCGGCGAATGCGAATGGAACGCGTAAACGGGTGGGGCTTATAAGTCCCACCCGTTATTCATGACAATAGAATGCTCGCAGAGCGTGCATTCTATTGTTTTTATTTTCCGCTGTCACCGTAGTTTGCCAGCACACGGGCACTAGGGTCATTGACATTACAGCCCTCCCAACTCTTGTTGGGCATCCAGAAGTCCGGCACCATCCTTGCCTGTCCGGGATAATACTTTTCAAAGATTTCCCGATACAGCAGGCTTTCTTTTGTGAAGGGCTGTGCAAAATCATATTTCTGGCGGAGCGTTTCGTATTTCTCGTCGGTGTAATACTTCTCTGCATATTCTTTTAAATCATCCACCATGCTGTGTCCTACTGCATCGCTGAATGCAGCTTTTTCTCTCCACAGGATGTTTTCCGGCAAAATATGATCTGCTTCAAATGCCTTGCGCAGCAGATATTTTCCTTTTCCGTAGGTGTTTAACTTCTTCGCCGGGTCAATGGACATCACATAACGGACAAAGTCGAGATCGCCGAAGGGTACACGGGCTTCCAGGCTGTTTGCCGCAAGACACCGGTCGGCACGCAGGACATCATAGCAGTACAACTCACGGATTCTCTTTGCTGCCTCTTCCTGAAAGGCTGCCGCGCTCGGTGCAAAGTCCGTATATTTATAGCCGAACAGTTCGTCGGAAATTTCACCGGTCAGCAGCACCTTTAAGTCTGTTTTTTCATGGATTGCCTTGCAGACAAGGTACATGCCCATGCTCGCGCGAATCGTCGTGATGTCATAGGTTGCAAGCGCTTCGATAACGGTTTCCAGGCTTTCCAGCACTTCTTCCTTTGTCATGATGACTTCGGTATGATCTGCGCCGATAAAATCAGCAACTTCTTTTGCATATTTTAAATCAATCGCATCTGTGTCCATGCCGATTGCAAAGGTCCTGATCGGTTTTTTCAAAATATCTGCTGCAATTGCACATACAAGGCTTGAGTCCAGACCGCCGGATAACAAAAAGCCCAGCGGAGCGTCTGCATCCAGACGTTTCTTTACCCCCTCCGTCAGCTTATCATGGATGTTTTTTGTAATCACATCAATATCTTCGTGCACATAACCATGGACAGCTGCGATATCCTCATATTTGACAAATTTTCCATCGTAATAATAGCTTCCGGGCGGAAATGCACGCACCTCGTCCACCCAGCCGATCAGGTTCTTTGCCTCACTGGCAAATGCAATCTTTCCGCTCTTGGAATAACCATAAAACAACGGACGAATTCCGATCTGGTCACGGGCTGCGATCAGCTTGCCGCTTTTGTGATCGTACAATACGCAGGCATATTCCGCATCCAGATGGGAAAACATTTCCAGTCCATATTCTTCATATAGCGGAAGCAAAACCTCACAGTCGGAACCGCTCTGGAACTGATAACCGCGCTCTTCCAGTTCCTTTTTGATTTTGCGAAAGCCGTAAATTTCACCATTGCAGATCACCCAGCTGCCGTCCCGTTGAAACGGCTGCATGCCGTCCGGGGTCAACCCCATGATCGCAAGTCTTGCAAAGCCGAGATACCCGAATTCGGTCTCAACGACCTGCTGGGCATCCGGTCCTCTCATCTTTGTCTTTAACAGATATCCTTCCATCGTTTCTTTGGTGACATCTTTTCCCGCGTAGCAGAGAATGGAACACATAAGCTTTTCCTCCTTTTCTTTTGCTGCGTTGCAGTTTTTCTTTCGCTTTCCGGGTGCAGATTCCATGCTCGCATGAGAAGCTGCGCACGGAAAGCTGCGAAGGGAACTGTAAGAACGCAAAAACAGCAGCCATTTGTCCTATTGGAGATAGGACGAATAGCTGCTGCTATATCCGCGGTGCCACCTAACTTGCCGCACTTCCTTGTACGGCCCCTTTTTCGCGTTCCCATGAAACGCTATCCCTGTAACGTGGGACTCCGGCTCGCCTACTTACAGATCCTGCGTTCAGCTTGCAGCTCGGAAGTGTTCTTTCCTACAGATATCCGCGCAGGACTCCCACCGCCGCCTGCTCTCTGTGCCGTCTGTCTGTACTACTTTTCTTCGTCATCGCTTTTTGTTTTTTACAAGATAGCATACCCGTTTCGCTCTGTCAAGAAAATTTTCACGAATGGCACGGTGAACTGTAACGGAGCTTAAACTCTGCCTCTTACTCTTCTGCAAACAGAGGGGTAGACAGATAGCGATCACCGGTATCCGGCAGGATCACAACAATGTTCTTGCCTTCGTTTTCGGGACGCTTTGCAAGCTCGATTGCTGCCCATACTGCTGCACCGGAAGAAATGCCTACCAGCACGCCTTCCTGATGACCGATCTTTCTGCCGGTTGCAAACGCATCCTGATTCTCTACGGTGATAATTTCGTCATAAACCCCGGTGTCCAGGACGTCCGGTATGAAGCCTGCGCCGATTCCCTGGATCTTGTGTGCGCCGGCTGTGCCCTTGCTCAGAACCGGAGAGCCTGCAGGCTCTACAGCAACAACCTTTACATCAGCCTTTTTGCTCTTTAAGTACTGGCCTGTACCGGTCACGGTTCCGCCCGTACCAACGCCTGCTACCAGGATATCAACCTTGCCATCCAAATCTTCCCAGATCTCAGGACCGGTTGTCTTTTTGTGTACCTCCGGGTTTGCAGGGTTTACAAACTGTCCGGGAATGAAGCTGTTGGGAATTTCCTTTGCCAGCTCGTCTGCCTTTGCGATTGCACCCTTCATGCCCTTTGCACCTTCTGTCAGGACAAGCTCTGCGCCGTATGCCTTCATCAGCTGTCTGCGCTCTACGCTCATGGTTTCCGGCATTACGATAATGATACGGTAGCCTCTCGCCGCTGCAACAGACGCAAGGCCGATGCCGGTGTTGCCGGAGGTAGGTTCAATAATTACAGAGCCTGCCTTTAATGCGCCCTTTGCCTCTGCATCATCGATCATCGCTTTTGCAATTCTGTCCTTTACAGAGCCTGCAGGATTAAAGTATTCCAGCTTGCCATAGATGTGTGCCTTTAAGCCCTCTGCCTTTTCAATATGTGTCAGCTCCAGCAGGGGAGTTCTGCCGATTAACTGATCTGCGGATGTATAAACGTTGCTCATTTGCCTTTCCTCCTTAAACCCACTTACTTTATATGTTAATGTGATTATATTCTGTCTTTTCGGATCTGTCAACCCTTTTTAAACAATAGAATGCACGCTCTGCGAGCATTCTATTGTCATGAATAAAATATTCCATGGTTTTTTCCGGCGTCAGCACAGACTTTTCATTGAATAAAAGCACTGCCTCCCTGCAGTTGTTTTTGCGTTATGAATTTCTTCCCCGGCAGGCTGCTTCCAGCTGTGTGAGCGCCTGCAAAAGCGTTTTTTTCGTGCACGCCAGTACGATGCGTTCAAACTGTCCCGACTTTTTGTCAAAGACAGAGCCGCCATCCAGCCAGAGCTTTGCCTGATGTGCAATGAGATTTTCCAACGCTGTGTCCGACAGTCCCAGTTCCGAGCAGTCCAACCATGCAAAGTAAGTGCCTTCCGGTTCGATCAGACGGATCTTAGGCAGTCTTTCTCTTAAGAAGCTGCGCAGGATCTTCAAATTTTCCCGCAAATATGCCTGGCACTGCTCAAGCCACTCACCGCCATTTTCATAAGCTGCCTGGCACGCGATTAAACCGAGGGCGTTCAACTGGGAATATCCCGCTGCGTTGATCTCGGCTTTGAATCTGTCCCGGACCTCTTTTCCGGGAACCCAGATATTGGAAACCTGCAGCCCCGCCAGATTAAAGGTCTTACTCGGTGCAGTGCAAAGAATCATCTTTTCTTCCAGCCGCGGACATGCCTTTGCAAATATCGTATGCGGATGCTCCGGAAAAGCGAAATCACAATGAATCTCGTCTGCCACAACGAACACATGGTAGCGGTCGCAAAGCTCTCCCAGTTTTTGAAGCTCTTCTTTTGTCCAGACTCTGCCGACAGGATTGTGGGGACTGCACAGCAAAAACAGCTTTACATTCTGGGATGCGATCTTTTCTTCCAGATCGTCGAAGTCAATTTCATAATGTCCGTCTGCTAAAAGGAGCGGGCTTTCTACGATCTTTCTATTGTTATCGCGAATCACTTCAAAGAACGGGTAATAAACCGGCGGCTGAATCAGTACACTGTCGCCCTCTTTTGTCAGAGCGCGTACCGCCATCGCAAGGGCGAATACCACGCCGGGGGTTTTTACAAGCCATTCAGACTTTGGCTGCCAGTCAAACCGACTGTCAAACCAGCGATACAGCACGTCAAAATATTCTCCTTTTACCTCGCTATAACCGAAAATCCCATGGGAAACCGCATTCTGCAGTGCATCCAACACAGGCTTCGGCGCCTGAAAATCCATATCCGCCACCCACAATGGCAACACATCTACAACACGTCCGCGTTCCACGGCGAAATCATATTTCAGGCTGTTTGTCTTTTTCCGGTCAATTTCCCGGTCAAAATTATAGGTTGTCATTTCTAATCTCCCTCTCAACAAAAATCCTGCCCTGCAGGATTCTTATGCCTGCAACGGGTCGCAAACGCGACATTTTTCTGCTCCGCCGCAATGCAGTCCCTACAGCGTGGATTTTTTCTCAGGAAACAAACGCCTGCTCCAGATCCGCAATCAGCTCGTCCACATGCTCCAGTCCAACGGACAGGCGCAGCAGAGTGTCGGTGATGCCGAGCTTTTCTCTCCACTCCTTCGGAACATCCGGATGGGTCTGCTTCATCGGATAGGTGATCAAAGATTCTGTACCCCCAAGGCTCTCCGCAAAGGTGATGACGCGCACCTTTTCCAGCACGCGCTGTGCCGTTTCCACGCTGTCGACGTCGAAGGAAATCATCGCACCCGCACCTCTCGCCTGCTTTGCATTGATCTCATAACCAGGGTGCGTTTCCAGTCCAGCATAATATACTTTTCTGACTTTCTTCTGCTCCGTCAGCCAGCGCGCGATGTTGCCCGCATTTTCCTGCTGCCGCTCCATGCGCACCGCCAGTGTCTTGATGCCGCGCATTACCAGCCAGCTGTCGAAGGGGGACAAACAGCCGCCGGTCGTCTTTGCAATCAGGCGGATTTTTGCTGCAAGCTCTTCCTTTGCAGAGCAGACAAAACCGGCGATCGTGTCGTTATGTCCGCACAGGAACTTGCTCGCGCTGTGAATGACGATATCTGCACCGAGGGCAATCGGGTTCTGCAAATATGGAGATAAAAAGGTATTGTCTGTGATCATCAGAAGGTTGTGTTCTTTTGCAAGCTCTGCGCATGCCGAAAGGTCAGTGATCTCCATCATCGGGTTGCTGGGCGTCTCGATGTAGAGTGCCTTTGTTTCCGGACGCAGCACCCGTTTGATCTCATCCAAATCACCGGTATTGACAAAATCAACCATCAGTCCGTTCTTTTTGCCGATGGTATTGACCAGACGGGTTACGCCGCCGTAAAGGTCTTCAGAACAAATGATGTGGTCGCCGGGTGCAAACAGATCAAATACCGCCGTCACCGCCGCCATGCCGGAAGAAAATGCCGTCGTGTCATAAGCGCCCTCCAGCGCGGTAAGGATTTCCTCCAGATGCTGTCTGGTCGGATTTTTCTCTCTCGTGTAGTCAAAGCCGGTCGAATGTCCCAGACCGATATGTCCGAACGTCGCCGTCTGATAGATTGGAAAGCTCACCGCCTTTGTCGGCTCGTCCCAGGAAAAATCCAGATTTCCGTGAATACACTTTGTTTCTATATGATTGCCCATTTTTCTGCTCTCCTTTGCAGTTATTTTCGGATATTTCCTATCATTCTAATTGGATGCTTCCCATTTGTCAACACCAACATAGTTGGTATATATGTTTATAATCAGTTCCACAGTGGCCTTCTACCGGACGTTCCACCGCGCCATTCGCAATACAATAGAATGCACGCTCCGTGAACATTCTATTGTCATGAATCGCGCCTGCGGCGCTTTCCGCAGTGGCTGCGCCACCGCTTCTTTTGCTCATGAAGTGGCGCTTCCTCCGTGACTTCATGTGCACAGATTCTCATGCGAGCATGGAATCTGTACCCACGAAGTCACGGGGGAACTGGTAAACAAAATAAAATTTATTCTTGACCGCCCCCTTTCCCAATGCTATAATGCATCAGATGAACAAAGGCGTTCATGAGTGAAATACTTTTCTATTTAGAAAAGTGTTTGATTCATGGACGCCTTTCAGTATTTGTACAGCAAACACGAGAGAATGAGCGAGGTGTACTTATGGAACAAACTGTGTACTTACAGCTGGAGGACGGGACCTGTCTGACCGGAAAACATTTCGGCGCTCCTTTGAAAGAGGACGTCATCGCGGAAGTCGTTTTTACGACGGCTATGACCGGATATACAGAAACACTGACCGACCCCAGTTATTACGGACAGATGGTCGTTCAGACATTTCCCCTGATCGGCAACTACGGCGTCAATCCAAAAGACTTTGAAAGCAAAGGAATTCACATGAGCGCATACATCACCAGAGAATGGTGCCCATGTCCTTCCAATTTCAGATGTCAGATGGATCTTGACGCTTTTTTAAAGCAGCAAAATATCCCTGGCATCTATGATCTGGATACCCGCTACCTGACCAAGCTCATCCGCGAGCGCGGCGTCATGAACGGACGGCTCACATCCCTCCGCCCGGACTCTGCAGCTGTTGAAGACTTAAAGAGCTGGGCAATCACGGACGCGGTAGCACACGTTACCTGCAGGGAGCCTTACCAGATTCCGTCCCCGCTTCCCCGCCATCACGTCGTTTTATGGGACTTCGGTGCAAAACAGAATATCATCCGAAAGCTGCACGCATTAAACTGCGACCTGACCATCGTTCCCGCTTCCACGACAGCAGCACGCATCCTCTCCTATTCGCCGGACGGTATCATGTTGAGCAACGGTCCCGGCAACCCGAAGGATAACCCGGCTATCATTTCCGAGCTGTCTCACCTCTGCAAATCCGGCATACCGATTTTTGGCATCTGCCTGGGGCATCAGCTTCTCGCCCTTGCAAACGGTGCGGACACCGAAAAATTGAAATACGGACACCGCGGTGCAAACCAGCCGGTGAAGGATCTGCTCACCGGCAGGGATTATATCACCAGTCAGAATCACGGCTATGCCGTCAAAAACGATTCCCTCCCGGATAATGCAGTACTTCGTTTTATCAACCTAAACGACGGAACCTGTGAGGGCGTTTCTTATCAGGATTTTCCCGGCTTCTCAGTACAGTTCCATCCGGAAGCCTGCGGCGGTCCTCATGACTCCGAGTTTTTGTTCCGCGAATTTGTCGCACTGATGGAAAGGAGGGCATAAAGCATGCCGTTAAATCCCAATCTGAAAAAAGTAATGGTAATCGGCTCCGGTCCCATCGTCATCGGTCAGGCTGCCGAATTTGACTATGCAGGTACCCAGGCGTGCCGCGCTTTAAAAGAGGAAGGTCTGGAGGTTGTGTTAGTTAATTCTAACCCCGCAACAATCATGACAGATGCCGCCATGGCAGATCATGTCTACGTGGAGCCTCTGACTCTGGATTTTCTAAAAAAAATCATCAAAAAAGAACACCCCGACAGCATTCTTTCCACCCTCGGCGGTCAGACCGGCCTGACGCTTTCGATGCAGCTGGCAAAGGAAGGATTTCTGGCACAGGAGGGCGTAACACTTCTTGGCGCAAACCCGGAAACCATTGCCAAAGCCGAAGACCGTCAGGTTTTTAAAAGCACCATGGAAGCGATCCGGGAGCCTATCATCCCCTCTGTCGTTACGACGACGCTTGAGGGTGCTCTCTCCTTCGCGCACTCTGCAGGCTATCCGGTTATCGTGCGCCCCGCCTTTACCATGGGCGGCACCGGCGGCGGCATCTGCGAGACCCGCGAAAAGCTGATCGAGATCGGCACCAACGGCCTGCG
>ENA-OURQ01002980-OURQ01002980.1-human-gut-metagenome-genome-assembly--contig:-NODE-2980-length-11871-cov-4.385156_pt1 | contig 11871 bp, 10 predicted proteins | sample MGYA00242105_ERZ508999 | MGnify/ENA primary metagenome ERZ508999 (study PRJEB26280, sample SAMEA2338771) | human gut metagenome | biome: human gut; feature: human-associated habitat; material: faeces...
AGTTTGAAAAGATTCCGATTTCGCAGGAACGTCAGGAACGGCTGCTGCGCGAGCAGATTGACGAGATCGCGGCGGGCATCGAGGAAATGGAGCGGGAGAATGGCGAGCGTTTTACCATCAAGCGCATGGAAGCGACGCGCAAATCGCTGGAAGCAAGGCTGGAAAAGCTGAAAGCCGACGAGAAAAAAGATGACGTCGTGACCTTTGAGGAGCTGGGCGTGGACAGGCTCTTTGTGGATGAGGCGCACGCGTTTAAAAACGGCTTTCTGGCAACCAAAATGCGCAATGTGGCGGGAATTGCGACCAGCGAATCTCAAAAATCGACCGATATGTTTTTGAAATGCCGATATATGGATGAATTGACGGGTGGACGCGGCGTCATCTTTGCGACGGGCACGCCCGTGTCCAATTCCATGACCGAGCTGTATACGATGCAGCGCTATCTGCAATATGAAACGCTGCGAAAACAGAACCTGACGAATTTTGACGCATGGGCTTCGGTTTTTGGGGAGACCGTGACCGCGATCGAGCTTGCGCCGGAGGGAACGGGTTACCGTGCGCGGACGCGGTTTGCAAAATTTTACAATCTGCCGGAATTGATGAATATGTTCCGTGAGGTGGCAGATATCAAGACGGCAGATCAGCTTCATTTGCCTACGCCCAATGCGCACTATGAAACGGTTGTCGTTCAGCCGTCTGAAATTCAAAAGCGCATGGTACAGGAACTGTCAAAACGCGCTGCCAAAATCCATGGCGGAGCGGTCGATCCGCACATTGACAACATGCTCAAGGTGTCGATGGACGGGAAAAAGCTGGGGCTGGATCAGCGGCTTATAAATCCCATGCTGCCGGATGACCCCGGAAGCAAAGTCAATGCCTGCGTCGGCAACGTAATGAGAATTTATCGTGAAGGCAGCGAGCAAAAACTGACGCAGCTCATCTTCAGCGATATGTCAACGCCGAAAAACGGACAGGAAAAGGAGTTCAGCGTTTATGACGATATTCGTGAAAAGCTGTTGGCGCAGGGGGTTCCGGAAAGCGAAATCGCATTCATACACAATGCAGACACGGAGGCAAAAAAGAAGGAGCTGTTTGCGAAAGTGCGCACGGGTCAGGTGCGAATTTTGCTTGGCAGTACTGCAAAAATGGGGGCAGGAACCAATGTTCAGGACCGCCTGATTGCTTCGCATGATCTTGATTGTCCGTGGCGTCCGGGCGACCTTGAACAGCGAGCAGGACGCATTGTGCGTCAGGGAAACCGGAACGCCAATGTGTACGTTTACAGATATGTAACAGATGGTACATTTGACGCGTACAGTTGGCAGACAATCGAAAACAAGCAGAAGTTTATCTCGCAGGTCATGACCAGCAAATCGCCGGTACGTGTCTGCGATGATGTGGATGAATCGGTTCTATCCTATGCCGAAATCAAGGCGCTTTGCGCGGGCGATGCAAGAATCCGTGAGAAGATGGATTTGGATGTCGAAGTTTCGCGGCTCAAACTGATGCAGGCGGATTATCAAAGCAAGAAGTATCGCCTTGAAGACCGGCTGCTTCGATATTTTCCGCAGGAGATTCAAAATAAAACAGAAAGAATCGAGGGTCATGTACAGGATATTGCGTGTTTACAGGCGCATGTCTTACCGGAAGATGGGTTCCAAATGGAAGTCGGCGGTAAAATGTATACGGAAAAGGAAGCGGCAGGTCAGGCACTGATAGAATGCTGCAAGAAATGGAAAGGTGACGTCATTCAGGATGCTGTGACATATCGCGGAATGAGTGCCAGCCTTGCTTTTGATGCGGGAAGCAGAACATACTGGCTGAATATGCACGGCAACATGACGTACAGCGTTGAGCTTGGCAACGATCCAAGGGGGAATATCACGCGAATTGACAATCGTCTGGCACGATTACCAGACAATTTGGAAAAAGCAAGGATGGAACTCCAAGGTCTGAAACAGCAGGAGAAGGCGGCGAAGGAAGAACTGGAAAAACCGTTTGCGCAGGAAGTTGAGCTTGCAGAAAAACGGATGCGGCTTGCGCAGCTCAATTCAGAACTGAACATAGACGATAAGGCGCCGATTGAGGCAGCGATAGAGGATGTGCAGGATGTGCCATCCATTCGGGAGCAGCTTCGAGTATCCAGCGAAAGAGAAATGGAAAAAAGGAACAGAAATCAAGAAAGGGAGGAACGATAAATGGACATGACGATTCGGGCAATGAAACCTGACGAGCGGAATTACAGCTACACACAGGAGAAAAGTGTGCAGAAAAATACGGGATGTATTGGGCATCTGCGTGGCGATATGGGCAGAAGCGGCGAGGATTTTTATACAAGCTGGGATGATCACGAGGCTTCGCTGAAAACGGAAACATTCAAAAGCGAATTCAACAGCATTGTGAATGCTCTGCGCAAGGATGAGCGTTACGGTCTCCTTTTGAGCAGCAGAAAAACACTGGCAGCGTGTTGCCATGCAATGTCGGACTGTGCGTTTGACGGAAGTTCTGCACAGGAGTACGGATTTCGTGCAGATACCAAGGCATACAGCTATATGATTCGCTGCAATCCGACACAGGGCAATTACAACTTTTATATTTATGCGTATGACCGAGCAAAGCTGGACAAGGTGCTTGAAATGCAGAAAGAACAAATACAAAAGTGTGAAGTGCCGGTGTATCTGTATCCGAGAACATATGCGCAAAAGCATGGTGAGATGGAAGAATATCGCGTGTCAAGACAAGCCAATATTGCCTGCCGCGACGCGATAGATCGGGCAATCCGCGAACATTATCATGACAATATTCTGAGCAGAAAGGCTGTGCAGAATGTGGTCGGACAATATGGATTTGACAGGACGCTGTATGTGCTGGCGGTCACAGTCATGGATAAGAATTGGGATGGACGTATTTCGCAGAACAACAAAAACTGGGCAAAAATGCAGCCGGTTTATGCCGACATGGACGAACTTGGGCAGGAGAAAAATCAGGCGTTTGTTGCAAGGTCGCATCCGGGATTGGTAGATCTGTTCCTGCGAGAAACCAGACGGGCAAAAGAGGCGAACCTCGAAAAAAATACTCCGGCATTGGCTAAATGCAAAAGGGAAAAGGAGAGATGAGCATGGCGGGAAGAACACGAAATATACAGGTCATTTTCCGTGTTGATGAGCAGGAAAGAGGACTGATCCGTCAGAAGATGGAGCTGATGGGTGTACGGAACATGCAGGCATACCTGCGCAAGATGGCGATTGATGGGTATGCGGTCAAACTTGATCTGCCGGAACTGCGGAAAGCAGTGGCGATGCTGGGGCGGTATAACGGCAACATCAACCAGATTGCCAAACGCGCAAACGAAACAGGGCGCGTTTATGATACAGATATTCAGGAAATTCGAGCGTCGCAGAAGGAAATCTGGAAGAAAATAGACGAGCTGCTGACGAGGCTGGGTGCGCTGGGGCTTTGAGTCGTATCCTTGCATGAAATGAAAAAGTGCGCGACAATGGGGATGAGAAAAGGAAGATACAAGGGAGGGAAAAGAGAATGAAGATATGCAGAGTCATGTTGACTGTAGTTTTGCTGCCGGTGCTGCTGGCAATGAAGGCGTTGATTTTCCTGTGCCTGTTTCTGACAGCGGTTTCAAGCGGGTTATTGTCGATTGTGTCCTCGCTGCTGGGAATGACAGCACTGGTGAGCATATTCCTGATTCCGATAAAAAGCGCATTGATTCTGTTTGTGAGCGCATGGCTGATCAGTCCGGCAGGATTGCCGCTGGCTGCGCAAAAACTGCTTGAGGTGCTGTATGTGGGGTGCGAACGGATGCAGGATTGGATGATGGGATGAATATAAGAATGGCGCGGAGCTGGGTGGGCTTCGCGCTTATTTTTTTGAAAAAAGGGAGGTGAAGTCTACATGGCAACCACACGCCTTATCCCTTTGCACACGGGCAAAGGGCGAAACTTCAGCAAAGCAATCCGCAACGTAATCGGGTATGTGTCTAATCCGAAAAAGACGCAGCAAGGCGAATTGGTGACGGGCTTCGGCTGTAATCCCGAAACGGCGGACGGAGAGTTTTTACTCATGAAGCGCGAGTATATTGCGCAAACAGGACGGCTCAGAGGAAAGGATGATGTGATTGCGTATCATCTGCGCCAATCCTTTGTGCCGGGCGAAATTACGCCGGAAGAAGCCAATCGAATTGGCTGCGAACTGGCAAAACGATTTACGCACGGGCAACATGCCTATGTTGTAGCCACCCACGAGGATCGCCGACATGTGCATTCACATATTATTATTTCGGCGGTGAATCTTGATTGTGATCGGAAGTTTCGCAATTTCTGGGGCAGTTCAAAAGCCATCCGGCGGCTCAGTGATACATTGTGCATCCAGAACGGTTTGTCGATTATCGAGCAGCCTAAGGGACATAGCAAGAGCTATAATAAATGGCTGGGTAATGAAGCGAAAACCTCTCAGCGGGATGGACTGCGGGAAGCGATTGATGCTGCATTGGCACGCCAACCGAAAGATTTTGAAGAACTGCTGACCATGCTCCAAAGAGGCGGATGGGAGGTTAAAAGGGGAAAACGAATCAGTCTGAAAGGAAAAGGACAAGAGCGGTTTAAACGACTGGATTCGCTGGGAGAGGACTATTCGGAAGCGGCACTTCGAGCGATAATCGCAGGCGAGAAAGAACATCATCCAAGAGAAAAGAAAACAGTTCAACCGATGCGGCAGGTCAATCTGTTGGTCGATATTCAGGCAAAGCTGCAAGCTGGAAAAGGCGCAGGGTATGAGCGTTGGGCGAAGGTCTTTAACCTCAAACAAATGGCGCAGACGCTCAATTATCTGTCTGAGAATAATCTGATGAACATTGAGGATTTGACGGCGAAAACGGATGCGGCGATTGCACGGGTTCACGAGCTGCAAGTCACGATTCGTGAAACGGAAAAGCGCATGGCAGAACTCCGTGCGTTAAAAGGACACATCATCAACTACGTTAAGACGCGGGAGGTTTATGCTGCGTACCGCATGGCGGGATACTCAAAGAAGTTTGTCGCGGAGCATGAACAGGAGATCAAGCTGCATCAGGCGGCAAAGGAGGCTTTCTCGGCACTTGGTACACAAAAGATACCGAAGGTAAAAGAGATTCAAGCTGAGTATGACGAGCTGAAAGAGAAGAAAAAGCAGGCGTATGCAGCATATCATCAGGCGCAGGATGAAATGCGGCAGTTGCTGACGGTGCGTGCCAATGTGGAACGGATACTTGGCATCGAAGAAAAAGAAAAGGAACGACAGAAGGAAAAGAAAAAAGAACGTTGATGGTGTTCCTCCGTCCTGAAAAGCGCCCCGAAGGGTGAGCGCAGCCGCATGACTTGTCATGCGAAAACGGGGTTTGGGGAAGGCTTTCCCCAACAAGCAAAGTGCCTCTGGATAACCAGAGGCATTGCTTGCCACGATTGCAACAAATACCTCTAAAGTGTCGTGAATTTGATATTATCGGTATTCAGTAAATAAGAATGGTTGGCTCGCTTGCTGTGCGTATCCCGCATAGCAGGCGAGCTTCTTTTTGTACATGGGATTTTTGGAAAAGAGAGAAACAGAAAAAGCGGCTTGAAATCCATGGATACAAAGCGATTTCTTTCGATTATAAAGATGGGTGGCAGCCAATGAGGGTTTGCAAAAGAAAACAAAAGAATAATTCAAAGAACTGAAATAGAAGTGTCAAAAATTACAGTTTTTTACGTCTTAGAAGTAAAGGATAAAGTGTGCGGATACAATTTGAAAAAAGTGAGGAGGAACGATGATGAAAAGATTTGCGGGGATGATGGGGGCGTTACTTTTGATGCCGACGCTGGCAATGGCAAGCGGCGACATGGTGTCTATTTCCGAACTGCGCCAGCAGGCAGAAGCTATGGGACGGTGGACAAAGACTTATGAAGCGCATGGGCGGACGATTGAGGTGGATGTGCCGATTCGCGTACCATCAGCGGAAAAAGTTCCGATATTAGAATGTGTCCCATGGAAAATATCAGAGAAAATGACGGATGAAATCAAAAAAGAAACGAAGGCAGAAGAATATGACGGGATAATCAATTTTGAGAGCCTAAATAACAAAGATACAGATGCACATTATTTTGGTATTCTCTCAAAAGAACGTTTTGAAGTATATCACAATAGTCCGTCTATGTTACTATCTAGAAAGTCTCAAGACTTTCTAAAAACTGAAAAGGCTGAAATTCCAATAGATGAAATCAATGAAAATGAAGCCTATGCGGAAGATAATGCGTTGACGGTTTTAGAAGCAAGGCAAGTCTTGACAGATATCCTAAATGCTATGTACGGAGAAAACGCAGAGTATATATTTGATCGGGTTTCGATAGGTAGTCGAGGAAGAAAGACAAAGGGAATGAATGATCTTGAATTGGGAGAAGTAGTTGACTATTATCCAAAAGGAACCTATGTGCTGGAGTGCTATCAAACCATACAAGATATTCCAATCCTTATTGAAGCGAAGCAGATATATTATGGTGTAAGAGGTTCGGATGTGGAGATAAAGTGGGCGTCAAGAATAAATGAATTCTCATACACACCGCCGCATTTGTGGATGCAGATTATGTCACCGCAGGAATACGCGGCAGGGGGATGCCTGAAAAAATGTCGGGCAATACGGGAAGAAGATGTTCCGCTTGCAGGATTGGAAAAGATTATTGGCGCAGTCGAGGAAGAAATACAGGGTGGACAAATTCGTAATATATATTCTGTTCAGCTCGGGTATTCAATTTTTCTTGAAGAAGATTCAAATGGAATATATGAGCTGTTTCCGGTATGGCTGATTGAGTGCCAATATTCCTATCTGCCGGAAAATGAAGCATGGTATGATGAAAACAATGATGATTATAGAAATCAAATGGGATATGGACGTTTTGTAATCAATGCGCAGACAGGAAAACCGTTTGAGCATAAATCGGAAATTCAGAATAAGGATTTAATTTGTCCGGATGTGATAACTTGGGAGGGCATATAACAAGGAGCGTGATATACTTACTTTTTATGTTATTTTGTTCTTTTCGATTGATAAAAGAAGCGCTTGAAAATGAAATAGAATCTGGAAGTATCTCGAATGTTTATAGCATCCAATTTGGATATATCATCTGTGCAGACCCGTCGCAGAAATATGGTAGCCCACGAAGCGGTGAAACATTCATTGCATTCCCGATGTGGGTCATTAAGTGTAGCTACACAGGCGGAAACGGACCGACTTCACCTTATCCGGTATTAGAGGAAATGGAAGAAAATGCTTTCGATTATGAGTCGGCGGATAGAGATTTGCAATATGTTTTTATCAATGCGCAAACAGGGAAGGTGTGTGACCCTAATACAGTAGGAACAGAAAAATATAATGTACCTCAAATTATCGAATGAAAGGTTCTGGAAGAATGTTGATGAAGAAAAAACTCTTGGCATCATTTTGTGCCCTGCTGTTAGTGCCGACAATGGCAGTAGCGTCCACTAATATGGTTTCCATTTCTGAACTATACAAGAAAGCTGCCGAGATGGGACGTTGGCGAAGGACTTATGAAACGCCAACGGGCACACTAGAGGTAGACATTCCCATTCTTATGCCTGATGTAGAGGAATGTCCGGTGATTACGGTGGAAAATGATAAACCATTTAATCGTGAAATGGTAAACGAAATGCAGAATCGTGCAACAAGGGACGATGTATTTACGGTTTTTCCATACGAAATGAATGGACGTAATTTTGAAATCGTTTGGGGGACAAATGGATGGAATGGATCAACGGCAGATTACGATGAGGTGACAGATTTTAGCATAGGAACGGGGATTTGGAGACAAACAGCACATGTAAAAAAGTCAAGATTCTTTTCAACGCCGATTGCCGCCCGATATCCATGGGAGATGGACCTATCGGAATCGGTGATCCGAAATGGAAACCAGACTGTGGAACAGGTGATGAATAACTGGCAAGGACTGATTGATGCGATGTATCCTGGAAGGGATTATACGATTGCCCCAAAGTGGATTCGGATTTATGGTTATACTCAAATGGATAGTGATGAAGCGGACGAAGGCAATGGGCATTACTTGATTACAGCTGAGCAGGTGATTGGGGGATTACCTGTGTTTGGAGCAATTTATTCGTATGGCGATTTTCAGATTCCTTACGCTTCGACGCCTGAGACAAACAAAAAGCAGGAAAAGCTTCGAGCATATGCAACGGGCGCTTTCTGGAAAACAAGGAGCATACTGCAAATCAGGTCTTCAAGCAATGATGATTATGCTGCCAATATAGGAATGAATAAAGTCCGGAGCGTTGAGTTGGAGGATATACCACTTGCGTCAATGGAAAAGGTGATGCAAGAGATCGAGAAGGAAATCTCTAAGGGGAATATTCGCAATGTTTACGCGCTTCGGCTTGGATATATGCGATATTCGAATCCAGATATGAAGGACTACGCATGGGCAATTCCGATGTGGGTACTTGATTGCAAGTATATCACAGAGGAGAACCGAGAGACAGCAGATAGTGTTGAAGAAAATACACAGGATGAAGTTGCTTTGATTTGGGATGCGTATGGATTTTCGCAAATTCCCATTGACGCTCAAACAGGTAAGATGAAGATCATTACAACGGGAGACGAAGAAACATTTTCTGTGCCGAAGGTGATAACGTGGGAGGATGTACAATGAAGAAGTTCTTGACGGTGTTATGCGCTTTACTACTTGTGCCGACCTTGGCGACGGCAAACAGCGACATGGTTTCCATTTCCGAACTGCGCCAGCAGGTTGGAGCTATGGGACGGTGGACACAAACCTATATCGATCAGAAGGGACGGACGGTTGATGTAGACATATCCCCGATTTTGCCAGATATAGAGGCTGTACCCGTGATTACCGTTCAAAAGCCGGAAAATGCAAGGCAGAGTGTTGATAGGGTCTGTATTCCATCCATGACGACGGAAAAATACGAAGATGACGTGATTGTCGTGGATTATGCCAACGCGGATACCGGAGATCAGATGAAAATCCAATTTTTTGAAATAACAGATCAGATGATTAGAATCGAGTATCAAAATACAAAAACAAAAATGCAGTCGGATCCAAACGCATTTGAAGCCACAAGCGGAAGGGCGATCTGCTCTAATGAAGTGGACTGGGCGAAAGCCTATCTGGATGGCTATGATTTAACCCCACAGGAAGCCGTAGAGCATGCCAATAATGAAATGACTAAGCTATTTCCGAATTGGAATCTCCAACTTGAAGCAGAATGGATTGAAATAGTCAATAATTCCGTTCCACTTTATGTCTGTGAGATGCGGCAGCGCATCGAGGATATTCCTATTTTGATTGGTGCGCAGTCGCCTGTCATTGCAGTCAGAGATGCAGAATTCAAAAAGCCTAAAATCTGGGGAAAGATCGGTAATTCAAGGTGGGGCGATTTTAGAATGCCGACATGGGGATTTCATTATTGGGTTGATGGTTCCTATTCGTTTATCATGGTTCCGCTGCTTCTCAAAGATGTTCTGGAAACGGATGTTCCACTCAGTTCATTTGAGCGGGTGATTCAGAGTATTGAAGCGCAGATTGAAGCAGGACATATTCGGCAGATTTACGCCTTGCGATTTGGCTACTGCTGTTATGAAGGAAAGAGCGGCGAAACAGAGCTGCATCCCGTGTGGGAAGTTGAATGTGAGTATTATTACAGTGCAAAGACAAAGACAGAGAGCTATGATGAAAGATACGGGGAGATACCGGTTACAAATGAACTTTACTATCGTACAATGATAGTCAATGCACAAACAGGGGAATTTGTTGATCCGGCGAAGCTGCTGGATCGGGTGTTTGATTGTCCAGATACGATCACGTGGGAGGATGTGCAATGAAAAAGGTGTTGATTGCGCTTTGCGCACTTCTGCTTATGCCGACCTTGGCGACGGCAAACAGCGACATGGTTTCCATTTCCGAACTGCGCCAGCAGGTTGAAGCTATGGGACAGTGGACACAAAACGATACAGTCAATGGAAAAATAATTGAAATCAATGCACCTATTAAGGTCCCCGATGTCGATGAGCTTCCGGTTATCATCGTCTCGCGGTTAGAGCCGGATGATGAAGGATTAAAGCAGAAAATCAGCGATGGCGGAGAATTGTCTTATAAAGATTTAAGTGGAATGTCGATCGGCAAGACAGATGAACAATCCATATACAATATCAATATACAACAATGCAGAACACGCTCATATCTGTGCATCAATGATTTCTGGAATTACGAGAGAGAAAACGATGTGGCTCAAATGTACGCAAACGATAATGCATATTCTTTGGCGGATGTTAAGGAAAAGATGGGCGAGCTTTTCAGAAGCCTGTATCCCTGTGAAGACGAGATTGAACTACAAAAGGCGGAATTCAATATCTGTTATCTGTCAAAGGATGAGAAAGAAGTTGAAAACGGAAATCTAGTCGGAATCGGAGAATACTCTCTTACTGGGAATCAGGTAATCGCGGGAATTCCGATTCTGGCAACGGCGGCGAGCGGCTATAAATTGGAAGGCAAGGAAAGCCGCATCGAAGACGAAATGCGCATGATGGCGAATACAATCTTTCTCTATTGGAGAGACGAGAAGGAATGGGCACTGATGACAAGAGGTATTGTTGAGGAAAAGGAAACCGTAGAAGAGGACATAAAGTTGTGCAGTCTCGAAGCTGTGCTTGAGTGTATTCGGAATGCAATGGCGGAAGGAAAAATCGAGTGTGTATATAGCTTGGAACTGGGATATGTTCTTTATGCGAAAAGCGGAGAGACCTACACGAAGAAGGATAAAAATGCGGAGTTTTGTCTGATGCCGACATGGGTGGTTAAGTGCGGATATCAAAATGAAATTCCGATTGAGCCGGAGGAAGCAGAACTCGGTGCATATGATTATATGGATAATTTAGGATTCCAAAATGTTCTAATCAATGCGCAAACGGGCAAAATGACCGATCCGAAGGGTGCTCAGAAAGTGTATGATACGCCGAAAATCATCAGGTGATCGTCAACATTATCAGTGTAAATAGAATCTAATATTGAAAAAAACCAGCCATCTTTCGCAGAGGCTGGTTTCTTTGTTGTAGCATGAAAAAGGATGATACAATGGATGCAGCGAAATAGTATATTTACGGAACAGACTTTTAATTATTTGGCAAAACATGCCTAATATAAGCATAGAACACCACTTTCGAAAAATAATCGAAAGAAACTAAAAATAAGTGTCAATATCCGCGAAAATTTGCGTCTTGGTAAGTGAAAGGAAGGTGAGAGAGCGTGATGGGCAATACCTTGGTACCGGGTAAAGCCTCTGAAGCGGAACTCTCCCGAATGATGGAAACATATGGCGCGATGCTGACCGGCACATGCACAGTGCTGCTGGGCGACAGGCATCTGGCGCAGGACATCGTTCAGGAAACATTTATCAGAGCGTATAAAAAGATGGACAGCTTCCGCGGGGAACGGCCGGAAAGTGAAAAAGCTTGGCTGACTCGCATCGCCGTCAATCTTTGCAGGGACGAAAGAAGAAAAAAGTGGTTCCGCTTCGAAGACCGAACGATCCCAGTTGAAATGATGACGCTTTCGGCGCCGGAAGCGTCAGAGGAGGCACAGCAGCTGTATGCGGCGGTACAAACACTGCCCCAGAAATACCGCGAGGTGATCCTGCTGCGCTTCTATCAGGATTTGACAGCACCGGAGATCGCAGAGATTCTGCATCAGGCAACCGGAACGATCTATCACAAATTAACCAGAGCCCAAGAGATGCTCAAAAAGAGACTGGAAAGGTGTGATTTTGGTGGATGAAAAAAAGTTGGGGAACGCGCTGAAA
>ENA-OURQ01002998-OURQ01002998.1-human-gut-metagenome-genome-assembly--contig:-NODE-2998-length-11827-cov-3.169385_pt1 | contig 11827 bp, 10 predicted proteins | sample MGYA00242105_ERZ508999 | MGnify/ENA primary metagenome ERZ508999 (study PRJEB26280, sample SAMEA2338771) | human gut metagenome | biome: human gut; feature: human-associated habitat; material: faeces...
TGCATGTGTTAGGCACGCCGCCAGCGTTCGTCCTGAGCCAGGATCAAACTCTCGTTTAAATGGTTATATTTAAGCTTTCGCTCTTATATACTCGATTGTTTGTTAGCTCTAATTACTAACTGACTTCTCTTCGTAATTTTTATCCGAATTTCTGTCATAAAAAACTCAATAGTTTTACATTTGCAAAGCAAATGTTTGACATAAAACCTGCACTATTTATCTTTCAATGTACATGCTCTCTTGCGACAGCTTGTTTATTTTATCACATCGTTTTCAGTTTGTCAAGACTTTTTTAAAAGTTTTTTGAAAAAGTTTTTAACTTCTTCTCAACCCCGAACACTTCTCTTCCCGTGTCCTTTAGTCCTCTCAACTGACGACTTGATTATTATACACTCTATTACCCCTTTTGTCAACACTTTTTTTCATTTTTTTTGAACTTTTTTTCATTATACTATATATTGTGGATTATTTCTTATTATATATACTATTTGCGTCGATTACAACAAAAAAAGAACTGTAACAAATCGTTACAGTTCCTTTATCAGCCTATTTTAAACCACATTTAATTTTTTCTTTAGTTTTCAAACAAACCTCTATAAATTTATCAATACCCACAGTTCCGCAAATAAATATTACAGGTGCGAAATTTGAAAAATATCTTCGGTTTGTTTCCCAGCAAAGCAAAAACAAATATACTCCAAATATCGTCAAATACAATGAAAACATCTTTTTACGTTTTTCATCATCAGAGCATACAAATCCCCATGCAGCAGTTAACATCAAAATTAATATTGCAATATGCATTGATGTTGCATATGTTGCATACTTTTTATAATTCTTCCCCTCGGGCAAAATCCAATCATGTAACTTTGTATCGGTTTGAGGATTACAATTATAAAAATCTTCAGCACCATATGTTCCGTTTCCGAAATCTGCTGTTGATTTTATCATTGCCAAATCAAATATACCACAAAAACCCAATTTTTTTATTCTATCGAAAATCTCTTTATTTATCTTACTGTTTCTGTTTTCATCGTAATCATATTTTCTTGTAAACTCATAATCCTCAGGATTATATACACCATCACCTTTAAGCCCCATCATGACCCAATGATTATACGGTGTATTTTCACCCTTAGCCGTTTGTCTATCCAAATGAGAAGAATACATATATAAATTAAATGTTACATTAAATATCATCATAATACTCACTACGCTGACAAGAATTTTCGTAAACTCCTTGAATTTTCTGTTTATGAGCAAATCAATGCCTATAGCTATAGCAATTATGATTACAGTGAATTTATTCAAACTTCCTATTGTAATTGTCAGTCCCATTAATATATATGTAATTATTTTTCTTTTTCCCGATTGTTCTTTAGAGTTCAGATATAAATAGAAAAATAATACCGGGAACATAACAGAAAGCATATCAGTATACACAGCACCGCCCAAAAAATAGAATTGCACACTGAATCCAAACAGTACCAATGCAAAAACGGCATGTTTTACGTCAGCTATTTTCTTGCAAATCAGTGATACTATTACTGTTGTACAGCTTACCATAATACTGTTTATTACGACAGAAACTGCAAAATAGTCTTTAATTCCAAATATTGATGCAATTTTGAAAAACAAATGCAAAAATGCCATTGCCGCAAGATTGTTAGGAAATCTATAGAAATATTCATAATAATTTTCAAACGTCCCTGTTTCAACCCATTCAATAGCACCTTTATGTATCGCGCCAACATCCCACAACGGATCATATCTTAATGCAATTCCCAATACAATCTCTATTATAAACATACCTATACCAAATGAGATAAGTATCTTATTATAATTTTTCTCAATGAATTTCTCGTTTTTGGAAAGGTTTTTATATATTATTGTCAACCCGACTAAGCATATTGTTGTAACACAAATCAAGTGCAATGCTTTATAATATGTATTATGCAATATTATATTTATTGTAGTAAAAGTAAAACATATTGCAAACAACAAATAAAATAACCATATGATTTTTTTCTTCATATGATTTTTTTCTTCATATGTACTTTTCCTTAAACATTAATTAACACCTGCAAACATACTGATAATACCTATACAAATAGGTACAACCATAGCTATTGCGGTAACAAGACAAATAATTCTGATTGTTTTTTTGCTAAACATTTCTTACACCTCTATTCCGTTTTATCAAGTAATCTGCTTATAATAGACGCAGCCTGCGCACGAGTTGCGGTTTGCTGCGGTCTGAACGTATCATCGTCCATACCCGATATTAAGCCGTTTGTATATGCATATCTGACGCCGTCCAATGCCCATTGTGATATTTGGCTTACATCATCAAACTGTAAATCGACAGGAGTAAGTATATTATAAGACTCCTCCTCATCACAACTGTATTGATACAGCATATAAACCATATACGCCATTTCTTCACGTTTTATCGGCTTGTCGCCGTCAAAAAAGCCACTGTAAATAGCCTTGCCGTCTGTTATCTTTGCTGCATAGTTGCCAATCATATTTTCAGGTATCAAGCCTTTGTCGAGTGCACTTTGCACACAACCTCCGTACCAATCGGACGCGGTAACATCAAGACATTCGCCGCTCCTGTACGGCACATCGGCAATACCGACTGTACCCAAAGCCATCTTCAAAAACTCTGCACGCGTTACAGTTCCGTCCGGATAAAATTCTGTATCCGAAACACCGTGTATAATATCCCTGTCGGCAAGTTCATTGATAACATCTTCCGCCCAATGGCCTTTGATATCGTTAAATTCAGCCGCACTTGCCGATACCGCCGTCATTGACGACAATATTAATGCCGCTGCGACTACTTTCTTTATATTCATTCCTATTTCTCCTATTTTCATAACATATTTATCATTCTATTCATAACGGCTGACGCCTCCGCACGAGTTGCCGTATTCTTAGGTGCAAAATCAACCGTATTCATCTGATACTTAATTGTTCCGTTTTCAGAATTTATTGTATAATCAGTAATATCTTCAGACATACCGTACATAAGTCCCGATGCCACAGCACATTGTACATAATTAACCAACGATACATCATCACCGTTAATGACTATGGCGTCCGTTTCTCCCCAGCCTTGTTTTGATTTTGGCTCAATAATGCCCAAATCAACCACATTTCCGTCTTTAGGTATTGTCACCGTCTGGCTTTTCAAATTTTGTGCAGTTGATTTACATAACGGTATTTCTATTTCTGATTTATTTTCAACTTGATTTACAGCGTCTACAATATAAGCCTGTTTGTCTTGTTCAGTTAAACAAGAATCAAGCATATAAAAACGAGGTTCGCCTTTCTTTTGACGGTAACTTTCATTGTATGCCTCAACCGCAATCGCAGCCATTTCTTCACGAGTAATCGGCTTATCTCCGTCAAACTTACCTGTATAAACGTTTACGTCAGTCGTAACCGCCTCTTTATCATCTGTTGCTTCTGCAAGAGTTTTAGTAACTTTTGTAACGTTGCAGTTCTCAATCATTTCTTTAGAAATAATATTCTTATCCAACGCCCCCTGCAAATAGTAGCAATACCAATCATCATTTGTTGCGTCAAGGCATTCGCCGTCACGGTATGCGTGACCGACAATGCCAAACGAATCCATCGCCATTTTCAAAAATTCCGCACGCGTTACAGTTCCGTCAGGGTTAAACTTGCCGTCACCGACTCCCGATACTTTGTCATTCTCTGCAAGTGTTTTTATAACATCTTCCGCCCAATGACCTTGTATATCCGTAAATGTTTCGTCACCCTTTAAATACTTTGCCAGTTCAGGCACATTTTCCGGAATTGCATCCGCAATAAGCTTTGCAACTCTCTTTGCGCCTTTGGCTTTCATATGAGTGGTGTCGTTCGTGCCTGACGGATAAGCCTTGCTTTCAAGCGGTTCACATACAAAATAACCGGACAAAACATCGTCCTTATCCATACTGTTCCACGCGTCTGTCACGATTTTATTTTCATCAATAAATTTGCAGCCTGTTTCTTCCGCAATTTCACGCGTAGGGTCTGCGTAATCCTTTCGCGACTCCATAAAACAGTTGTTTTCTTCATCCCACCAAGCAGCCGCATTTGCAGTCATAAGCACAGGTGTTCCGCCGCGTTTTTCAACTTCACCGATATACTTGTCTGTAATTAACTTTTTGTAGTCCTCAACGCTTATGTATCTTTCCGGCTTATTTTCAGCACCGTCATTTATACCGAACTGAATAAACACATAGTCACCCGGGTGCATTTCTGTAAGTATTCTGTCAAGTCTGCCGTCGTTGTCATAACTCTTTGAACTTCTTCCGCCCATTGCACGGTTTTCAATAATTATATCGTCATTAAAATAATCGGCAAAAACTTGTCCCCAACCTGTTTGAGGGTATACCTTTGTATAGTTGTAAGTTTGTGCCGTTGAATCACCTGCAATATATATAGTAGGTTTTTCGGCTTTTTCCCGTGTCGGTAACTGTTCAATATCTATTTCCGTCACGTTAGGGTTGTCACCCTTAACCTGTACAGTGATTTTTCCGTTTTTCGGCACAACAGGCTGTTCATTTTCCTGTGTTTCGCCTGCCTCAAGCGTGTACGCTCTTACACGTTCACCGCCGTTTATATAAATATTCGCATTTGTTTCTGTTTTTCCGCCTGTTGTTACCGTTACAGTGTAGTCACCGTCAGGCACTTCCACTTCTTTCGTAACACCGTCCGTCTTGTCTGCTTTTACTTTCGTCATATCGAATTTTTCCGAATACAATCCGTCCGCTTTTGCAATAGGTATTATACAAGCCGACATAACAGACATAGTAAGTATAGCTGATATAATTTTTCTTATTTTCATTAAAAATCACCCCTTAAAATTTATTATATTACATCTGTAAATAAATTGCAATATAAAAAACAGTCTATTTCTTTTTTCTTAACTCTCTAAAAAATTCAGTCAATATGCTTGCACATTTATCTTCCGTTATACCGCCTGTCACATTGACATTGTGATTGAACATACCGCTTTCAAATAAATTGATAACCGAACCGGCACAACCGGACTTTTTGTCATACGCACCGAAATACACATTTTCAATGCGTGAATTAATAATCGCCCCTGCGCACATCGGACAAGGCTCAAGCGTAACATACATTTCACATTGCGGTAATCTCCAACCGCCAAGTTTTTTGCAAGCCTTGTTTATCGCTATTATTTCGGCGTGAAGTAATGCGTTTTTCTTGGTTTCACGCTTGTTGTATCCTCTTGCGATAATCTCACCGTCACGCACTATAACCGCACCGATTGGAGTTTCACCGATTGACGCGGCTTTTTTTGCTTGCTTCAGTGCCTCTTTCATAAATTTTTCTTCCATATAATTCTCCATTCAGTAGATATAACCTTATTTTATCACACCTCTTGACATATGTCAAAAATAGTAGTAAAATGTGATAAGCAGCCGCGTTGGTTGTTGCTTGCCGATATACAATCGTCGGTAAGATGTAGTATGGTAGAAAAGGAGATATGAAAAATGATTGTAATTCTAAAACAAAACGCAGAACAAAACGAGGTAAACGCACTTTTAAAGCAACTGGAGGACATGGGCTTTGACCATCATTACAGTAAAGGCGAAAATTCCGCAATAGTTGGTATTATCGGTGATACTTCAACTCTTGACACAGACGATTTAAAGACTATCGACGTAGTCGCAGACGTTAAGAGAGTTTCCGAGCCGTTCAAGCTTGCAAACCGCAAGTTCCACCCGGATAACAGTATTTTCAACATTGCCGGCAGAACAGTAGGTGAAGGTCATTTCAGCGTCATTGCAGGTCCTTGTTCGGTAGAAACAGTTCCGCAAATGACAGAAACAGCCGAAGCAGTTAAAAAGAGCGGTGCTTCATTTTTAAGAGGCGGTGCATTCAAGCCGAGAACATCACCTTATTCATTCCAAGGACTTCATGACGAAGGTCTTAAAATTCTTCTTGAGGCAAAGAAGGCAACAGGACTTCCGATAGTTACAGAAATTATGAATCAGGCACATCTTGATTTATTTGAAGATGTTGATATAATTCAAGTCGGTGCAAGAAATATGCAGAACTTTGAACTTTTAAAGGAACTTGGTAAATGCAATAAGCCTATACTTTTAAAGCGTGGTCTTTCAAGCACAATCGAAGAATGGGTTATGAGTGCGGAATACATTATGGCAGGCGGTAACGAACAGGTTATTTTCTGCGAAAGAGGTATCAGAACTTACGAAACATTCACAAGAAATACTCTTGACCTTTCGGCAATACCGGCATTAAAGTCAATTTCACACTTACCTGTAATCGTTGACCCAAGTCACGCAACAGGTTTGCCGTGGATGGTTGAACCGCTTACAAAAGCGGCTATCGCAATAGGTGCAGACGGTATTATGATTGAAGTTCATAATAATCCAAAGAAAGCATTGTGCGACGGTGCTCAATCACTTACTCCGCAGCAGTTTGACAATGTTATGCAGACAGTTAAGAAGCGTGTTGAGTTTGAAGGTAAAATTTTAGGTTAATTTAAAGGCAGTCGATTGACTGCCTTTTTGTTTGTAATTTTTCAGATAACAGCACCACCGCATTTGTTTGCAATTTTGTATGTAGCCATATTTTATTTTTGATTTTGCAAGTAGCCACCCCTCCGTCACTCGTTCCTCGTGCCACCTCCCCTCAATGGGAGGCTTTTTATTTTCCGCCACATTCCGTAAGGCTCCCCTTGAGGGGAGCTGTCGACACTGTCGACTGAGGGGTGGCTCTCTATTGAATTTCAATCACACAAACAGGCGACCAATGGTCGCCCCTACACACGTTCCACTCAAACAACAGCGAACTCCAATCATGCAAACGGGCGACCACCGGTCGCCACTCCGAAATTCTCATAAACGATAGCAAACTTAATCACACAAAAAGGGCGACCAACTGTCGCCCCTACTACACAACTATTCATCTTTATGAAAGTGTCTGTAAATCGCATAAACCAAAGCACCGACTGACAAAACAGCTATGTATATCGCAAAAGCAACAAACACAATACTACCTGCTTTTGTGGGCGGTGTATATATATATCTACGATAACCAATCACATCTTTATTCACTGCCAAAGTTACCGTTGCAAAAGCAATCGTAACCAAAGTCAGCAGCCCGCCTATATAATACTTTTTCATAAAACCCCCTTATCTTACCAACAAATACACCGTATATGCCACATACATAAAAATCATAACCACACCGCAAGGACGATTAATCTTTTTATTAGCAAGTGCAAAAATATAAGTAAACAAGCATATTCCAATCAACACACAACCGTCAATTACCACATTAAAGTCAGTACCTATTGTACCGATTGTCGCCGATATTCCGAGAATGAACAACAAATTAAATATATTCGAGCCGATTACGTTACCTACCGCAATATCATTTTGTTGTTTTCTTGCGGCAACAATCGAAGTCACAAGTTCAGGAAGTGATGTACCTATTGCCACAACGGTAAGACCGACAACTCTTTCACTCATTCCCGCCATAAGTGCAAGTTCCCTTGCGCCTTTAACAGTAAGCTGACCGCCGACCACAACACCGACAAAGCCGATTATTATAAACAATAGGCATTTCCACATTGGCAAATCTGCCTTTTTGCTATCCTCCGCACTTTCAATTAATTTACTTTCTTTCTTACCCATCACAACAGAACCGACCATAAACACCGCAAACAATGCAAGAAGTATAATACCGTCCAATCTTGTCAATGCAATATCACCATGATTTAATGTCATTAAAAGCACAATCATTACAGCGGTTATACCGATACAGAATGGAAAATCACGTTTTAGGATATTTCCTTTTACAGCAACAGGTGCGAACAAAGCACTTGCACCAAGTACGACAAGCGTATTAAACATATTTGATCCGATTATATTACCGATTGCAATTTCATTACTGCCTTGCAGTGACGCAGTTATGCTAACCGCCGCCTCGGGCAAACTTGTTCCGAACGCCACTACCGTAAGTCCGACTATATATGCCGGAATTCTCAACTTTGCCGACAAATCACACGCACCGTCAACAAACAAATCCGCACCTTTAACCAAAAGCACAAACCCTATCACCAAAAATAAAATCATTAAAACCATTAAATATAAGCTCCTTTTCCTCTGTAATTCCTCATAAAAGCAAAGTAGACAAAACCCATATGGGTTTTGTCTACAATTAAATTGTCTAATCGAATTAGTGAACGATAGCCATTTCTGTATCCTTATCAAAGATATGAATTTTGTTTGTTTCAAATGCAACCTTGATTGTATCACCAATCTTAGCTGTTGAACGTTGATTAACTCTTGCTGTGAACTGTTCACCTGCAAGTTCAAGATACAAATATGTTTCAGCACCCATCATTTCAGTAACTTCAACGTATGCATTACATACAGCCTCAGGTCTGCTTGAAATGAATGCCTCGTCATCGTGAATATCTTCAGGTCTGATACCAACGATTACTTCCTTACCGATATAACCTTCAAGTTCAGGTGTAACCTTACCGTTAGGAATCATAATCTTGTTATCGCCAAATGATGCGTATACGCTACCGTTTTCCTTTGATAGTGTAGCAGTAACGAAGTTCATTTGCGGTGAACCGATAAATCCTGCAACGAATACGTTATCAGGCTTTGTATAAAGGTTAGCAGGTGTATCAACTTGTTGAATAACACCGTCCTTCATAACAACGATACGAGTACCCATTGTCATAGCCTCTGTCTGGTCATGAGTAACGTACATAAATGTTGTTTGAAGTTTGTTATGTAACTTCTTAATTTCAGTTCTCATTGCAACTCTTAGCTTTGCATCAAGGTTTGATAGAGGTTCGTCCATAAGGAATACCTTAGGATTACGAACGATTGCACGTCCCATAGCAACACGCTGTCTTTGACCGCCTGAAAGAGCCTTTGGCTTTCTGTCAAGTAGATGCTCAATGTCAAGAATCTTTGCAGCTTCTGTAACACGCTTCTTGATTTCGTCCTTTGGAGTTTTTCTAAGCTTTAGACCAAATGCCATATTTTCAAATACTGTCATATGAGGATATAGAGCGTAGTTTTGGAAAACCATTGCAATATCTCTGTCTTTAGGAGCAACGTCGTTTACAAGACGTCCGCCTATATAAAGTTCACCTTCTGAAATTTCTTCAAGACCGGCAACCATTCTTAGAGTTGTTGACTTACCACAACCTGAAGGACCTACAAGGATGATGAATTCCTTATCGTCAATGTCAAGTGTAAAGTCACTTACAGCAGTAACGCCGCCTGCATATCTTTTGTAAATGTGTTTTAATTGTAAATCTGCCATAATTAATTGTTCCCCTCTCGTCCAAGAAAAATTTTTATACAAAATAAACCAGATTTCATTTATTCTGCTTGTTTAAGTGTATTGTTATCTTTATAATACATCTTTTTGATATATATATGATAACATATTTAAATACAAATTGTTAGTCGTATAATTCACAAAAATACTTTTTATTCTTTAGTAAAATTAACTAAACATATTTTGATCATATGACAAAAAGGAGTTTTTTGCTTGATTACTCTTTATTTTTTGAGCTTTGTATAACTTTTTCGGCAACATTTGACGGAGCTTGCTCGTAACGGGTAAATTCAAACGAGAACATACCTCTGCCCTGACTCATAGAACGCAAGTCGGTCGCATAACGGAACATTTCGGACATAGGCACTTCAGCCTCAACCATATTAAGTCCCTCTTTATCGCTTTCGCCCATACCCATAATCTGGCCGCGGCGTTTATTAATATCACCGATAATATCGCCCATAATATTTTCAGGAATATATACTTTCAAGTAGCCGATAGGCTCAAGCAAGACAGGGTTAGCCTGTTTCAAACCCTCTTTGTACGCGATAGCCGCCGCCGTCTTAAATGCCATTTCCGATGAATCTACAGGGTGATACGAACCGTCAAGTAATGTGGCTTTCAAGTTCACAACGGGATAACCTGCAAGCACACCTTTCCGGCACGAATCACGCAAGCCTTTTTCAACGGCAGGGAAATAATTTTTAGGCACAGAACCGCCGAATACTTTTTCTTCAAAAATCATATCTTCCGACACACCCGGCTCAAATTCAATCTTAACGTGACCGTACTGACCGTGACCGCCCGATTGTTTCTTGTGTTTGCCTTCAACGGTAGCCTTGCCCTTGATTGTTTCGCGATACGGAACAATAGGGTCTTCCAAAACTGCGCCGACACCGTATTTTGATTTTAATTTGCTTATAATAACGTCAATATGCTGTTCGCCCTGACCGTTTATAAGAGTCTGCTTTGTTTCGGTATTGTTTGTAATTGTGAATGTCGGATCCTCCTCCATAAGCTTGTTAATACCGCTTATAATCTTTTCTTCATCGCCCTTTGTCTGCGGTTTAATCGCCATAGACAAAACAGGCTGCGGAAATTCAATACCGGTAAGTATGATATTCTTACCTTTTTCACATAATGTATCACCTGTTTTTGTGCTTTCAAGTTTTGCAACCGCGCCGATGTCACCGGCTTTTATCGACTTTGCGTCAAGCTGTTTTTTACCGCAAAGATTAAATACCTTGCCAATCTTTTCGTTTACGTCCTTGTTCGGATTGTAAAGCGTGCTGTCACCCTTTACCTCACCGGAATAAACTCTGAACAACGACATCTTACCAACATAAGGGTCTGCGATTGTTTTAAATACAACCGCCGCCGTTGTTTCCGTTTCACTCTGTACAAGCTCAACAGGCTCACCTGTGTCGGCAACTCTCGCGATTTCCTCAATTTCCGACGGAGCAGGCAAATACTTACCCATACCGTCCATAAGCGAACGCACACCGATATTATCCTGACCGCTGCCGCAGTATACAGGATAAATAACACCGTCCTTAACACCTTTTCTTATAGCTTGCTTAATTTCGTCAAAAGTAAATTCTTCACCGTTGAAATACTTAACCATAAGTGCCTCATCGGTTTCGGCAACAGCCTCCATAATCATTTCTCTAAGCGGTGCGACAATTTCCGCCATACCGTCGGGTACAGGAATATCCACTCTGTCCTGTCCTTCGTATCTTCTTGCCGTCATATCGACAATATCGACAAAGCCTTTGAATTCGTCACCCTCTCTTATCGGATAAACGAACGGAGTTACTGATTTTCCAAACTTTTCTTTCATTTCCTCAAGAGTTTTTTGATAATCCGCTCTGTCATCGTCAATTTTGTTGACAAAGAACATAATCGGCACACCTCTTTGTTTTGCGTATCTGAACACGTTCTCCGTACCGACGCTTACACCGCTTCTTCCGCTCAATACAATAAGTGCCGAATCCGCCGCACGGATACCCTCTTTAACGTCACCGACAAAATCAAAAAAGCCCGGTGTATCTATCATATTATATTTCATATCTTTCCACTCTACCGTCGCAAGAGCGGTTGAAATACTGAATTGTCTTTTGATTTCTTCACCGTCATAGTCCGTTACAGTGTTGCCGTCAGCGACTTTGCCCATTCTGTCGGTCATTTTCGCATTGAACAGCATTGCCTCTGTAAGCGTTGTCTTACCGCATTTACCGTGTCCCATAACGGCGATGTTCCGAATTGCGTCCATTGAATACGTTTTCATTTGATTGACCCTCCTAATATAATATTTTTCGTTCATTTTATTTGGCTATCGCTTTTTGTATGTTCTTTTAGACAAAACCTTTATAGTTTTGTCTACTTTATTTATGGGAGTTTGAGGTGCTTTTTCAGTAGTTTTGCCGTTGGCAAAACCGCTCTGCGA
>ENA-OURQ01002999-OURQ01002999.1-human-gut-metagenome-genome-assembly--contig:-NODE-2999-length-11826-cov-2.697647_pt1 | contig 11826 bp, 9 predicted proteins | sample MGYA00242105_ERZ508999 | MGnify/ENA primary metagenome ERZ508999 (study PRJEB26280, sample SAMEA2338771) | human gut metagenome | biome: human gut; feature: human-associated habitat; material: faeces...
CCCCACACCACGACTAGCTTTCGCCTCTCCCGTTGAGAACGGCGGGAAGTTATAGTGCAACAAGAATTTTTCTTTTCCTTGTTCAGTAGCCTCATCTATAATCTTTTCATCCAGCTTGGTTCCTAAAGTTACCGTGGACAAAGACTGCGTTTCACCGCGGGTAAAGATAGAAGAACCATGAGGTCCCGGAAGAGGTCCGGCCTCACACCAGATCGGGCGAATCTGTTCGGTCGTTCGTCCGTCCAGACGTAACCCCTCATCCAAAATCATTCTCCGCACGGCCTCTTTCTCCACGTCATGGTAATAACGGGAAACCATATTTTTCTTCTCGTCTCTCTCTTCTTCCGGAAGTGATTCTAAATATCCTTCTTTCACTTCGGTAAACAACTTCTCACGTAAATGCTTATCAGCGTTACATTGACGAGCAACAGCATACGCTTTATCGTAACATTTAGCCCAAACATCCTTACGTAACTCTTCATCATTCACTTCATGACAATAAGCCCGTTTTTCTTTGTTCACGGCCTTTGCCAGTTCCATCTGAACTAAACAATGATCTTTAATAGCTTCATGAGCAAATTTAATAGCATCGAGCATTTCTTTCTCAGAAACCTCATTCATCTCACCCTCAACCATCATGATATTCTCGTAGGTCGCTGCAACCATGATATCCAAGTCAGCAGTTGCCAACTCGCTCTTTGTCGGGTTAATCATCAACTCCCCGTTCACACGAGCTACACGTACCTCAGAAATAGGACCGTGGAAAGGAATATCACTCACAGCGATAGCTGCCGAGGCAGCCAATCCGGCCAAACAATCCGGCATAGACTCTTCATCACCAGAGTACAACGTTACCTGCACAAAAGTTTCAGCATGATAATCATCCGGAAACAAAGGTCTCAAAGCACGGTCGATCAGACGGGATACCAAAATCTCGTAATCGGAAGCTCTTCCCTCTCTACGGGTGAAACCTCCGGGGAAACGTCCCACGGCTGAAAATTTTTCTTTATAATCTACCGACAAAGGCATGAAGTCCACGTCCGGACCAGCCTCTTGTGCGGAACAAACCGTAGCCAACAACATCGTGTTGCCCATTTTCAGCATGACAGCACCGTCTGCTTGTTTGGCTAACTTCCCGGTTTCCAATGTTATTACCCGACCATCTTTCAGGGTAATGCTTTTTTCAATAATGTTCATAGAAATAATAAAACTGTTAAAATACTAAACATTTTAACGGAATTCTTTTTAGATAAAAGGAGGAGGAGGGGAGGATTATAAAGTAAAACGACCCGGACGACCCGGGTCGTTTTTATGTAATTATTTACGTAAATTCAATGCTTTAACGATAGCACGATATCTCTCGATATCTCTCTTCTTCATGTAATCAAGCAACGCTCTACGTTTTCCAACCAATTTAATCAAAGATCTTTGAGTAGCGAAATCTTTGTGGTTTTTCTTTAAATGCTCAGTTAAATGAGCGATACGGTAGGAAAATAAAGCTACTTGTGACTCAACAGAGCCGGTATCTTTATTAGACTTCCCGTACTGTGAAAAAAGTTCTTCTTTCTTTTCTGATGTCAAATACATGATGTACAGTCTTTTAGATTTAATATTAATTTTAACGCCGCAAAGATACGTTTTATTCCGACATAAACCAATCTTTTCCAACCCTTTTTGTATTTTTGTATTCCAATTTTCCACAAACAAAAAGAAATACAGATGAAGATACTTATATATTCAATATTACTTTTAATCCCAACACTATCATTGGGCCAGCGGGCCAAGATCGCATTCGAAAAGACCACGTTCAACATGGGACTCGTGCAAGAAAACGGGGGAAAAGTAACTCACGAATTTAAATTTACAAACAAAGGGAAAGCTCCCCTGTTGATAAAATTTATAGAAACCACGTGTGGTTGCACCACTCCCAAATGGAACAGGAAACCCATTCCTCCCGGAGACAGCGGTGTCGTTACCGTCACGTTCAACCCGAAAGACCGCCCCGGCGTGTTCTCGAAAAAAATTATCGTGTACACGAACGCCACTCCCCCGAACATCGTATTGCGTTTAGAAGGAGAAGTCATCACGAAATCGGTTGACATCCCAACAACCTACCCCATCGTGGTGGGTAACTTGCGTTTCACCACGGACACGATCCGCTTAAAACAGGCAGAGACGAAACACCAGATCATAAACCTGATCAACACGGGTAAAAAGAACATATCGATTCTGTCGATTTTCAAACCTAACTACCTGGAAGTGGATTGCACCCCTCTCACGCTGGGCAAGGAAATGATGGGTAATCTCATCATCCGGTATCTCCCGAAACATGCGGACAAGATCAAGCCGGATGATTACGTCCTCATCAAAACAGACCAGGGAACGACACACAAGTTCATGATCTCGAACAAGTAATTTTCAATTTTGTACTTTCAATTTTCAATTCAATATGATTTATCCCGAAAATTTTGAATCTAAAATAAAATTCGACAAAATAAGACAACTTATCAGCAATAACTGCCTGAGTGACATGGGCCGGGAACTGGTCAGCGACATCAAGTTCTCCACCGACGCCGGATGGATTGAAACCTCTTTGGCCGAGACCTCCGAATTCATGCGAATCTGTCAAGAGGAAGAGAACTTTCCGGTCTCCTATTACCATGATGCCCGCCCCTTCTTGTTGCGTATAAAAGTAGAGGGATTGTTTCTGGAAGTAAACGAGCTGGTTGTCTTAAAAAATTCACTGGAGTCGCTGAACGCCATCATGCGGTTCTTCAACACCAAACAAGAAGTTTACCCTCATCTGGTAGCCCGGGCCGGGGACGTACGGGTATTCCCCTATATCCTGCAACGCTTGGACTCGATCGTTTCAAAATTCGGGACAATCAAAGATACCGCCTCACCCGCTTTAGGCAACATACGTCATAGCATTGCTAAAAAGCAATCCGGAATCTCCCGACGTATGCAATCCCTGTTGCAGAAAGCACAGGAGGAAGGATGGGCCGACAAGGACAGCAACATTGCTATCCGGGACGGTAGAATGGTGATTCCCGTGCCTGCCGCCTTCAAGCGGAAATTAAATGGTATCGTGCATGATGAATCCACCACCGGGAAAACCTCTTATATCGAACCCGCGGAAATCATCGAAACGAACAATGAAATTCGGGAACTGCAATTGGAAGAAAAACGGGAAATCACACGTATTCTCCGACAATTCGCCGACGATTTGCGTCCTTATATATATGACCTGATTCCGGCCTATGATTTCATGGCATTCGTGGATTTCGTGCGAGCAAAAGCACTCTTTGCCATCCGGGTGAATGCCATCGTCCCCCTTTTTGAAGATACCCCTTCCATGCTATGGTACAGGGCAAAGCATCCCCTACTATACCTAAGCTTAAAGGCAAACGGGAAAGAAGTGGTTCCTCTGGATATTGAGATAAACGAAGACCAGCGGATTATCCTGATTTCCGGTCCTAACGCGGGTGGTAAATCCGTCTGCCTGCAAACAGCCGGTTTATTACAATATATGTTCCAATGCGGCGTACCCGTACCCGTGGAAGAATCCAGTAAATTCGGGATATTCCACAAAATACTCATTGACATGGGAGACGAACAGTCTCTTGAAAATGATTTGAGTACATACAGCTCGCATCTGGTAAACATGAAAAATTTCATCCGTTACGCCTCGCAGGACACGCTTATCTTAATCGACGAGTTCGGTACGGGCACCGAACCCATGCTGGGCGGAGCGATAGCTGAAGCCATTTTAAATGCTTTAAATAATAACCAAACGAGAGGTGTCATCACGACACATTACACCAACTTAAAACATTTTGCCTCTTCAGCTCCCGGAATTGCAAACGGGGCCATGCTCTATGACAGCCACCGGATGTTACCGCTTTTCCAACTGGAAATCGGGAAACCGGGTTCGTCTTTTGCCTTCGAAATCGCCAAGAAAATCGGGTTACCCAAAGAGATTTTGGACGATGCCGCCAGCAAGATCGGTGAAGACCGGGTAAATTTCGACAAGCACTTGAAAGAAATTCTACGGGATAAACGTTACTGGGAAGAAAAACGGAAACGCATTCATGAAAATGAAAAACGCCTGGAAGAAGTGCTAGAACGTTATAAAAAAGAGTTGGATGATGCTTCCAAACTTAGGAAAACAATCATCCAAGAGGCTCAAGAGAAAGCCAAAGAACTCATCTCCGGGGCGAACAAAACGATAGAAAATACCATCCGGCAAATCAAAGAAAGTCAAGCCGAAAAGGAACAAACCCGACTGGCCCGACAAACATTCGAGGAAGAGAAACGCCGGCTGTTAGCCAGCGAAGAAGAAGAGGAAGAACGGCTGAAAAGAAAAATCGAGAAACTGAAAAACCGGGAAAAAAAACAGAAGGAGAAAGGGAAACGTCCACAAGCTTCTTTCCCGGAAGAAGCCGCACAACAGGGACAAGCACCGACTTTCAACAAAGGAGATCTCGTGCAACTGGATAATAAAGCCGTGGGTGAAATTATCGAAATTAACGAGAAAAATGCGGTTATCGCTCTCGGCGGTCTCATGACTACCGTGAAAGTGGAACGCCTCTCGAAAATATCGAACAGTGCTGCCAAGAAAATCACGCAAAACAGGATGCCACGCCCCTCTTCCAATTATCTGGAAAACATCAGCCAGAAACGCATGGATTTCAAACCGGAGATCGACGTACGAGGACTACGGGGAGACGAGGCGCTCATGAAAGTATCGGAATTCATTGACAATGCCGTTATGCTAAACATGAAAGACCTACGCATCTTACATGGAACAGGTACAGGAGCCCTCCGGCAAATCATACGGGATTTTTTAAAAACCAATCCGGTCGTGGGTTCCTGCGGGGATGAACACGTACAAATGGGAGGCTCGGGAATTACCGTGGTGAAACTGGATATATAAACCACATGCGGTTATATTCCGGATAAATCCGCATCCTTGATATTCTCGAAAATGAGGGCAACCAACAAAACGAAAATTGTTCAAGAATACCCTAAATTCGTGTTTCAACACTCACGGATTTAGGAATGTTCTACAAAAATTTAATGCAAAACAATGTAAAATAACGTTACCAAAACAGGATTATCTTGTTATCATATTGCGAGCCGCTCCCATTCCGCTCCCATTCCTCCCCTATTCCGCTCCTATCAAAATAGCAATATATTAGATTACAATAGTAATTATTAACATCCGAGTAAGTCTATCATAACAATTTGAAAACAGGATAATAACTTTATCAGACAGAAATTCCATTTGAATACCCATTTTACCCGGACAAACCACCGTTTCCCCCGACTACTCGTAGGCGTGGAAATAATTGTTTATATCAAATTCATGTTAAAATAATAATTAAAGGCCTATATGTTCAATGCTTTTTGGATCATTTTTTGATACTCTTCATCATCCAATTCTACCTCCAGCATAATTTTCCGTTTGGACGATACTCTCTCTGTTTTTTGGGAATGACATGCCCCAATAATATCATTTTCTTCTCTCAATTTCTCCGAGAACAGACTAAACAAGTCCACATTCAACACCATGCAAATCTGATACAACAAATCTGTATCAATAGATTGACGCTTGAAAAGATGATATACCAACGTCCTTTCTTTGTTGATCATACGAGCGAACTGGCTGGCACTCAAACCACTTTTCTCGAACTCTTGCCTTATAATCTCTCCTATATCCAATTTCATAGTTCAAAATTACGAGAATTATCATGAGAAAAGTTTTAATATATGGTAATATATAACCACAAAAATGTTGAATATTATTTGCACATGTAAATTTAATACCATACTTTTGTAAACAAAATACAACAAGGCGTTTGTAAATGTATTAAATAAATTATTGAATTATTAAATGTTTAATTAAAAAACAAGGTGTTATGAGAAAAATAAGTTTATTATTTGTGTTAATAACTGTCGCCTTATTGTCATCCTGCGTGGATGACAAAGAATCTGCTACAGTTGAACAAATCCGTACCGCAAAAACGGAATGGCTGAAGGCACAAGCCGAAATGCTGCAAGCACAAGGAGAGGCTCAAAAATTACTGGCAGAAATCGAAAAATTGAAAGTAGAGAATGAAGCTAAAAATGAAGCAGCTCGCCTTGAAATTGAACGTTTGATCGCAGAAGCCAACGTAGCCAAAACGGAAGCTGAAGCTGAAAAACTACTTGCAGAAGCTGAAAAGATTCGGAATGAAGCAAAAGCAGCAGAAATAGCAAATGAATATCAACAAAAAATTTATGAACTTGAATACGAAACTCGTAAAGCCGAGGAAGCATACAAACAACAAGATTTTTTGAACAAATTAAATGCCGCCATTATTGCCGGTAAACTCAACCCGGAACTAGAGCAAATGTATGCAGACTATGTCAAAGCCCTGCGGAAACTTCGTAATAATCAAAACGAAATCGCCAATAACGAAGACAGAGTAAATCGGTACAAGAATCTCATTTCTGATAATTTCGAGGTGCACCTCGCTAGTTTCCAAGAAATAATAAAAGAAAATCAAGAAAAAGTAACCACTGCAAAAGAAGCTATTGCTGAGCTTGAAGCCTCAAAAACGCTGACAGACGCCGCTATTGAAAAAAAAATCAATGAACTTAATACAAAGCTTGAAGAACTTACCAAAGAGCTTGATTCCAAAACGGCAGAAATGATCAATACTGCTGACGAAGCAAAAAAATTATTGAAAGCTATTTGTGATGCAAAACAAGCAGTGGAAACGGCCAAACAAGAGGCTATTACCAAAGAAAAGGCTTACGAAAAAGCAAAAGAGGATTACAACAGCAATCCCACGAAAAAATTGATCTCTCCGTTCGATATAACAGTTGTAACAAGCAAAGGAACTGAAAAAACATTCTCTTTCCCGGGATATCCTGAATTCGAACAAAATATCACAACCAAGATTGCTGCCGAGAAAGACAGACAAGCAACTGCTATTAAAGAGGCAACTACAGCAAAAGAAGGAGCTGAAAAAGAACTAGCTGAAACAAAAGCAAATTTAGGAAAACTAGAGAAAGCAGCAACAGATGCAAAAGCTGCTTTGGCACCACTTGAAGAAATAATCAAAGAACAAAAAACGAAACTTGAAAAAGCGACAAAAGACAAAGCTACTTACGAAGGTAAAGTAAACGAATTAAATAATAAAAAGACTGCTGCCCAAACAGATTACGATGCGAAAAAAGGCGTGGTGGTAAAATATACCAACGAGCTGAAAGATCCGGATCTTACTCCTGAGAAGAAAGCCGAGTTAGAAGCTTTATTGGGTGTTGCCAAGACAAATGAAGCAAAAGCTTTAGCTGAACTGACTAAAGCAAGCGATGCCGTAACAGCAAACGATGCCGCATTAGCAACAGCTAAAAAAGATATCGCTGATGCCACCAAAGCTCTTGAAGAAAATGAAACAGCATACGAAAAGGCAAAAGAAAATGTCACAATCACACAAAAAGCATACAATGATGCTGTTGCTGCTGTTTCGGAAATCAATCAAGGTGAACTTGTTGTTAAGGTACAAGAAGCAATTGATGAATTAGAAATCGCAACGTTACTAGCCGATGAATTCAACACGATCGTTGACAATGCAGCCAAAACAACCGAAACGTTACTGGCTGAGATGAATCAAGCCAAAGCAGATTGGGATGAAGCGGTAGCCAACATTGAGGCGACTGAACAGAAAAAAGAAGAAGCAGAAGCGGCTTTAGAGAATTCAGCATACACCACATTAATAAGAGAAGCTAATGAATTAAGCTCTCAAATAGAGCGTATTAATCGCCTGTTGGAAATTCTAACTTCTTTAGACATCGAAAGCATCAATGAGCAAATAGAGACCTACAAAAAAGAGATAAAAACAGCAGAAGAAGCCATCGCTAAAGCAGAGCAATCCATCAAAGAATTCAATGCTCTTGCAAGTGACGAAGAAAAGAACGAAGAATTAGAAGCTTGCATCAGAATACAAAATGAAGAATACCAGGCAGAAATTAATGTTCTCAACAACGAGATTTCAAAACTCAAAGAAATCCAACCTGAACTACAAGCACGTGTTGACCGTTTACAAGCAGCTATTGATGCCGCAGAAGCAGCACTTGCCGAATAAGTAAAACCCAATGCCAGTGGGGATTTCCCCACTGACATTCACTAAATTTGTATATATGCTAAAAAGAGTATTGACAATTGCTATCATCATGACAGGATCGGTACTGCTTGCCAACGCACAAACAAAAGATGATTTTACACCTAAGAAAGGGGACAAATCCGTCTCTTTAAATTTAGGCGTAGGTTCTTTTGTCGGTATGGAAGCCCCGGCCCCGGATTTGAGCACCTACAATATCTCCGCCCCACAAACCAGCTGGTTCGATAAACAGTTGTCACTGAATTTCGAATTCAGATGGATGTTTGCGAAAAAATGGGCGCTGAAAGCAATGGGAGGATTTTCATTCAAGCACAACCCCGAGTACAAAGCTTTACCCGGCAATAGCACTGACGGAAAATTCGAAACCGGAGACATTCCAGATTACAATTTCGTAACATCAAAAGATAAGATAAAGTATTCTATCGTCCTCGGAGCGGAAAGATACGTGAAAACCAAATATGACAAACTATTTTTCCGTTATGGAGGTGAATTTGGATTTTCTTACGGGAAACAAGAAGCAAAAGCGAATGACGAATCCTATTTAGGAAAATCTATCGGAGAAGCTTTCGGATACCGGGTTGCCGGTGTCACCGGGTTCGATTATTTCGTCTCCAAAGCACTTTTTATTTCTATCGAAATTCGACCGATTGCTTATGATTACACCGTATATAACATCCGACCGCAAGTCGGTTTGAAACTTCTATCGTCAGATTCTCATGGATTTGACTTTCTGTCCAATCCGATGTTAAAAATTGGATTTAGATTCTAAAGTTCACACATAAAAAAATAACCCATCATTTGCAAAATTCCGTTTGGGTTATCAAAAGCCATCCCGGGTTATCTTGGGGTGGCTTTCAATATTACAAATACAAAACAAAGCATTACACCAATACTCCCTATCAACCGACAATTATGTTGACGTTTATTTGTTATTATCAATTTTATATTATAATTTTGCAAAGAATATTTAGGTGAGATATTCCTCTATTGGAACTAATGTATACAGGCTATTTCAAAAGTGATGGAAAACGTTGAATTGTATACTCAAAATATTTAAGATGCAACCAGCTCGGAGAGGCCGGACAACTCTTCGAGATATTGAAAGGGGTACGTGACGTATCCCTTTCTCCTTTTAAATAGTGCATATTTATTTTTACCTTTTGCATAATTATAGTGGTGATTTATAAGGTTTATCAACCTTTATATCGTAATTTTGCCATGTAATCAAAAAAACACATATATGTCTAAGATTGTAGAGGTAAATGTTCAATCCGAAATCGGAAAACTGAATGGAGTGATACTCCATACACCAGGCGAGGAGGTAGAAAACATGACTCCCGAGAACGCTGAGAGGGCGCTCTATAGCGATATTCTAAATTTATCAATCGCACGAAAAGAATACAAGCAACTCAGTGAGGTTTTAGGTAAAATCACGACAACCTATCAAGTCAAAGACCTCCTGACAAACATTTTAAAAGACGATGCTACAAAACTGGAAGTGTTGAATCGCATCGAAAAAATAGAACCGTTCATTGCAGAACAAACACCCAAGGGATCGATCAAAGATCAATTATTGGATGAAGATGCAGAAGATTTGGCCCGTTTGCTGATCGAAGGGGTTGAAATGAAACGTGACACGTTGACCAAATTCTTGAATAAAGATTGGTACGACTTGCGCCCGTTACATAATTTCTTCTTCACCCGCGATGCATCCATGAGCATGTACAACGAAGTGCTTATCGGTAGAATGGCCAATGCAGTTCGAGACCGCGAGGCGATCATCATGCAATCTATTTTCGATTTTACACCCGGATTTAACACCAAGACATTGAATCTGGCCACGACACCCGATCCCCTTCGTAAATTAACCATCGAAGGCGGTGACGTACAGATTGCACGGGATGATATATTGGTTATCGGTAACGGTATGCGCACGTCAACCCGCGCTATCGATGCCTTGATGTATAACTTTATCAACCGAAACGAAGACAAGGTGCAACATATTCTTGTACAGGAACTCCCCCATTCCCCGGAATCCTTCATTCACCTGGATATGGTGTTCACCTTCCTGGATAAGGACAAATGTATGGTTTACGAGCCCTTGATTATGAGTCCGGGCAATTACCAGACGGTTCACATCAAGATTCAACATGGAAAACTAATCAGCATCCGTCGGGAAAAGACATTGTTACACGCCCTGAAAAAACTGGGTATGGACTTGGAACCCGTGTATTGCGGTGGAGAAGACGAAACTTGGAATATGGAGAGAGAACAATGGCATAGTGGTGCAAACTTCTTCTGCGTGGCCCCGGGTAAAGTGTTAGGCTACGCACGTAACAACTATACCGTTGAAGCCATGAATAATGCCGGATTTGAAATTATTCGTGCTAATGACGTGATCAGCAATAAAGTCGATCTGAACAAATACGAAAAATACATGATCACCATCGAGGGGTCAGAACTTCCTCGCGGAGGTGGTGGAGCAAGATGCATGACCATGCCGATCAACCGCGATGCTGTTGAATGGTAAAATGAAAAGAGACTGAAAAAATCAGTCTCTTTTCATTTCTCTCCTACATATAAACTGGCTATTCCAAAAGTCAACCGCTGTTGCGAAACATTCGAGTAACCGGCACCCCGCATAATATCCAGAAAATTCTTCCCTTGCGGAAACGCAAACACTGAAGCGGGTAAATATTCATACGCCTTCCGGTTCCCGGAAATCACCCCTCCCACAAAAGGCAGGATATATCTAAAATAGAAATTATACAACTGTTTCATCGGAAAATGCTCTGGTGTCGAAAATTCCAGAATGACCACCTTTCCCCCGGGTTTCAATACTCGACACATTTCCGTCAATCCTAATTCAAGATGTTCAAAATTACGCACGCCAAAAGCAACCGTCACGGCATCAAAAGTATTTGAATCGAAGGTGAGGTTCTCGCTATCCCCAAACTGAAAATCAAGCTGATCAGATAACCCCTTTGCTTTCGCTTTCTCCCGTGCCACGGCCAGCATATTTTCCGAAATATCGGCCCCGACCACTCGTTTCACTCCATGTTTCAACGCTTCGATTGAAAAATCTCCCGTCCCACAAGCAATATCCAACACCAAATCCTTTCGCCCCGCACCGACAACTTTCATTGCCTTCTTACGCCAGCTTTTATCTATACCCATTGACAACAGATGATTCAACAAATCGTACTTCGGTGCGATCCCGTTAAACATCTCCTGTACCTTCTCTTTTTTAGCCATGACTTTATTCTTTTATTTCGGAGGCGAAAATAACGAATTCTACCACTTTTTAAAAGGAATCCCAGTTTTATTAACTTCATTCGTCCATGGAAATAACCATTCAGACAACATTCCCGACCCGATTCGATCAACCACAAACAAAGAGTCGCGAAAACTCTCTCAAAAGAGTTTCCGCGACTCGGAAATATAAACTCAAATCAAAACCTCCGAAAGAACATTACTTGCCTGAAGTCCCGCTTTCCAAAATACTAACGATAGAGAAAAGTGAAAAACAAATTCCTCCTAATCCGATCAATACCCTAGAGGGAACAAAAAAAGCGTTGTCAACAGATGCTTCCTCGAAAAGAAATGCCCCCAAGAAAAGAGCAAATAAAGCAGTCATCACGGGAATCAACGGGAT
>ENA-OURQ01003000-OURQ01003000.1-human-gut-metagenome-genome-assembly--contig:-NODE-3000-length-11826-cov-2.556367_pt1 | contig 11826 bp, 9 predicted proteins | sample MGYA00242105_ERZ508999 | MGnify/ENA primary metagenome ERZ508999 (study PRJEB26280, sample SAMEA2338771) | human gut metagenome | biome: human gut; feature: human-associated habitat; material: faeces...
TGGTGGAGAAGACGAATATTCCGGTCGTAACAACAGTAATGGGACGCGGGGCAATTCCGACAAACCACCCACTCTACATCGGAAATCTTGGAATGCATGGAGCATATGCCTGCAATATGGCTGTCAGTGATTGTGATCTGCTGTTTTCAATCGGAACTAGGTTCAATGACCGAATTACCGGAAAGCTGCATTCATTTGCACCGAATGCACAGATCGTTCATATTGATATCGATACAGCATCTATTTCAAGAAATATTCATGTTGATGTGCCGATCGTTGCAGATGCGCTTGAGGCAGTTACGAAGATGAATGAATATGTAGAGCACTGTGAGACAAAGAAGTGGAGAAAACAGATCGCAGAGTGGAAGGAAGAACATCCTTTGACAATGAAGAACCGCGTGGATATGGGACCTCAGGATATTATTGAAGAGATCAACCGTCAGTTTGACAATGCAATCATTGCAACAGATGTAGGCCAGCATCAGATGTTCACAACACAGTATATTGAGATTACAAAGAACAAGCAGCTGATCACTTCCGGCGGACTTGGAACGATGGGATATGGTTTCCCGGCTGCGATCGGAGCGAAGCTTGGTAATCCGGATAAGGACGTTATTGCAATCTCCGGAGATGGTGGTATGCAGATGAACATTCAGGAATTTGCTACAGCAGTATTGGAAGAACTTCCATTGATTCTCTGTGTATTTAACAATGAATATCTTGGTATGGTACGTCAGTGGCAGAAGCTGTTCTATGGAAAACGTTACAGTATGACGAACCTGAAATCAGGAGCACTTTTCCGCAGAACAAACGGGCAGGAGATGCCGGAGTACACACCGGATTTTGTGAAGCTTGCAGAGAGCTACGGAGCTAAAGGAATCCGTGTCATGAAGAAAGAAGATATCGCAGCTGCATTTGAAGAGGCGAAGAAGAATACAAAGACACCGACACTGATCGAGTTCGTTATCAATCCGGAAGAACTTGTATATCCGATGGTTCAGCCGGGCGGAACACTTGAAGATTTGATCATGGATTGTTAATCGATTAGAACAGAAAATATAGGTTAGCGAGGAAGAGATATGGATAATAATATGAAAAAGAGATGGATTTCTCTCTATGTAGAAAACCAGGTTGGTGTACTTTCGAAGATTTCCGGTTTATTTTCCGGGAAATGTTATAACCTGGACAGTCTGACAGTTGGAACAACAGAAGACCCGACCGTTTCCAGAATGACAATTGCAACAGTCAGCGATGATGAGACATTTGAGCAGATCAAGAAGCAGCTTAACCGTATGATTGAAGTAATTAAAGTAATTGATTTTACAGACGTATTTGTAAGAATGAAAGAGATTCTTTATGTAAAAGTCTTAAAATGTACACCGGAGGATAAGGTTGAGATCTTTCAGATCGCAGAGACATTTAAGGCGAAAGTAATCGATTACGGAAAAGACAGTCTTCTGGTTGAGTTTGTACAGACTGCGACAAAGAATGATGCAGTTGTGAAGTTGATGAAGGAAGAATTTAAGAGCATTGAAGTTGTCCGAGGCGGAAGTGTTGGAATTGAGTCGATCAGTATGATGGAAAGATAATTAATAAAAAGAAATAAAAAAGTATCAGAAGCAAATTTAAAAGTTTCTGATACTTTTTTATTTATATGTTTTTGGATTTTGTATCCATTTGTGATTTGCTATTACAAACGGAATAATACTGTCGCAATATTAAAGTAAATCAGGATTGAGAAGGTATCCACCAGTGTTGTGATCAGTGGAGATGCCATGATCGCAGGGTCGAGATTTACTTTCTTGGCAAGAAGTGGGAGGATACATCCAACCAGCTTTGCCATGATCACGGTTCCCATCAGAGAGCAGGCAATCACAACTGCAAGTCCTGGATTGTGATACTGTATAAAGATACGTACACCGTTGGCAACAGCAAGAAAAGCACCGACGATCAAAGAGATACGGAATTCTTTGAACATGACTTTGAAAAGATCTGTAAAACGGATCTCATCCAGTGCGATTCCACGGATGATCAGTGTTGCACTCTGGGAACCACAGTTTCCACCAGTATCCATCAGCATTGGGATGAAGGATACGAGAAGAGGGATGGCTGCGAATGCATTTTCATATCTTGTAATGATCGTTCCTGTGATGATGGAAGTGAACATCAAGATCAAAAGCCATGGGATACGGTTCTTTGCATGCTGAAGAACGGATGTTTCAAAATATGTCTTCTCACTAGGGTTGATGGCAGCCATCTTTGTGATATCCTCTGTGGCCTCATCTACCATAACATCCATAGCATCGTCGAATGTAACAATACCAACCATGCGGCCGTCCTGGTCAATAACAGGGAGCGCAAGCAGGTCATACTTTGTGAACAGCTGTGCAACCTGTTCCTGATCAGAGTGTGTATACACGGAGATGATCTCTGTCTCCATCAGGTCTTTGATCGGAACATCGTCATCTGTTGTCATCAAATCTTTTGCACTTACGATACCGACCAGTTTTCTGCGTTCTGTGATATAGCAGGTGTAAATGGTCTCTTTATGGATTCCGGTCTTCTTGATATGTGCCATCGCCTGTCCGACAGTCATTTCCTCACGCAGGTCTACATATTCCGTTGTCATGATACTTCCGGCACTGTCTTCCGGATAGTTCAGCAGCTGGTTGATCATGCTACGGTCTGACGCGCTGACGGTAGCCAGAATTCGCTTTACAAGGTTTGCCGGGAGTTCTTCCAGCATATCGACCGTATCGTCCATATAGAGGTCGTCTAAGAGCTCTTTCAGCTCTTTCTCAGTAAACATTGTTACCAGATAAGTCTGCATGGAAGTGTCCATATTGGAAAATACTTCAGCAGCTTTATCTTTTGGAATAAGACGAAAAGCAAGAGCCAGTTCTTTATCACTTAAAGTTGAGAGAAGAGAGGCTATGTCCACTTCGTTCATTACATCGAGAATACTTCTGACAGCTTTGAATTCGCGCTGCGCCAGAAGCTTTATAAAAATATCTTTGTCCATGATAATTACCTCGCATTATTTTATTTTTGTCTATTGAGCCACATATGTGGTAACTACTGGCACCAGAGTCCATAACCTCACCTCCCTTGTTCGTATTTTTATGAGAAACAAAAAACTCCATCATTGCCTGAACAATGACGGAGTCGTATTGACTTCTTATAAAATGCATCGTTCAAGCTTTAGTATCACAGGGCATATCAATTGCATTAGGTTGTGCCTTCTCGACACAGCCTGCTGACCAACTAATCGTGTCTCCACAATCTCGCGGCAGCAATCTCCGGGTCCTATCGAATGCTTAAGCATGTCAAATATCCCAATCCCTGTGGTAACCTCACCTACCGAAATGATGTAGTTGTGTTGTTTTTACCATAGATTATTGTATCCCACGCAGCGGGGCGTGTCAAGGAAAAATGCGATAAATCTGTGTAAATTGGTGTAAAAAGAAAGAAAAAAGTGGAAAAAGATGAAAAGACAAAAAGGATATCTGTCAGAGTAATCATTACTTCTGGCAGATATCCTTTTTGTTTTCAATCCTTGCGGATCTGATATACAATTTTCCCATTCACTTTTTCCTCAGTGATCATTTTTTGCTTTACCATATAGGGAAGAATTGAATCAAGAAATTGTCTTGGATTAGTCACATTGATTTGTTCCTGCATAAATGGCTGTTTCGCCGTCAGATCTTTCACATATGGCTCAAGAGCTGTGCGGGTCATAGGACCATTTTTCTTCAATGTCTTTTTGACTTTGGAGATTCCTTTGGAACTGAGCATATTAGCAAGATCGCTTCCCTGTCTCATCGTACGCCACAATCCCCATCCGTAGACAATCATTGTAGCAACCGCAAAGAGCAGTACATAAGGAAGATATTTCAGAATCGTATGCATCATTTCCGTTTCTCTCCTTTCCAGTAGATCAGGTGATTATCATGAAGGATCTCAAGGTATTTGATCAGTCTTGTCAGCGGCTGTTCCATAGAAGGAAACTCTGCTTCAAGCTCTTTGGAGATTGCATGTACATCCTTTTTATCATCGATGGAGTTCCACACAAAAGTTCCAAGCTTGTCTAACTTGATTTCACTTACACGGGGACGATGGAAGAAGCGCTGAGCCAACTTGTGATAAAATCCCTTCCATTCGATAAGGACGGTAATAATACCGTCCTCACCTGTTTCATATTCAATTTCCGGATTCTTCTCCGGGATAAAGTCAAGATAGTTTTTACTCTCTTTCTTTTTCATTGAATTATTTTTCCTTATCAGCTTTCATACATACAACGTACAGAAGTACGAGTAATGCAATGTAAAGCACCAGACTGCCAACCTGTGGTAAGTGGAATGGCAGAATGATCTTAGAATCAATCTTAACTACTGCAAATACAGCAAGAAGGATACCGATGATACCTTCTCCGGCGATCATACCGGATGTAAAGAGAAGACCTCTGTCTGTACGTGCTTTTTTCTCTGCCTCTGTACCTTTTTTCTTCTCAACGAAGATACGTACAACACCACCAGCCATGATACCAGCACTCAGAGAGAATGGAAGGTACATACCAACTGCGAATGGCATAACCGGCATCTTGAGGATCTCAACAACGATTGCAATAAATACACCGATCAGGATCATAGCCCATGGAAGTTCCTCATTCATGATACCTTCAACGAGCATCTTCATCATTGTAGCCTGAGCTGCCGGAATCTTTTCTGTTCCGTATCCCCAAGCCTCATTCAGAAGGTAAAGAACGAATCCGATTGCTGCTGAAGAAGCAACAACACCGATGATCTCACCAACCTGCTGTTTGGAAGGTGTAGCACCTACGATGAATCCTGTCTTTAAGTCCTGAGAAGCATCTCCTGCGATTGCTGCAACGATACAGATGATACCACCGATAGAGATGGCTCCAACCATACCTGTAAGTCCTGTAGTACCTGTTACTTTCAGGATTACTGTAGCAAAGAGAAGAGTAGCGATTGTCATACCTGATACCGGGTTGTTAGAAGATCCGATCAGTCCAACCATACGAGAAGATACAGTTGCAAAGAAGAAGCCGAAGATTACGATAATCAGCGCACCGATCGGGTTAACCGGGATAGCCGGAACAAGCCAAATGATCGCAACCATTGCCACAATACCGATCAGGATAACGTTCATTGGAAGATCCTGTGCAGTTCTTTCTGTACTTGTATTCTTGCCACCCTTCATGCTCTTCATGGAATCACGGAAGGTTGCAATGATCAGAGGCAGGGATTTGATCAGAGAAATAATACCACCTGTTGCGATAGCTCCTGCTCCGATATATTTTACATAAGTACTCCAGATTTTAGATGCTCCGCCTGCTGCATAAAGAGCAGAAATTGTTTCTGTTCCGGGATACATAACTGTATCAGCTCCGAACAGACAGATTACCGGAATCAGCACCATCCAGCCAATAAGAGAACCAACAAACATAAAGGATGCGATTCTTGGTCCTACGATATATCCAACACCGAGAAGTGCAGGATAGCATTCCATACCAATTTCACCTTTGAATCCTTTAAATGCTACTGCAACGTCTGCAGGGATTACCTTTAAACCGTCAACGACAAATTTAAAGATTGCTGCGATTCCCATACCTGAGAATACTGTCGCAGCGTTTGCACCACCCTCTTCACCTGCAAGAAGAACATCTGCGCAGGCAGTTCCTTCAGGATAAAGAAGTGTTGCATGCTCTTTTACGATCAGTGCGTTACGAAGTGGTACCATAAAAAGTACACCAAGAACACCACCGCAAAGTGCGATTAATGTGATTTCCACGATACCCGGCATTTCACAAAGTCCTTCTTCTGCCCAAAGGAACAGAGCTGGCATTGTGAAAATTGCACCGGCTGCCAGTGATTCACCGGCTGAACCGATTGTCTGGACCATGTTGCTCTCCAGAATGGAGTTCTTTTTCATGATCTTGCGAATTACGCCCATGGAAATAACTGCTGCCGGAATGGAAGCAGATACAGTCATACCTACACGCAGACCAAGATAAGCATTGGCTGCACCGAAGATAACTGCAAGGATAACACCCATGATGATGGATGTCACCGTAAATTCTGGTGTGATCTTGTCAGCCGGAATATACGGTTTGAACTCTTTGTTTTCGTTCATGATTTCCTCTCCCTTTTGTATTGATTTATAAACATAGAACATTATAGCGAAATTTATACAAAAAGGCAAGGTGAAAAAACTGGTTTTTTATGCACTTTACCATATTAACGTGCTAACTTGATAATCTCTTAACATATCAACACGCTCAAACAGCATATTTTTTCCCTGTTTTATCAGTCTATTCATCTGAATCCAACTGTTTAATCAGGTATCTCCCAACAATTCTGGAAAAATTCGAAATATCCCGGATATATGCGAAATCTTTTCCAAATATCTTTTTTTCTGTGGATAGGTCCTTTTCTTCCCCTGCAAAGACTCCCAGAACACTTACTCCAAGGTTTCGCAGGTGCCGCACTTCTGTAGCAGTATCATTGATCGCATATTTTCCCATATAAGGTTCCGGGTTCTTTGCGTGAGGTCTGTTTACGATGACATCATATGGTTTTCCATCACTTAATACAATGAGGATTTTTTTCTCCTCAGATCTCTGAAGCAGACCGTATCCTGCGGTTTTGATGGCAAGTCCATCCCTGTTATTGGAAGAAGTTACATAATTAAAAATATTTTCATTAGCTGACTGTGGATCATCGTACTCACGGAATCTGTGAAGGATCGTATAGTCCCAGAATGTGCAGAAGCTCATGACACGGTGAGGCAGGTTTACATTACTTAATGCTTCACTGATGATATAAGCCTGTAATGCCACATCTCCCTGCCTGGACATCTGGGAACCGCTGGCATCGATCAGCACATCTACTACGAAATCAGATGCATCAGATTTCAATTCTCTTTTAAACAGATTTGCTTCACTGCTTCTGCCCACACGCCAGAGTCTGGACGGAATGATCGTTCCTCTGTCTGACAGTACTTCCTGCGTCTCGCTTTTCAGCACCAGTGTCTTTCGTAAAAGGTCTGTGAGGGATGCGATGTTCTGCTTTACGATTCTGTGTTTGTCATGGTAGAGCCAGATATTCTTATTCTTTAATCGCACTGCATATTCGTACTGATAGTTTCGTTTGACCGGATTCTTAAGAATTCCTTCTGTAAAATAAAGGCTGCAGTCCCTGTGAAGTTCCCTACACATCAGATAATTCATTCGCTTCTCTTCTGCAGGAGTCAGATAAGTTTTTCCGAAATTCAACTCAACATAGGTGTATGCTTTCTCAAGTTCTTCCTCTGTGAGAATTGTAATTTTGTGTTTGGTCTGGCGCTGTTTTTCCATTTCTTCAGTGACAGCAGTGTCTTCCATGTCCGTAATCTTATTTGTCATCTGTTCGATGTAACTCTCCAGAGCTTCCTCATAAAGTTCTTCTGTAAGAAAATCTTCCCAGTCGTATTCTGTCAGTTCTTCCAGGGTGACTGCCATAACCTGTTCCAGTGTTCCATGATCTTTCTCAAAATTCGGATCAATGATAGTGTTGTAAAGACTGTCAATAATACGGATCAATTCTATAGTGTCTGCAGCTGTTCTGGCTTTGTAAACCATGTCGCGGATTTCCCGAAGACGCTCTTCTACATAATGGTTTCCATTCTGTAAACGGTCACGCAGGATGGCAATCTTCAATCGGCCAAGAATATCTCCGTATGCGGGCATCCGTTCAAACTCCTGATCCAGGATATCCTCGAATGCTTCCTTCTGCATCTCCCGGACTCCCGGACGTTCCTGACAGATTTTGTCCCCGATTGCTTCTTCTACACATAGCTGTGCTACTGCAGTCAGTTCTCCCTCTCCTGCCTGGCAGAAAACTTTTTTTACCAGATATAAACCCAGCAGATTTCTGTCATAATATTTTGCCAGAGCGCCCTGCTTGATGCCGTCATACAGAGCGATTGCTTTTGAGCGCAGATACAGGGAAACGTCTACTTTCATATTTAACGTGTAATCCCCGCTGATAGTCCAGAGGAGATTGCGAATCCTGTTTTCCAGTTCCAGACGATAATCGTCGATTTCTACGATTTTCTCATCTTTCATATACATCATCCCTTGTCCAGTCTGCCGGAATTCTGGTTTTCACAATATCCTCTACGATTTCTTTCTCGAAAATATCGAAGGTCTTGTTCACCACCCCCATAGTAACTGCTTTTCTCGGAGAAAGTCCGGTTTCTACAATCTTCATGGCTGCAAGGAGACCTCGCAGATCCAGAGGTTTGGTGGAAATTTCACTGTTTGTGGCTTTGAGCTGAAGATCCAGGAATACTCCGATGAACTGTGTTCTGGCGTTTTCTTTTATATTCGGGAACATCCGGCGGAAAATAAATTCCAGGGATTCTTCAGTCTGAGCCGGCATGTCTATGACCAGAAATCTGGATACCAGCGCTTCATTGAGTTCTTTGGTTCCTGCATAACCGTAATTCATGGTTCCGATAAAACGGGCAGCCGGATGAAGATCAATTTTGTCATAGCCCGGGACATCGATGGAACGGCGATAATCCAAAGTTGCATGAAGAACGGAAACTGCATCGTTCTTTGCCATATTAATCTCGTCGAGGATTCCGAAACCACCGTATTCTGCACACTGATAGATAGTTCCTTTGCGAAGCTTAACTTCGTTGTCCACGAAAGTGTCTGTGCCGATCAGATCTCCACTGTTAGTATTTACATGAAAGGAAACATTATATGCGGGACGGTTGAAAATATATGCCAGGTTCTCTGCAAGGATATTTTTTCCTGTTGCCTTCGGACCGGTGAGTAATAGATTCTCCCCTTTGAGCAGTCCGGCAATGGCCATTTCCAGAATGTCTTTTCCGTAAAATGGAATGGATGGTTCCACAATCCTGCCTGCTGTTTCCGGTGCCACTTCATACCGGCTACGGAATTCTTCTACTCTCTTTATCAGTTCAGGGGCTACCTGCTGCTCCTCCAGAAATTTCAGTTCTTCCATTTAGTTCTCCTTTATATAACTATTATAGTCCAGTTTGTGTTATAGAAAAAGGCCGCTTATCTTTTACAGATTCACGACCCTTTCATTATAGCATTCTTCTTTATATTTTTACAACATTATACTTCAAATACAAGATCTCCATAAGATGGCATCGGCCACATTTCCTTATCTACGATCATTTCCAGTTCATCTACCGGCTCACGTAAAGCTTCCATTGCAGGAACCACCTTTTCTCTGCAGAATACGGCTCTGTCCCGTCCCTCTGCATATTCCGGGATCTTCTCAACCAGTTTGCTCAGCTTACTCATGGCACTGTTTGCAGCCTTTAAGAGTTTTGATGCTTTCTTAAGCAGGTCAAGCTGTACACTTACATCGATCAGTCCTTCGCCCGCTGTTTTCACTGTATTGATAGATTCGCCAAGAACAGTGGTATATCTGATAACTGCCGGAATGATCTGCTTGGTTGCCATGTCGATCATGGTCTTTGCTTCAATATTGATTGCTTTAGAATAAATCTCATATTTAATCTCTGCACGTGATTCAAGCTCGGCTCTTGAGAATACATCAAAAGATTCAAAGAGTTTCACTGCCTTCTCTGTAGTAAGTGCAGGGATTGCATCCACCATGCTCGGAAGGATCGGAAGTCCACGGCGTTTAGCTTCTTTCTCCCATTCCGGCGCATAGCCGTTTCCGTTAAATACGATCTTCTGATGATCTGTGGCATATTCTTTGATCAGGTCATGTACCGCCAGTTCGAAATCAGGAGCTTTTTCCAGGCGGTCACATACTTCCTTAAATACTTCTGCCGTGATCGTATTCAGGACTACGTTACATGCAGAAATAGAATCTCTTGAGCCCACCATACGGAATTCAAATTTATTTCCTGTGAAAGCAAAAGGTGAAGTACGGTTACGGTCTGTGGCATCCTTCATGAAATCAGGCAGAGTCTTAACACCTGTTTCCAGCTTACTTCCCTTTTTACTGTGAGTTGCTGTTCCTGTGCTGACCAGCTGTTCCAGAACATCCTCCAGCTGCTCTCCAAGAAATACGGAAATCACTGCCGGCGGTGCCTCATGGCCGCCAAGTCTCTGGTCATTTCCCACATCTGCCGCAGATTCACGCAGAAGATCTGCATGTTCATCTACTGCTTTCAGGATACAGGTGAGGACCAGAAGGAACTGAATATTTTCATGAGGTGTTTTGCCCGGATCCAGAAGATTGATTCCGTCATCTGTGGTAAGAGACCAGTTGTTATGCTTACCGGAGCCGTTCACACCTGCAAATGGTTTCTCATGAAGAACACAGCGCATTCCATGGCGGCTGGCAACCTTTTTAAGGATACGCATCATCATCTGGTTCTGGTCTGCTGCGATATTGACCGGTGCATAAATCGGTGCAAGCTCATGCTGTGCAGGAGCAACCTCATTATGCTGTGTCTTTGCAGGAATTCCAAGCTTCCAGCATTCTTCATTTACCTCTTTCATGTATGCGGAAATTCTCTGACGGATACTTCCGAAGTAGTGGTCATCCATTTCCTGTCCCTTCGGAGGCATAGCTCCAAAAAGGGTTCTGCCTGTATAGATCAGGTCTTTTCTCTGAAGCCATTTCTCTTTATCGATCAGGAAATATTCCTGCTCTGCCCCTACAGACGGAGTTACTTTCTTAGAAGTTGTATTTCCGAAAAGTCTCAGCAGACGGAGTGCCTGGGTGTTGATTGCTTCCATAGAACGAAGAAGTGGTGTCTTCTGGTCAAGTGCTTCTCCTGTATAGGAACAGAATGCAGTAGGAATACATAAGGTCACGCCCAGGGCATCTTCACGGATAAATGCCGGGGAAGTGCAATCCCATGCTGTATAACCTCTTGCTTCGAAGGTAGCACGAAGTCCGCCGGATGGGAAGGAAGAAGCATCTGGCTCACCTTTTACAAGTTCCTTGCCAGAGAACTCCATGATCACTTTACCCTCAGAATCTGGAGCAGAAATGAAAGAATCATGTTTCTCAGCAGTCACACCAGTTAATGGCTGGAACCAATGAGTATAATGAGTAGCTCCTCTCTCGATTGCCCAGTCTTTCATGGCATGAGCAACTACATCAGCAATAGAGGGATCCAGTTCTGTACCATCCTCGATGGTCTTTTTCAGTTTTTTGAAAACGCTTTTAGGAAGTCGTTCTCTCATGACGGTTTCATTGAATACGTTTTTACCGAAGATCTCGGCAACATTTACTAATTCACTCATATCCTTCCATCCTCTCATCTTAGATTTCATAACTGACCAGCATTGCACAGCTACGGTTTTCGTAACCATTTCTTGCTTTTACCGTTACGATTTTTCATAATATTAACCTCAGGTCTGCGACCGCACTCTCTATTATAAGGGATTTGCTTAAGAAAATAAAGTTAGTATTCCTTATAACAGAAAAGGCATTCTCCTTATGATAGGAGAACGCCTTTGTTCTTTAATAAGATAAACCTTTTGTCTGGAAAAATCAAGTACTTTTTTATTTTATTCTGCTTTTCCTACAGAACCGAACAGTTCCATCTTCTCTTTTACGGTTGCTTTGATCGCCTCAGTACCTGGTGCAAGAAGCTTTCTTGGGTCAAATCCCTTGCCCTGCAGATCCTTGCCTTCTTCGATATACTTACGTGTAGCTTCCGCAAATGCGATCTGGCACTCAGTATTTACATTGATCTTGGAAACGCCTAAAGAGATGGCTTTCTTGATCTGATCAGCCGGAATGCCTGTACCACCATGAAGAACTAAAGGAAGCTCTCCAACCTTCTCTTTAA
>ENA-OURQ01003001-OURQ01003001.1-human-gut-metagenome-genome-assembly--contig:-NODE-3001-length-11825-cov-5.307901_pt1 | contig 11825 bp, 10 predicted proteins | sample MGYA00242105_ERZ508999 | MGnify/ENA primary metagenome ERZ508999 (study PRJEB26280, sample SAMEA2338771) | human gut metagenome | biome: human gut; feature: human-associated habitat; material: faeces...
CGCGGCGCTGCCGGTTTTGTGCGCCGACATATCGCCTATCGCGACCACCGCGTTAGTGAATGTAAATATTGGAAAAGCTAAAAAGATCACAGAAAAAGCTATTTTGATCTTAGTTTTCATTTTGTTGTCCTCAAAAATTCTAGGCGGGTTTCATTTCTATATTTAATTCTTCAAAACCCGTGAAATTGTGACTATTTATTTATATATTTTTATTTTCGTCACAATATACAAAAACCGCTGTCGTATGTATGACAGCGGTTTTATAATTTGTCTTATTTTTCTCCGTCACCGTCGTGAACAGTGAGGTTCTTGGCGATAGCCCATTTCATGATCCTGATCTTGCTTCTGTCGCTTCCGGTTTCGATAACTACAGTATCGTCCTTGATAGAGAATACGATACCTACGATACCGCCGTTTGTAACAACTTCATCACCGATCTCAAGCGAATCGCGCATTGCTTTTTCCTTTTTCTCCTGCTTCTTCTGCGGGCGGATTATAAGGAAATAAAAGAACACTACTATAAGAACAAGCATGATAACAGATGACCACATACTTGCCGACTGTGCGCCGTTGGCGGTGTAAAGCATAATATTTGACATAACTTTCTAATCCTCCGATTTTAAATATATCTGTATTATACCACAAAAACGCTGTTCTTGCAATAGTATTAACAAATTGTTTTCAATCGAAAAGATTTTTGTTTATATCAGTTCTTGCCCTTGATGTACTCGTCGATAGAGGCAGCAGCCTTCTTGCCTGCGCCCATCGCGAGGATAACGGTAGCCGCGCCTGTTACAGCGTCGCCGCCTGCGTATACGCCTTCCTTAGTAGTCTGGTTTGTTTCCTCGTTTACGATAAGGCAGCCGCGCTTGTTTGCTTCTACGCCGGGAGTAGTACTTCTGATGAGCGGGTTAGGCGAAGTACCTATCGACATGATAACCGTATCTACGTCGATGACAAATTCCGAACCTGCGATCTCTACAGGGCGTCTTCTGCCGCTCTCATCAGGCTCGCCAAGCTCCATCTTTATGCACTCGATTCCGCAAACATTGCCGTTTTCGTCGCCGATGATCTTAGTAGGATTATTGAGAAGCATGAACTCGATGCCCTCTTCCATAGCGTGGTGAACTTCTTCTTTTCTTGCAGGAAGCTCGTCCATCGAACGGCGGTAAACTATGTAAACGTGCTCCGCGCCAAGACGCATTGCCGAGCGTGCAGCGTCCATAGCAACGTTACCGCCGCCGACTACCGCTACCGACTTCGACTTCTTGATAGGAGTTTCGTAATCTTCAAGGTAAGCCTTCATAAGGTTTATTCTGGTGAGGTACTCGTTAGCAGAGTAAACGCCTACCAGCGCTTCGCCATCAATACCCATAAATCTGGGCAGACCTGCACCAGAGCCTACGAATACAGCCTCAAAGCCGTCCTTCATCAGCTCATCGATAGAAAGAACTTTACCGATCACCATATTGGTCATTACGTTTACGCCAAGGTCTTTCAGGTTGTCGATCTCTTTCTGAACGATAGCCTTTGGAAGTCTGAATTCTGGGATACCGTACATCAGAACGCCGCCTGCGGTATGGAAAGCCTCGAAGATAGTTACGTCGTAGCCCTGCTTAGCAAGGTCGCCCGCGCAGGTAAGACCCGAAGGGCCTGCACCTACTACTGCAACTTTATGACCGTTGCTCTGCGGCTTCTCGACCTTTTCAACTTCGTCAGCGTGATTCATAGCGTAGTCAGCGCAAAATCTTTCAAGACGGCCGATAGCTACGGGCTCGCCTTTTATACCGCGAACGCACTTGCCCTCGCACTGATTTTCCTGCGGACAAACTCTGCCGCTGATAGCGGGAAGGCTGTTGGTGGATTTGATTATATTGTAAGCTTCCATAAATTCGCCAGCCGCGACCTTAGCGATAAAGTCGGGGATGCGAACGCCTACGGGACATCCGCTTACGCAGGGTCTGTGCTTACAGTTAAGGCATCTCTGAGCCTCAAATTTTGCTTCTTCTTCGGTATAGCCAAGACATACTTCCTTAAAGTTTCTCGCTCTTACCTTAGGATCCTGTTCGGTAACAGGAGTTTTTGTCATCTGCATATTAGGCATTGCGAACACCTCCTGTGAGTCTGCATAAATGAGCCTTTTCCTGCTCTTTATAAGTCGAGTTTCTTCTCATAAGCTCGTCGAAATCTACCTTGTGACCGTCGAAATCAGGGCCGTCAACGCAAGCATATCTGATCTTGCCGTCTACGGTAACACGGCATCCGCCGCACATTCCCGTACCATCGACCATGATCGGGTTGAGCGAAACGATGGTCTTTATACCGTAAGGCTCGGTGGTCTTACATACGAATTTCATCATAGGTACAGGGCCTATCGCGATAACTTCGTCAAACTTAGCGCCGCCGTCGATAAGCTCTTTCAGCTTATTGGTAACAAAGCCGTGGTAGCCAGCGCTGCCGTCATCGGTGCAGAGGTGAAAGTGTGTGCTTACAGCAGCCATCTCGTCCTCGAGGATAACTATGTCCTTGCTTCTGAAGCCTGCGATGAGGTCTACTTCTACACCCATCTTGTGCAGAGCCTTAGCCTGCGGATAAGCGATAGCGCAGCCAACGCCGCCGCCAACTACTGCTACTCTCTTGACGTCGCCGTACTCGGTAGCAACGCCGAGAGGGCCTACTACGTCAAGTATCGAATCGCCCTCATTGAGCATAGCGAGTTCTTTAGTAGAAGCGCCTATTGTCTGGAAGATTATAGTTATGCTTCCCTTTTCTCTGTCGTAATCTGCAATGGTAAGAGGGATCCTTTCGCCGTGCTCATCTACTCTATAAATGATAAACTGACCGGCAAGAGCTTTTTTAGCAATGAACGGCGCGTCGATCTCCATAAGTGTTATCGAGTCGTTCAGCTGCTTTTTCTTTAAAATCTTATACACTGTTTTTTACCTCCTGATTCATTTATGGCTGCGCCGAGTGGGCGCTATATGCCTTAATAAACATTATACTACATTCTTTCCCGATTTTCAAGTATATTTAATAAAAAATTGCACTTTACACAAATTCTTTTCGGCATTTTTGTCCAATCTTCATAGCATTTTCACATGATTTATTATCTCATAGTAAAAAAGTAAAATATGTTATTTGAGCTGCGCAGATATTTCTTCTCTTTCTTCCAAAAAGCGTTCGTCCGTTTTGGTAAAAAGGCTTTGATAGCTGTAAAGTGCGAAGCCCGAGCAATTTTCGTCCGCTTCGGTATCGCCTATCTGCCGCGCTATTATGCCGATGTCGTTTATAAATTCGTCCTCGCGCTCTAGCTTGTAGACACCCAGCCCGCAGACCAGCTTAACATTTTTACATATCACGATGTCCTCCCAGTTTTTCAGCGTTTCTGAAAACGGGCACACGCTGTTTTCGTAACCGAAATATATCTGCGGCGCGATGTAATCGAGATAGCCTTCTTCCGAGCACCATTTTTTCACGTCGGCGTACATCTGCGTGTAATTGTTATCCATATTTCCCTGTGGCGACACGCCGAAAAGAAGCCTTTTGTCCACCGATTTTACAGCTTCGTAAATATCATGCACCATCTCAGAACAGTTATCCAGCCGCCACTGCGAAAGATCGTCAGCTGTCTGCGCCGCCGCAAAAGCCTGCATATCAAAGCTTTTTTCAGTAGTCGGATAAAAATAATCGTCGATATGCACGCCATCTATATCGTAATTCTCTGCAAGTTCCGCCGCGCCGTCCGCTATAAGCTTGCGCACCTCGGGATAAGCAGGATTTAGCCAATAATAATCGCTGTTATCGGACTTTGAAACATGCTCTGGATATTTCTCGGGCTGCGAATACCATTCGTAGATCTGCGTGCCCTGCATTTTTTCCATATAGACCTGTGTGTCGCAGCGCAGAGGGTTTAGCCATGCGTGAAACGATAATCCATATTTGTGTGCCTCGCCGGTCATGATCTTCAGCGGGTCATAGCGCAAAGTGCCCTCCTCGGCGGGAATATACTTTGACGGTGCAAAATACTGCGAAACATAATAAGCGTCGCCGAAAGCGCGGACGTGGACATACACAGTGTTGCACCCGAGGTCGCTCACATTCTCAAAAGCCTGCGAGATATTCTCGCGAAAAGCGCTTTCGCTGTCATCAAGCATACCCGCGAGATCGATATACGAGATCCAAACAGCCTTTTGCTCATCGTAGTTGAGCGGCGTGTACTCTTCATTTTTGACTGTCTGCTGAGTCTGCTTGCTGTCCTGCGAAGCCGTCGATACAGTCTGCGGCACTGGCGAATTTTGAGTTATCTTCGGCTTGTCCGATTTAGTTGAGCAGGAACAAAGCAATGCCGCCGCGAGAAGCACGGCTATTCCATTCATTTTTTTCAATTCCAAAGCACCCCCTCTGCAAATCTTATGCGCGTAATACGGGTTATATGCCAAAAAAACAGCGCGGCTGATGCGCCGCGCCATTTGTTTGATTTTTTACGGGATAAGTCTGTTTATATCTCTCGGGAACATTGATGTTTCGCGGATATTTGATTTATTGAGCAGCTTCATCAGCAGACGCTCAAGACCGATGCCCAGACCGCCGTGCGGTGGCAGACCATACTTGTGCGCGTCGAGATAACTCTTGAAATCTGCAGGGTCAAGACCCTGCGCTTTCATCTTAGCTACCTGCTCATCATAATCGTGTATACGCTGACCGCCGGAAGTTATCTCGAGTCCGCGGAAGAGCAGGTCGAATTTGTAAGCTTCCTTGGGGTCTTCCCTGCTGTTCATAGCATAGAAAGGCGGCTTTGAGGACGGAAAATGAGTTACGAAAATGAAGTCGCTGTTGTACTTTTCTTTAGCGTATTTGCCGAGGTTCACTTCGTCCTCGGGGTCGAGGTCGAACTTCTTGCCCGCGGCGTTATCGCCTCTCAGCATCTTTATAGCGTCTATGAACTTGATCGAGGGTATCTCGGTGATCTGTGGAACGTCAGCTTCAAGTATTTTCAGCTCGTAAGCGTAGTTCTCAGTGATATACTCCATGATGAATTTCAGCATAGCCGTTTCCATCGCCATAACGTCGTACATACTGTCGATATAACCCATCTCGAGATCAAGTCCGATGTACTCGTTGATGTGGCGCGAGGTAGCGTGCTTTTCAGCTCTGTAAACAGGTGCTATCTCGTAAACGCGGTTGAATACGCCTACGCAGGCCTGCTTGTAGAACTGCGGCGACTGGTTGAGGAACGCGTTTTTCTGGAAGTAGTCAAGACGGAAGATGTTCGCGCCGCCCTCTGCGCCCTGCGCAACTATCTTAGGCGTGTGTATCTCGGTGAAATTATTCTTCTTCATGAAGATGTGCATACCGTGCACAAGACCCTCCTGAAGCTTGAATATAGCGCGCTCGTAAGGATTTCTCAGCGCAGCAACGCGGTTATCGAGCTTGGTGTCGATAGCGCAGTTGAGTCTGCCCTGCGAGATCTTGAGCGGCATTTCGCTCTTGGGGGTGCTGATAAGGCGAATGTCTGAAAGCTGGATCTCTACGCCGTTGAAGTCCTTCGGGTTTTCGGTAACAGTACCCTTTACCCATACGAAGAAGCCCTCGCGCAGACCCTGTATACTGTCGGCGCAGTCCTTCTCGTTATAAACGGTCTGGATAGTGCAGAAAGCAGTTCTTACAACTATAAACGTTACACCTGCCATCTTTCTTATGCGGTGTACGCAAGCCTTAAAGTCTACCACCTTGCCGATGTTATTCAGCGCGTCGGAAAGAGTAAATTCGCCGAGCAGTTTTTCTGGCGATACCATAAGCATAGCACCGTCTGCTTCGGGAACGTATTTATCGGGATTAGTATAAGGCGTGAGCGCGGAAATATCGTAGCTTTCTTCTTCCTCAGCCTTGTTATCAGCGGTATCATTGGCAACAGAAACAGCCGCAAGCTTTTCTTCAAGTACGCCCTTTATCAGCTTAGGAGTCGCAAAGCCCTTAAGAGCCTTTGTGCACTGACCCATGATAAAGCCGAATACTTTCTTTTCGCCCGAAGCGTACTGCTGTACCTGTGCGGCGTTCGCAGCGAGTATCTTGTCGATCTCGGCGCCAACTTTTTCGGTATCGACGATGATGATGAAGCCTGCCTTCTCAGCCAGCTTTTCGGGATCGCCGCCCTGCTCTGCCATAGTGCGGAAAACGGTCTTGGCGTCGTTCTTCGAGATCTTTTCTGTATCAGCCATGCGCACCAGCTCGGCTAACTGTGCGGGAGTGAACTTGACGTTCTTAACGTCGATCTCGCCCAGATTTATACGGCGCATAAATTCGGTGAGTATGAAAGCCGAGATAGTCTTCGGCGAATCGTACACCGCAAGTGCCGCATCGAAGAAATCGGAAATATCCTTATTATTGATGATAGTCTGCGCGTCGATGTCGGAAAGTCCGTACTGCTCGGTATAGCGCGCAAAGCGCTTGTTTGGCATTTCGGGAAGCTTCGCTCTGATCTCAGCCAGCTGCTCATCGGTGATGTTTACCTGTAAAATATCAGGCTCGGGGAAATAGCGGTAGTCATGCGCATTTTCCTTAGTACGCATCGACTTTGTGGTATCTCTGTTCGCGTCATAGCGGCGGGTCTCCTGGATAACCTTTTTGCCTGCTTCGAGCAGAAGTGCCTGACGGCGCTCCTCGTACTTGATAGCTCTGCCTACAGACTTGATAGAGTTGATATTCTTGATCTCGGCGCGCGTACCGAATTCCTTATCGGTAGGCTTCATGATCGAGATATTTACGTCGCATCTCAGCGAGCCCTGCTCCATCTTACAGTCGCAAACGCCTGCGTACTGAAGAAGCAGCGATACCTGCTCTACGAAAGCCATAGCTTCCTCAGCGGAGGACATATCCGGCTCGGTAACTATCTCTATCAGCGGAATGCCGCAGCGGTTGTAGTCCGCCAGCGAAACGCCGTTGTAATCGTCGTGAACGAGCTTGCCGGCGTCCTCTTCAACGTGTATATGGTTTATTCTGATGTTCTTCTTCTCGCCATTTACCTCTATCGGCACATATCCGGGGCCGCAGAGAGGTCTGTAAAGCTGCGAGATCTGATAAGCCTTAGGTAGGTCGGGATAGAAGTAGTTCTTTCTGTCGAATACCGAGAATTTGTTTATCTCGCAGTTAAGGGCGTAGCCCGCCTTTACCGCGTACTCGATAGCCGTCTGATTTATAACGGGCAGAGTTCCCGGCAGACCCATGCATACGGGGCAGCAGCGGGAGTTGCGCTCTCCGCCGAACTCAGCGGAGCAGTTGCAGAATACTTTAGTTTTTGTAAGAAGCTCGGCGTGGATTTCAAGACCGATGACTGTAATATATTTTTCCATTTGTCTTTTCCTCCTTTAAAGCTTAGGCGCGATGGGCGTAAAGGTCTGTTCATAAGCGTCGGCGAGCTGGATAACCGTCTGCTCGTCAAAGCGCTTGCCGATTATCGACATACCTATCGGCATACCCTGTGCGTTGTAGCCGCAGGGCGTGGATATTGCAGGAAGTCCCGCGATGTTTACAGTTACGGTGCATATATCCGCCTGATACATCTTTACGGGGTCTGATACCTGCTCTTCAGGGCGGTAAGCTACCGCGGGGGTAGTCGGGGTGAGTATAGCGTCGCACTTAGCAAATATCTCGTCGTACTCATCTCTTATGACCTGACGCAGAGCCATAGCTTTGCCGTAATAAGCGTCATAGTAACCGCTAGAGAGCGCGTAGTTTCCGAGGAGTATCCTTCTCTTTACCTCGTCACCGAAGCCTTCGCTGCGCGAGTGCTTTATAAGCTCTTCGTAACTGTCGGCGTCCTTAGCGCGGTGACCGTACTTTATACCGTCATATCTCGAGAGGTTTGAAGCAGCCTCGGCAGAGGATATAAGGTAGTATGCAGGGATAGCGTATTTCAGAGAAGGCATAGAGCAGTCGATAAGCTCAGCGCCAAGCTCCTTATACTTTTCAGCCGCCGAAAGTACGGAAGCCTTTATCTCGTCGTCGATACCAGCTGCGTAAAATTCAGCAGGCAGCGCGATCTTCATCCCCTTGAGCGGCTGACCGATCTTAGCGTTGAAATCGGGAACCTCGTTCTTCGAGCTTGTGCCGTCGTGCATATCAAAGCCACAGATCTGATTGAGGATAACGCCGCAGTCAGCGCTGCTCTTTGCGATAGGGCCAATCTGGTCGAACGAGGAAGCGAAAGCTACAAGACCGTAACGTGAAACTCTGCCGTAAGTCGGTTTCAGACCGGTAACACCGCAGAATGCCGCAGGCTGTCTGATCGAACCGCCCGTATCGGAGCCTAATGCTCCCGCACAAAGGGAGGCGGAAACGCTTGCCGCCGAACCGCCCGAAGAACCTCCGGGAACTCTGTTCAGATCATAAGGATTTTTTGTCTTTGCAAAAGCGGAGGTTTGAGTTGAACCGCCCATAGCAAATTCGTCCATACTAACTTTTCCCAGCATAACAATATTCTGTGCATCAAGCTTTTCCATAACTGTAGCGTTATAGGGCGGAATAAAATTTTCAAGCATTTTTGAAGCGCAGGTTGTTTTAACACCGTCCGTACAGATATTGTCCTTTATCGCCATAGGAATACCGCAAAGAGGCGCAGCATTTCCGGCTTTGATTTTTTCCTGAGCCGCTTTAGCGCTTTCAAGTGCATTTTCTTCCGTAACAGTAATATAGCTTTTTACATTACCGTCATATTTTTTTATTCTCTCAATATAACCCTGAGTAAGCTCGGAAGCAGAAATTTCACCGCTGTCCAGCATCTTTCTCATGTCTCTTATTTTAAGTTTTGTAATATCCATATCCTAACCTCTTATCCGAATTATTCAACAACCTTAGGAACAACAAAGCAGTTTTGACTGTTAACTGCATTCTGGAGTATTTTTTCCGTAGGCATACTGGCTTCCGATTCGTCCTCACGCAGATTGTTCAGATATACATTCTTATTATCTGCAAGCGCATTGTATTCAACGTCAATTTCCTTGATTGTATCCATAATTTCGATGATACTGGTCATTTCTTCAGCTGTTTTTTTCAGTTCTTCATCAGTAAATGAAAGCTTTCCAAGTTTGGAAAGATACGACACCATTTCAAGATCCAAATCAAATCCCTCGTTTCTGCATTATTTCATTAGAATAAACTTATTAAATTATACTACATTTTAGCAATCATTGCAAGATTTTTTTTATTATTACTTGCAAAACTAATAATTTTATATCGTTTTATTTCTATAATATTGCATTTTTTCTAAAAGCTTGTTGATTTTTTACAGAAAATAATATATACTTATATTGTTAATTTAAATCAAAGGGGCGATAAAAATGAAATTTACAAAAATGCACGGTATCGGCAACGATTACATATATGTAAACTGCTTTGAAGAAAAAGTTGACAACCCCGAAAAAGTTTCCATATATGTAAGCGACCGCCGTAAGGGCATAGGCTCTGACGGACTTGTAATGATAATGCCTTCCGATAAGGCTGATTTCAGAATGAGAATTTTCAATGCGGACGGTTCTGAGGCAATGATGTGCGGAAACGCTACACGCTGCATCGGAAAATATGTTTATGATAAAGGTCTGACGGATAAAACTGAAATTACTCTTGAAACCAATTCAGGCATAAAGTACCTCACACTGTTTCCGGAAAACGGCAAAGTAGAATTTGTTGAGGTAGATATGGGCAAAGCTATACTTACACCGAAAGATATTCCGGTAAATTCCGATAAGGAAAGATTTATTTCCGAACCTGTAGAAGTTGACGGAAAGGAATATAAAATCACCTGCGTATCAATGGGCAATCCCCACGCTATAGTATATATGGACGATATTAAAGATCTTGATCTGGAGAAAATCGGTCCGTCTTTTGAAAATCACAAGCTCTTCCCCGACAGAATCAATACTGAGTTCATAGAAGTTATTGATTCCCATACTCTTAATATGAGAGTTTGGGAAAGAGGAAGCGGTGAAACTTTCGCCTGCGGAACAGGTGCATGTGCCTCGGTTGTAGCGTCAGTACTCAACGGCTACTGCAATCATGACGAGGAAGTCACCGTTCATCTCAGAGGAGGCGACCTGAAAATAACATGGAACTCTGACGGTACTGTTATTATGAAAGGTCCTGCCGCACTTATCTGTGACGGAGACATTGATGTAAGTCATATAAAATAAATTTTAAGGAGTAATACAATGACAAAAGTAAACAAGAATTTTGAAAACCTTGTTCCAAACTATCTTTTTGCCGATATAGCAAAAAAGACTAACGAATTTATAAAAGCAAATCCTGATAAAAAGCTTATAAGACTGGGTATCGGCGACGTTACTCTTCCTCTGGCACCCGTAGTTGTTGAAGCAATGAAAAAAGGCTGTGACGAATTGGGCGTAAAGGAAACTTTCAAGGGCTACCCTGATTACGAAGGATACGAATTTTTAAGAACTGCCATTTCAGATTACTATAAAAGCTTCGGAGTTAACGTATCAGCCGATGAAATTCTTGTAAATGACGGAGCTAAAAGCGACGCTGGTAATATCGGCGACATTTTTGCAGAAGACAACGTAATTCTGGTAACAGACCCTGTTTATCCGGTGTATGTTGATTCAAACATTATGGCAGGCAGAAAAATCCTCTATGCGGACGGTACAGAAGAAAATAATTTCTGTGCAATGCCCGATCCTGACGTAAAGGCAGATATCATATATCTCTGCTCCCCTAACAATCCTACAGGCGCATGCTTAAACAAGGAACAGCTTAAAGCTTGGGTCGACTATGCAAATGCAAATAATTCTCTTATCATATATGACGCTGCATATGAAGCATTCATTACCGAAGATGATATACCAAGAAGTATTATGGAAATTGAAGGTGCAAGAACATGCGCAATTGAAATGTGCTCGCTTTCAAAAACTGCCGGATTTACCGGTACAAGATGCGGTTATACTGTAATTCCTAAAGAGCTTGAGCTTGACGGTACAAACATCTACAAACTCTGGTACAGAAGACTTTCCACAAAATTTAACGGCGTATCTTATCCTGTACAGTGTGCGGCTGCGGCTGTATTTTCTGAAGAAGGACAGAAACAGACTCGTGAAAATATCGCTTATTACAAGGAAAATGCAAAAATCATTGCCGATACAATGGACGAACTGGGTATCAAGTACACAGGCGGCGTAAATTCTCCTTATATCTGGCTGAAATGCCCGAATAATATGGGAAGCTGGGAATTTTTTGATTATCTTTTGAACAATATTTATGTAGTAGGAACTCCGGGCGAGGGCTTCGGTAAAAACGGCGCATGCTGGTTCAGACTCACTTCTTTCGGAGACAGAGAAAACACTATTGAAGCAATGAACAGACTTAAAAGTCTTATGAAAAAATAATGATTAAAACAATAAATACTGCGGCACTGTTGTATTGCCGCAATAATATCTGACTTCATCTATACAATATTTTTTTAAAAAATAATTTATGAATATTACAAGCTTTTTCTCTCACACTATAAAAAAGGAGGAAAAGCAAATGAAAAAATCAAAAAAAGATTATCCTGTGACCCCTGCCTACGAGGATATAATGTTTAATGAAGCAGGCTCTTCAAACGAGTGTACCGGCTTGATACCCTCCGCCGTGTTGACGGAATCTGAATATGATTCGTATGAAGCTTTATACGATTTCTGCCTGCCTTCAAGTGTAAAAGAAGATATTGAAAAAAAATAAAGTTATCTTATAAGGGACGAATTTTAAGCGTCCCTTAATTTTTTACAGATAAATAATACCGAACTAATAATTTATGAACAAATTATTAAATAAAAGCAAAT
>ENA-OURQ01003018-OURQ01003018.1-human-gut-metagenome-genome-assembly--contig:-NODE-3018-length-11775-cov-3.645648_pt1 | contig 11775 bp, 11 predicted proteins | sample MGYA00242105_ERZ508999 | MGnify/ENA primary metagenome ERZ508999 (study PRJEB26280, sample SAMEA2338771) | human gut metagenome | biome: human gut; feature: human-associated habitat; material: faeces...
CCATCTGCCCTCCGTGCGCCGCTTGTGATTTTTCATATTATATCATACCCTAAAAGCTGTCCTTTTTCCAGCAATAAAGCACCGCCTGCGATACCGCAAACGATGCCTTGCGTAAGCTTTTATGTTTTTCCATAAGGCCTATGCCTGTGGTTCGCCCTCTATTCGCTTCGCAAAGGTGCCCAGCATGCCGTTTATGTAAGCGGAGGAGCGGTCGCCGCCAAACTGCTTTGCGAGTTCTACCGCTTCGTTGATTGCAACTCCTACCGGTACGTCCTCGTCATATTTCATCTCATAGACCGCAAGTCTTAAGATACTTAGATCCACCTTGTTCATGCGGCTTGTCTTCCAGCCTGTCACATGTTCATTGAGCATCTCATCAATCTCTTCAGATTTCAAGATGACGTTCAGAGCCTTGTCTCTGATATATGCCATGTCTTCCTCTTTTGGTTCCTGGTCAAGCTGTTCAAAATAAAGCTGCATCTGTTGCGGCATCTCCTGATCACTGTTAAATTCATAACTGAACACCATTCTGAAAATGTGTTCCCTCATCTCTGTTCTCTTCACTTATGCTTCCTCCGGCACATCAACTCCAGCTACACGGATATTCACGTCCGCAACCTCAAGTCCTGTCATATTTTCAATTGCAGCTTTTACCTTCTCCTGCACTTTTGCTGTAATATCTTTAATACTGTATCCATAGCTCATATTAAGAGCCAGTGTCACAGTCACGATGCCGTCCAGGACATCTACTTTTACACCTTTGGATAAAGATTTCATTCCAAGCTTTGCGATCAGCTCTCTTGTCGCATTCCCTGCCATAGAAGAAACACCTTCTACTTCCATAGCTGCAAGTCCTGCGATAATTGCTACAACTTCATCGGCAATCTTTACTTCGCCCAGATTCTCATCTGACTTTATTGTATAAGTTTTCTTTTCTTCTTTACTCATATCTACCAATCCTTTCGGTTTTTCTATACGTCCTTTTTAAGCATTTTACCACATTCGCATACATTTGCAAAGGTTCACGGTAAATATTTACAAACCTTATCGGGCAAATTCAGTCAGAACCAGTCCATCGTTACGCTCCTGGGTCATGCGGATACTCCACTCATTGACAAAAAGAAGAAGCGGACGGTCTTTTAAATCCTTCACTTTCTTCATATCAGAAGTACCTGAAAGTTTTGCAAGATCGAAGTCCTGCGGATTATCAATCCAGCGGATATACTCATATGGAAGTTTTTCAAGGCGGATTTCTACATTGTATTCATGCTGCAGACGATAATTTAATACATCAAACTGCAGTGTTCCTACTACACCTACGATAACTTCTTCCATTCCGGTGTTAAATTCCTGGAAAATCTGGATGGCACCTTCCTGTGCGATTTCATTGATTCCCTTAATGAACTGTTTACGCTTCATTGTGTTTACCTGGCGCACTCTTGCGAAATGTTCCGGTGCAAAGGTTGGGATTCCTTCATAGGCAAATTTCTTTGGTGAAGTTGTGATGGTATCTCCGATAGAGAAAATGCCTGGGTCAAAGATTCCGATAATGTCTCCGGCGTAGGCTTTATCAATCATCTTTCTCTCACTTGCCATCATCTGTTGTGGCTGAGAAAGACGTACCTTTTTGTCTCCCTGTACATGGAAAGCATCCATTCCCGCCTCAAATTCCCCGGAACAGATTCTCATAAAGGCGATTCGGTCACGGTGAGCTTTGTTCATATTTGCCTGAATCTTAAATACAAATGCAGAAAAATCTTTTTCCTCAATTGGGTCGATTGTTCCCTGATCAGAAGTTCTTGGCAGTGGAGAGGAAGTCATTTTCAAGAAGTAATTTAAGAAATTCTCTACGCCAAAGTTCATGAGGGCAGAACCAAAGAATACTGGAGAGAGTTCTCCGGCATCAACTAATTCCTGATCAAATTCTGCACTGGCTCCATCCAATAATTCAATCTCCTCTTCTAAAACTGCTTTTGCTTCATCTGTAACATAGTTGCTGATTTCCGGGTCATCAAGGGCGATTTCTTTCATCGTTCCCATCTTTGTACCTTTCATCGTATCCTCAAATAAGTCGATTTTCTGGCTTGTTCTGTCATAGACTCCTGCAAACTGCTTACCGGAACCGATTGGCCAGTTTACCGGACAAGTTGGAATTCCAAGTTCTTTTTCGATTTCATCTAAGAGGTCGAAAATATCTCTTGCCTCACGATCCATTTTATTAATAAAAGTAAATACCGGAATATGACGCATAGCACAAACTTTAAAAAGCTTTCTTGTCTGTGCCTCCACACCTTTCGATGCATCAATTACCATAACAGCGGAATCGGCTGCCATTAATGTACGGTACGTATCTTCAGAGAAATCCTGATGTCCCGGTGTATCCAAAATATTGATACAGCATCCGCCATACTCAAACTGTAATACGGAAGAAGTTACGGAAATACCTCTTTCTTTCTCAATATCCATCCAGTCAGATACCGCATGTTTTGCGGTTGCTTTTCCCTTAACGGAACCAGCCTGGTTGATCGCTCCCCCATATAAAAGGAATTTCTCTGTTAATGTGGTCTTACCGGCATCCGGATGCGAAATAATCGCAAAGGTACGTCTTTTTTTTATTTCATCTATTCTACTCATGTTGTTCTCCTTACATTTTTTCAACAGATTTTATCACCTGCACTACAGTAATTACCTGTAGCTTTTATAGTCAAACAGTACCTATTATCGTATAAATTCGTCATTTTCGCAAGTACATCTTTTATTTTTGTTACATATTTCAGATTACGTCCTTTTACTTCCCATAAATTTTCTATTTTAAGAAAAAAAGCGAGTATAAATACCCGCTTCAAAATCAACTTGCTCTATCAAATTCTTTCATATATTTTATCACAACAAATATACACAGCAATGCTGCCACTACCGCTATCACGCCACCAACCATTCCGATATAGGAAATGGACAGATGAGTACAGATACTTCCTCCAATCCACGTTCCGCTTCCGATTCCAAGATTATAGATTCCTGAATAGATTGCCATTGCTACAGAAGAAGCCGCTGCCGGTGCATAAGTAATAATTTCTGACTGAAAGGTTACATTAAATGCCATAACAGCCATACCCCAGAATGCACATAATAAAACAACCGCCATATGTGCTTTTGATACCGGATACAATAAAAGTAAGGCTGCTGCTACACTGATCATGACCAGCCTTATAAAAAGATATTTATTCTTGTCATAGTAATGAGAAAATAAAAAACTTCCCAAAAGACCTGCTGCCCCGAATATAGTAAGTGTTGTCGTAACCCAGTTAGCAGAAAGACCTGCCACCTTCTGTAAGAACGGTTCAATATAACTGTATCCCGTATAATACGATGTGGCAAATAAAAATGTGACAAGAAAAATTCCCATCAATGTTTTATTTTTCAGTATTTCTGGCATTTGCTTAATAGAGAATGACTCGCCTCCCGGCACCTTTGGGAACACAAAAACCATATATGCTGTTGTGATAAATGCAATTACTCCAACACAGAAAAATGCCATATTCCATCCCATATGAAGTCCTATGATCCTTCCTAACGGAAGTCCAAGAATCATCGCAATTGAGGTTCCAGTTACTACCATACTAAGTGCAAGTGAGCGAAACTTTTCTGATACAACACTGACTGCCGCCGGTGATGCAATCGACCAGAATACAGAATGCGTACACGCTACACCAATACGTGATACCATTAACATTCCATACGAAGCAGAAAAAGCGGACAGCATCTGGAAGATTCCAAAGAGTGCAATTGTTCCTAACAAAAGTCTTTTAAAATCAATTTTATTCAACAAAAGCATCAAGGGCAGAGACAGTAACATAACAATCCATGAATATACTGTGATCAGTACCCCCGCATGTGCTTCTGTAATATGAAAGCTGTCGGCAATATCTGTCAACAAACCAATCGGCATAAACTCTGATGTGTTAAATATAAATGCAGAAACAGTAATCCCGAAAAGCGGAAGCCATTCCTTAAGTGACATTTTACTTCGCATAATTCTTAATCCTTTCTACAATACAAATTGTTGTGCGAAAGCAGACAAAAACCAGAAACTTTATATAAAGTTTCTGGTTTTCTATTTTAAGACACCCATCCATAGTAAACGCACAGGAGACTGATACAGGATTCTTATCAGTATAAACTGACCAATTCGTCTAAGAATCACTGTACATTCTCACAAAACATTTATTATTTATTATTATTTATTCTGTAATGCCTTTGTTACTAATGCAGCAATTTCATCTACCTTCCATGCCGGCTGAGTAGATGCAGAAATCTTATTGCCTCTCTCCCAGATTCCCTGAGCAGATGCAGATTCTTTTGGTTTATACTCTTCACTGCCATCTTTCCATGCTGGCTGAGTAGAACTTGATACTGTTGTTGGCTTTGGTAATGGTTTGTTATAGAATTCCAGGTTCTCTGTTAATTCTTTTCTTACTAAAGCTGCGATTGCATCCAGGTTCCATACTTTCTTTGTCTCAGAAGAAAGTCCACCTGGTGTATCTGTTGTATCCCATGCTCCCTGCGTTCCCGCTGCTGGTTTGCGAGGAGCTTCTTCCTCTTTCTTCCATGCTGGCTGTGTAGAACTTGAGATTGTTGTTGGCGCCGGAATTGGTTTATTAGAGAATGCAACCTTTACATTATTAGACTCTAATGCCTTTGTTACAAGTGCTGCGATTTCCTGCACGTTCCACTTTTCCTTTGCTAAGGAAGAAACACCGCCAGGTGTATTCGTGCTGTCCCATGCTCCCTGTGTTGCTGCGGAAGCTTTTGGCGCTAAATCTTTAGACCATGATGCAGAAGTTGCTGTAGAAGCTTTTGTTGGCTTTGGACGGGCAACGTTAGAAAATGCCAGCTGATTCTCTTTAAGAATCTCCATTACCTGGCTGTGAATCAGCTCCTGTCTCTTGTTATCTATCATGTCTTTTCTACCCCTTTCCCAATATGTATACTTTGGTTTTCTGGTTATAATAAACTGTAACTGTTCAGAATAGCCACGTACCTCGCAAATAAAATTCTGCAAGTTGTTTCTGAATAGTCATATTTTCTTTATTATAGCACTAATTCAAAGAGGGGATATATGAAAATTGCTGTCCTATTACTGAAATATATTGACTCTTCACACAGGAAATTAAAATCTAAAGGATTGACACATTCCTTCTGGGACATTCCACGTTGCCAAACTGTGGATTTAGAATAAGCAGAAAAAAGAAAAAATGATATATCCCAGATGTGGCTTGGGAGTATGTTTAAGATGCGGACGAGCATTTTAAACACAGTGACTACAGAGCAGATGGGATATATCATTTTTTCTTTTTTCGTCTATACCAAATCTACAAATCAAGATTTACTTTTTTTTCACAAAGTATTATAATTATAACATACATTTTAATTAAGGAGGAAAGTTACTATGAAACACTTAGTAAAGAAACTGTCAACTTTATTTATCGTTGCTGTATTAGCTGTTACCATGCTGCTGCCAGCAACTGCAAATGCACAAGAACGAACAATAAAATATAAACAAAATTTAGTTCTTTCTAAAGAAAATACATTTGCTAGCAATCTCTTATTTCCTGAAAAAATAAAAAGTTGTACTTCTACTAATAAAAATATTTTAAATCCTGATATGGTAGTATTGGACGAAAAAAGTGTTGCCATTTACACAAATAAAGCTGGAAAAACAGAGCTTTCATTTGTAGGAAAAAGCGGTAAGATTTATACTATAAATCTTACAGTTGTAAAATATTCTAATCCTGTATCCAAATTCAAAATCAATTCAAAAAATTATGCATCTAAGTTTAAAAAATCTTCGATGCCTGCTTTAACTTCATCAGGAAAGCAAAAAATATCTATTAAAGCCAAAAAAGGATGGAAGGTAGTTGATTTACATTATACTTTCTATAATTATAGTGGAAAAATCAAAACGAAAAAGTTTAAAAACAACCGCTCTGTAAATATTTCAAAAAAATATTCAGGTTTTATTGATGCAACCTTAAAAAACAAAAAAACAAATGCAATTACAATTTTAACTCTTTGTACTGGTCCACAATTTTAATTATTAAAATACAAGAACAAAAGAAACAGAAAACAAGAACCCCATACTATAGCAAATGTAATGTCGAAGCAAGCAAAAATGCATTCAAGCAATTTTGCGTAGTGACTACCTTTACAGTTGCTATAGTATGGGGTTCTTGTTTTCGTCTGTTTATTTTATTTCACTCTTTGAAGATATGCGACACTTTCCACATGAACAGAATGACTAAACTGATCTACGACGGCTACTTTCTCTAAAGTGTATTTTTCCGCACATAGTATCTTTAAATCTCTTGCCAATGTTGCCGGATCACAGCTCACATACACGATACGTTCCGGTGCCATATCTAACATCGTATTTAAAAGGGCAGCATCGCAGCCTTTTCGCGGTGGATCTACTACAATAACATCCGGATGGATTCCTGTTTTTTCATACTGGGCAGGAACAATTTCTTCTGCCTTTCCGACGAAAAATTCAACATTATTCATATGATTCAATGTGGCGTTACGTCTTGCATCATCAATCGCTTCTTTTATGATTTCGACACCATAGACCTGTTTGGCTTTTTGTGCAAGGAAAAGGGAGATTGTTCCGATTCCGCAGTATAAGTCCCAGACTAGTTCTTGTCCTTTTAAGTCCGCATACTCTAATGCTTTTGAATAAAGTACTTTCGTCTGCTGTGGATTCACCTGATAAAAAGAAAGTGGTCCGATCTGATATTTAATATCGCCGATATAATCTTCAATATAATCCTGACCCCAGACTGTTTCACAGTGTAATCCTAAAATTTTATTTGTCTTATCTGTATTTGTATTTACGATAATACTTGTCATACCCTCAATTTCTTTTAGTTTATCGACAAGTTTATTGATATTCTTTAACTGTTTTGCGGTTCCATTCACGATAAGGCATACCATGATCTCTCCTGTGGTAAATCCTACTCGTGTTAAAATATGACGGATCAATCCGCTATGATTCTTTTCATCATAGGCAGAGATCTTATTCCCCCTCATATATGCAAGTACTTTTTCAACGATTGGATGGGTTACTTTTGCCTGAATCGCACAATTAGTATTTGCTACAATGGAATGGGTTCTTCCTGCATAAAATCCAGCGACAAGATTCCCTTCTTTATCATATCCTACAGGAAACTGTGCCTTATTGCGATAATGCCAAGGTTCTTTCATCCCATATACCGGCTCCATCTTCTGTTCTATATCTTCTTTTTCAAAACCGCCTATACGGGTAAGACAGCCTTCCACAAGCCCTTTCTTAAAGTGGAGCTGTTTATCATAAGAAATCTGTTGTAATTTACAACCGCCACACTGTCTTGCAACAGGGCACAGAGGGGTCACTCTGTCTTCTGATGGCTTTATAATCTCCACAAGACGGGCATATCCGTAATTCTTTTTTAACTTTGTTATGGAAACTTTCACTTCGTCACCGATTACCGTATCCTTAACAAAGAAGGGAAAGCCCTGGTACTTCCCAAGACCTTCCCCTTCCTTTGTAAAATCTTCGATTGTAAGTGAAACTTCCTGATTCTTTTTCAAGTTCAAATTCTTCTCTGATTTCACTTTCTTATTCAATCCTTTTCTCCTAAATGACTTGTCGGTCTGATATTCGTTTCAAATAATTTATTGTAGCCTTTCCATTCGCCACTCTGACGGCTTTCTTCGGCAAGTGCTTCAATAAATGTCTCCATCTTCGCATCGGTATTATCTGCAAAGTTAAGAGCCAGCGCCTCGATTAAGGCAGGTTTTTTCGGGGAACCGTATTCTAATTCACCATGATGTGCAAGAATACAGTGCTTTAATTCATTCGCCAGCTTTGTTGGGAATCCATGAATTTCTCTGATCTTTTCATCGAGCATCATCGTTCCCATAACAATATGTCCAACTAACTGTCCAACATCTGTATAATCATTCTCCGGGAAATTAGAAAGCTCATCAATCTTTCCAATATCATGACAGATTGCTGCTGTAATAAGTAAATCTTTATTCAGGATCGGATATTGGGTACAATAGAAATCACATAGCTTCGTTACACTCAGTGTATGCTCTAATAATCCACCCATAAATCCATGATGCACTCTCTTGGCTGCTGAATGTGCTTTGAACTTCGCAGCAAACTCTTTATCTCCAAAAAAGGCAACTAAGAGCTGTCTTAAATAAATATTCTGTACATGATTCACATAATTAGATAATTCTTTAAACATGCTATCGATACTCTTGCTAGAGCAAGGAATATAATCTTCCATGGCAAACTCGCCTTCTCTGGCTTTACGGAGTCTTCTTACATTCAACTGAAGGCTACCCTGAAAACTTGTGATATTCCCCTCAACACGAATGTAATCCATCTGCTCAAAATTATCAATTCCATTATTCAAATCCCAGATCTTTGTATCTATTACACCGGTTTTATCCTGTAAGATCATGGAATAATAAGTCTTTCCTGCTTTTGTTTTTGCAATATTCTTTACTTTACAAAGGTATACATCAGAGACATTATCTCCTTCTCTGAGTTCATTAATATAACGCATATACGTTTCCTTTCTAGCTTTCTCATTAATTACTTCACATATTATAGCGTAAATTTCATATGCTGACAACCAAGAAAATCGTCTATTTTGCAGAATTTTCCGCTTTTTTAAAAGCTTTCTCTCCATCTTGATTGACAAATCGAATGTTTCGTGTCACAATTACTTTTACATTATTTTTTATCTTAAATTTACTAAATTAAAGAAAGGAATAGTCCGGCACATTATCGGACTGTAGGGATGCACTATGATCAGAAAACATATTATTGCACATGGCCGCGTACAAGGCGTTGGTCTTCGATTTACAGTAACCGGTTTTGCAAAAAAATATAATGTAACTGGATGGGTTCGCAATCTTTATGACGGTACAGTAGAGATGGAAGTGCAGGGACTTGAACACCGCGTGGACCTCTTTTTACAGGAGTTATCCTCTGATCGGCCAGGTGGGAATGGTTTTATCCGCATTGACAGACTGGATATCTCAGATATTCCTTCCGTAAATGCAGCAAAAGAAACCCAATTCCGGGCACGCTATTAATAATCTCATATACGATACTGTATCAACAGATAATGAATATATGAAAATCTTAACATGTACTCTCGGAATCTTTTTTTGCTTGATTTTGTAAGAGTACATTTAACTTATCTGAGAGGATTTTATTTATGAATACAAAGGCACTTATCACATTAGAATATGATAAAATAATTAAAAAGCTGGAAACTTTTGCTTCTTCCACAATGGGAAAGAAGCTTTGCAAAGATTTGCTTCCCTCTTCTGACTACGAAGAAATCTTATCCGCACAGACAGAAACAAAGGATGCATTAACCCGGCTTTATAAGACGGGTTATCTTTCTTTTCAGGGACTTTCCGATATCCGCCCACATTTAAGGCTACTAGAAATTGATTCCACACTCAATCAAAAGGAACTTCTTGAGATTGCCCGTCTTCTTTCTATTACGGCACAGGCAGTCGAATACGGAGATACCGAAGATGAAGTGCTGGCTTATGACTCTTTAAACAGTTATTTTGGAGAACTTGACCCGCTCGAATTCCTGTATCAGCGAATTACCCAATGCATCCTATCAGAAGATGAAATCAGTGATGATGCTTCTTCCGCATTAAAAGATATCCGGCGGGAAATCAAGCAGACAAATATTTCCATTCACAATAAGCTAACTTCCGTTATCAACTCACAAAATAATAAAACTATGCTTCAGGATGCATTGATTACTGTCCGTAACGGCCGTTACTGTGTTCCTGTAAAAACAGAATACCGCAATGCATTTCCTGGTATGATTCATGATCAGTCCTCATCCGGTTCCACACTTTTCATCGAACCGATGGCTGTCGTACAGTTAAATAACCATTTAAAAGAATTAGATATTAAAGAAAAAATGGAAATCGAAAAGATTCTGCAGTCTTTAAGCGCCCAGGCCGCTTCCTGCAGCCGGGAATTAGAAGAGAATCAGAAGATTCTCACAAAGCTTGACTTTATTTTTGCCAAAGCAAAATATGCAAAAGAATATCAGGGAACAGAACCGATCTTTAATACCGACGGCATTGTAGATATCAAACAGGGCAGACATCCTCTGCTTGATCCGAAAAAAGTAGTTCCGATTCATATTTATATTGGAGAAGATTTCAATATGCTCCTTCTTACCGGACCAAACACCGGTGGTAAAACGGTTTCTTTAAAAACAGTTGGTCTTTTCCAGCTCATGGGACAGGCTGGTCTTCATATTCCGGCATTTCAGGGTTCCCGCCTTGCTGTATTTTCCGATATTTTTGCTGATATTGGCGATGAACAGAGTATTGAGATGAACTTATCCACATTTTCTTCTCATATGACAAACCTTGTCCACATTTTAAACGAAGCTGACCCCAATTCTCTCGTCTTACTCGATGAGTTATGTGGTGGAACCGACCCGACAGAAGGTGCAGCACTTGCGATTGCCATCTTAGACGATCTTCATACAGGCAAGATCCGTACTGTTGCAACAACGCATTATGCGGAGCTTAAAATGTACGCAATGGATACAGAAGGAGTTGAAAATGCCTGTTGTGAATTCGACCTTGAAACTCTTTCTCCAACCTACCGTCTCTTAATCGGTATTCCCGGAAAAAGTAATGCATTTTCCATCAGTGAACGCCTCGGTCTTCCGGACTATATTATCGAGCAGGCCCGCTCCCAGATTGATGCTACGGCTATCGACTTTGAAAATATGCTCTCTGAATTAGAGAAAAATAAAGCGGAAATCGAAAAAGAGCAGTCTGAACTTTACAAAACAAAACAGGAAATCGAAAACTTAAAAAACAGCCTGAAAGAAAAACAGGATGATATCAAAGAAAAACGAGACAAAATGCTCCGGGACGCCCGCGAGGAAGCACGAAATATCCTCGAAGAAGCCAAGGAAGTTGCCGATGAATCCATCCGCAAATATCACGCATGGGGACAGCATCCAAAGCAGAATAACATGAAGAAAATGGAAGCACAAAGAAGTGACCTTCGAGGCCGCATGAGTAAGCTTGATAAAAAGCTTGCCTACAAAGCAAAGAAATCTTCCACTATCTCCGACCCTTCTGACTTTAAAGTAGGCGATTCCGTATTTGTAACTACACTTTCTCTAAACGGAACCGTAAAAGAAGCCGCCAACAAAGATGGGGACCTTATAATCCAGATGGGATTCTTAAGCTCCGTAGTAAACTATAAAAACTTAGAACTCCTTGCCCCTGAAAAAGCACCAAAACCACAGCATCAGCCAAAAGACCGCTACAGCATCAATAAAGCGGCAACAATTAATCCAGAAATTAACCTTCTCGGAAATACTGTTGACGAGGCAATTGCCCGTCTTGAAAAATATCTTGATGATGCCATGATTGCCGGACTTACTTCCGTCCGCGTTGTTCATGGAAAGGGAACCGGCGCTTTACGAAAAGGAATCCACGAATATCTCCGTAAACTCAAATTTGTCAAATCCTATAAACTCGCAGAATTCGGCGAAGGAGATGCCGGGGTAACAATCGTAACTTTTAAATAAATACTAATTTGCTGGGGACACAGACGCCGCTTTAGTAGAAGATATTGAGCTGAATTGTAGTTAGCCTTTTAAAGAAAAAAGAATGGTTATAAGTTTGATTTTGTTCCGTTGCGCTAAGCATTCC
>ENA-OURQ01003021-OURQ01003021.1-human-gut-metagenome-genome-assembly--contig:-NODE-3021-length-11770-cov-2.327443_pt1 | contig 11770 bp, 8 predicted proteins | sample MGYA00242105_ERZ508999 | MGnify/ENA primary metagenome ERZ508999 (study PRJEB26280, sample SAMEA2338771) | human gut metagenome | biome: human gut; feature: human-associated habitat; material: faeces...
TAACGGTAAAGGTTTCCGGCAAAAAAGAAGTTTTATCCGTAAAGCTTTCGGAAGAGGTTGTTGATCCGGACGATATTGAGACATTAGAGGATCTGATCGTTGCAGCAACCAATGAGGCGCTCCGTAAGATGGAAGAGGAAAATGCACAGGTGATGCAGCAGTTGACAGGTGGTCTTGGCGGCATGGGTGGCGGATTATTCTAATACCACAAAAATCATACCGAAGGGAAAGTGACCAAAATGGATGTATACAGCAGTCAGATCACTGCTCTGGTGGAACAATTGTCCAGACTGCCGGGAATCGGTGCCAAATCCGCACAGCGACTGGCGTTTCACATTATTAATATGCCAAAGGATCAGGTGCAGAATCTGGCAGGAACCATTGTTTCAGCCAGAGAGAAGATTCGCTACTGCAGCTGCTGTTGGAATCTGACAGATAGTGAACTGTGTCCGATTTGTGCTAATCCGAAGCGGGATCATCATGTCATTATGGTTGTTGAGACTCCGAGAGATCTGGCAGCTTATGAGAAAACAGGAAAATTTGATGGTGTGTATCATGTTCTTCACGGGGCAATTTCTCCTATGCTTGGAATAGGACCGGGAGACATTAAAATAAAGGAATTGCTGGTGCGCCTGCAGCGCGAAGATGTGCGAGAGGTGATTATTGCGACAAATTCCAGTCTGGAAGGAGAAGCAACAGCGATGTATATAAGTAAATTAATCAAGCCAGCTGGCATTAAGGTAACACGTATTGCAAGTGGTGTGCCGGTAGGCGGTGATTTGGAATATATAGATGAAGTGACATTAACACGTGCACTTGATGGACGTGTGGAATTATAGTTGCAGGAAATGGTGACAAAATGGATAAATACGAATATCAGTTAAAAACAGAGCATATCAGACAGGTTGCAGCCAGAAAAGAGTATGGCGAGGCTGCAAAGCTGTGCGATACGATCGACTGGACAAAAATCCGCGACGTAAAAATGCTGACACTGGCAGCCGATGTCTATACGGCAGTAGGAGAGTATGAAAAGGCAATCGATATTTTGCAGCAGGCATATGAGTATGCAGCGATGGGACGCCGTATCGTGTATCGTCTAACGGAGCTTGCATTGAAGGCAGACAGCTATGATGATGCAAAAAATTATTTCGAGGAGTTTTGCCGTATAGCACCAAACGATCAGGGAAGATATATTCTTTTATATAAGATGGCACGTTATCAGAAGGCGACTCTTGATGAAAAAATCAAAATTCTGGAAGCTTATAAGAGAGAGGATTTTGATGAGAAATGGGCTTATGAGCTGGCTGTTTTATATGCGATGAATAATGAGAAGGATAAGTGTATCCAACTGTGTGATGATATTATTCTTTGGTTTGGCCTTGGAAAATATGTAGAAAAGGCACTTTCTCTTAAGAGTCAGTTTGCACCGTTAACACCGGCGCAAAAGGAAAAGGTTCAGAAGTTTGCAGACAAAAAGGCACAGGAAGAAAACGAAAAGTTTCAGAAAAAGCAAGAAGAGCAGGAAAAGAAAGAATCACAGGCAGAGTTGGCTAAAAAAGCTGCCGCACAGGAAAAAATTTCAAAGTGGCAGGAAGAGCAGGAAAAGGCATATCAGGCAGAGCAGGAGGCAGCTAAAAAAGAGGCTAAAGCGCGAGAGGATGAGCAGAAGGCTTTGCTAGAGCGTGAAGAAAAGCTTCGTAAGCAGCGTGAAGAGGAACTTGAGGCAGTAGAACGCTTAAAGAAGGAACAAAGATTAGAACATGCCAGACAAAGTGTTGTTACGAGTGACATGAACGAAATTATGGCAGTAATTCAGCGTGCAAAGCAGGAGGATGCCCAGAACGAGCTGCAGGATGAGTTGGCAAAGCAGGTACAGCAGGTGCAGCAGCTTGCCGGAGAGAAGGATTTGGAGCTGGTTTCTGAAATTCCTTCAGATGTTGAAGAGAAAGAAAAACTGCAGGTGCCTGAGGATATTTCCTATATGCATGATGAAATTTCAGAGGACGAAACTACAGAAAGTGAAGTTTTAGATGACGAGACTTCAGAAAACGAAACCTCAGACGTTGAAACAGCAAACACCGAAACTTCAGAGAAAACCTCAGATAGTGAAAACGCTGATGAGGCTGTTTGGTTTGAAGCATATAAGCCAGAAGAAGAACCGCAGATTTCTGAGTGGGCAGCACCAGTGGCAGAAACGGTGGAAGTAGAGCCAGAGGAAGAAGTTCAAGAAGAATCTGAAAAAGAGCTAGAGGAAGAAGAGCCTCAGGAAGTAGTTCAGGAAGAACTTGAGAAAGATCCAGAAGAAGCGGGGCCTCAGGAAGAGATTCAAGAAGAATCTAAAAAAGATCCAGAAGAAGCAGAGACTCAGGAGGAGATTCAAGAAGAAATTCAGGAAGAACCAGAAGAGGAAGAGCCTCAGGAAGAATTTGAGGAAGAACCAGAAGAGGAAGATGCTCAGGAAGAATCCGAGGAAGAATCAGAAGTGAAAGATGCTCAGGAAGAATCTGCTGAGAGTCGTCAAGTGGAGATGACAGCAAACAGCGGACTTCCAATTGTCAATCCGGAGGATATGTCACGTGTATGGCATTTTGCTATTCAGGCGATGCCAGATGAGGATGATATTGAACTGGCACTTGAATATTTAGAGGAACTGGCAGAATGCTCTTCACGTGCAGTTCCGAGATCTGTTGTGAAAATTACAGGTCAGAAGCTGAATCAGAAGGGACTTGTTAAGTCAATTGACAAGCTGCTTGGAAAGACAATTCTGATTGAAGATGCGGCAGACATGAATGAGCGTGTCATCAATGAATTTTGTAAGATCATTGATCCAACTGACAGAAGCTTGCTTGTTGTATTCATCGATACACCGGCCTCAATTCGTCATCTGCTTATTGATTACCCACAGCTTGCACAGGTAGTTACGGCTCAATTTGTCCGTGAGACATATTCTGTTACTGAGCTTCTTGAGTATGCAAGAGGATATGCAGATAGAGAGGACAGTGTGTTTGATAAATCAGGTGAGCTGGCACTGATGGAGCGCTTAAAGGTAATTGCAGGTAATCAGGAGCGCAATAAAAAGCGTATTGTTGAGATGATTGTAAATAATGCAATTGAGAAGGCCGAGAAAAAATCTATGCGCAAGCTCTTCCAGAGCAAATATGACAAGAGAGGCTGTCTGATTTTGCGTGATAAGGATTTTGAAGTTGGCTGAAAAAAGAAAGGTGTGATTCTATGAATTGGCTTGTGATAGCGGTAATCGTATTGATTGTACTTGCGACACTGGCTGGTGCAAAAAGAGGACTTGTAAAAACAGTTCTTTCATTTGCGTCCTTTTTTGTAAGCTTGGTAATCATGCTGTTTGTCCGCGAGCCTGTGTCTGATTTTGTGAAAGACCAGACAGGGATTTATGCAGCAATAGAGACTAGTGTTAGCTCATTTGTGGAAGAAAAGACACAAGAGATTCAGGCAGGACAGGCGCAGCTGACAGATAAGGTCATTGATAGTCTGAATCTGCCGGATGTTCTGACAAAATCTTTAGAGCAAAGCAACAGCAAGGCAGTTTATGAGCAGCGTGGCATTCAAAATATAGCAGCCTATATTACGGGATGGCTCACAGATTTGGCATTTGAGGCTGTTTGCTGTATTATCAGTTTTGTTGTTGTATGGATTTTGCTTCGTATTGTAACAATGGTTTTAGCAGGAATTGTGAAACTGCCTGTTTTGCATCAGATTGACTGTATTGCAGGTGCCATTTGCGGGCTTTGTACTGCGTTGATTATAATATGGATCGGAGGTATTGTTGTGACTGCATTTGCAGCACAAGATTGGGGACGCGAGGCACTTTCAATGATTACACAGAGTACACTGCTGACATTTCTTTATAATAATAATTTTTTGCTAAATGCACTGCTTAAGGCAGTACGTTAATAAAAAATACCCTTCGATCAGTCTGCACACATAAGCAGCCTGTCGAGGGGTATTTTTTGATTAGCTGCTTTAAATTTAAGAAGCTAATATTTTTTTCATTCGATTTATTGTATGACAGTATGCTGGAACGAGAAACAGATCTGCCATGATCCATGCAATTGGACTGGCAATACATATGCCAACAAAGCCAATGAGCGGTACAAGAACAAGACTGGCAATAATTCGTCCAACCATCTCACAGACACCTGCTAAAATTGCCAATCGGGAATAGCCCATTCCCTGTATGCAAAATCTCACGGTATTGACGAGACAAAGCGGAATATAGAAAGCTGTGTTGAAAACTAAAAACTGCTTAACATGATCAAGAATGGCAATTTCATCTGCCGATACAAACAGAAGTGCAATTTGTCTTCCAAATAATGATAATACAAAGAAAGCAAGAATGGCATAGATGCCGCCTATGAAGCTTGCGGATTTCAAGCCTTTTCCAACGCGATCAAGCTTCCCGGCGCCGACATTTTGACCGGCATATGTTGCCATTGTGGAGCCAAGTGCATCAAACGGGCAGCAGCTAAAGCCAGATATACGGCCGGCAGCTGTAACTGCGGCTACGGCCTGAGAACCAAGTGAGTTTACTGCAGTCTGTAAGATAACACTTCCGATTGCTGTAATGGAGTACTGCAGACCCATTGGAATGCCCATGTTGCAAAGTATGATCGCCTGACGCCCCTCAAATTTCATCTCATCCTTTTCAAATTTGAGAATATCATACTGCTTTCTCATATATAAGAAGCATAAAATACCGGAAATCAGCTGGGAAAGAACAGTAGCCCATGCAGCGCCTGCCACTCCCATATGTAGAACAAGAATTGCCAGCAGGTCAAAAAGAATATTTAACATGGCTGAGATAACCAGAAATATAACTGGTGTGCGGCTGTCTCCGAGAGAACGTATAATACCTGACAGCAAGTTATAAAGATATGTGGCAGGTATTCCAAGGAAAATGATAAATATGTAGCTATAAGCATATTCGAAAATATTTTCTGGTGTATCCATCCAGGAAAGAATTTGTCTGCATAGTACACAGACGACAACTGTCATAACAGCTGCGAATGCGATGGACAGCCAGGCTGCGTTTGCGACAAATTTTCGCAGTCGCTTGTAATCCTTTGCGCCAAAGCTTTGTGCTATTGGGATAGCAAATCCGCTGCAGACACCGTTGCAAAATCCAATTATCATAAAGTTGATTGCTCCTGTCGATCCGACACCGGCCAACTGATCAACGCCCAAACTTTTTCCTACAATAATAGTATCAACCATACTGTAGAATTGCTGAAACAGCATGCCAAGCAGCAGCGGAACTGCAAAGCTTAAAATTAATTTGAGCGGGCTTCCAGATGTCATCTCCCTTGTTGCATTTTTTGCCATACTTCTTATGCTCCTTTTTTAAAGTTGATTTTGACGTTTTTCCAGCACATTATAGCAGGTTATAAAACGTTTGCAAGTGTTTTTTTTGCTTTTTTGAAACTATTTCTAGCTATGCAAAATAGCATTGCAATTTTGCGCGGCTAGGGGTATCATAGTAGCATAACGCTACCAATAGCAAATATAGAAAGGTGAAAGATTATGACAGTACAGGAAAAGATTCATGAGTATCTTAGCGTACATCGCGATGAGATGGTTGAAGACATTAAGACATTGATCAAAGTAGACAGTGCTCGTGCAGAGGCGCTGCCGGGAAAGCCATATGGCGAGGGTGCAGCAGAGGCACTTCATGCAGGATTATCTCTTTTTGAGAAGCACGGCTTTTTAGGAAAAAACTGGGATAATTATGCGATTGACACAGTAATCAATGGAAAGGAGCTTGGACTTGATATTCTGGCACATCTTGATGTTGTTCCAGGCGGAGACGGATGGACAAAGACAACACCGTTTGAGCCTATAGTTGAGGATGGAAAGATGTACGGACGCGGAACATCTGACGATAAGGGACCAGCTGTTGCGGCACTCTATGCAATGAAGGCAGTGCGTGACCTTGGATTTGAGTTAGATAAGGATGTTCGTTTGATTTTAGGATCTGATGAAGAGTGTGGAAGTTCTGATATTGCCTACTATTTTGGAAAGAATACTCATGCACCGATGACAATTTCACCGGATGCTGATTTTCCGCTTGTATTTTTAGAGAAGGGAAGCCTTCACACTACATTTACAGCAGAAGTTTCACTAGAGGAAGGTCTTCCTAGAGTAAGAAGTGCTGTCAGTGGAATTAAGGTAAATGTTGTTCCAGCAAAGGCAGATGCCGTTGTTGAAGGAATGACAGCAGATGAGATGAATAAATATGTAAAAGAAGCTGAAGATGAGACAGGTGTGAAGTTTACTGTTTCTTTGGCTGAAGATGGTGCTCTTATGATTCATGCAGATGGTGTATCTGCACATGCGGCAAGTCCAATGGATGGAAACAATGCATTGACTGCACTTCTTAAGCTGCTTTCATCCCTACCGCTTGCAGAAAGCAAGACAAAGACATTGCTTCACAATGTAACTGCTTTGTTCCCACACGGTGATTACTGCGGAGGAGGACTTGGTGTGAACCTTGAGGATGAAATTTCAGGAAAGACAACTCTGACACTTGATTTGTTTGAATTAAATGATACAAAGATGAGAGGAACCTTTGACTGTCGTGCATGCAACAGTGCAACAGAGGAAAATACAAAGAATGTTGTTCAAAAGAAGCTTTCAGATGCCGGCTTTGAGCCAAATGATTCACCACTGAATCCGCCTCATTATGTTCCAAAGGATTCTGAACTTGTAAAAACCTTACTTGAGACTTATACAGATGTGACTGGTGAAGTAAGAGAACCACTTGCAATTGGTGGAGGAACTTATGTTCATCATATTGAAAATGGTGTGGCATGTGGATGTGCAGATCCGTCTGTAGATAACCATATGCATGGACCGGATGAGTTCGTTATTATTGATCAGCTTGTGATGAGTGCAGAAATTTTTGCGCTGGCAATCGTAAAGCTCTGCGGAAAATGAGAAAAAAAGTGGGAAAAGTGCCATCCATTCACAAATCGTTAAAAATTTGGACAAAAAATGAACACATTTATCGGTTATGATGTAGGCACAGTTGAGAAATCAACTGGACATTCATATATCTTTTTCATAGCCGATGAAGTAATCGGCATCCCTCCCCTTTTTATTCCCTTTTGGCCCTGCAGAGAGCAGGGCCTTTTTCTGTATATGATACAGGGGCGAAAAGTCACAAGCTGATCGTGCTTGCACTAGAAGTTGTGACCTTGAGACCCGCCAAAACATGAGGAGACGGTAGCAATGACATTACAGCAATTACGATATGCGATTGCGGTCGCGGACTGCGGATCAATGAATCAGGCAGCAGCAAAATTATTTATTTCTCAGCCAAGTCTTTCAGAGGCAGTAAAGGAGCTTGAGGGAGAGATTGGAATCCGTATATTCGGACGAACAAACAGAGGCATCCTTGTAACAACAGAGGGAAATGAATTTTTAGGCTACGCCAGACAAGTTGTTGAGCAGTACCGTCTGATGGAGCAGCGATACGTAGAGAAGACACAAACAAAGAAGCGCTTTGCCGTTTCCATGCAGCATTATACCTTTGCCGTTAAAGCATTTGTTGAGATGGTAAAGGAATTTGGTATGGACGATTATGCGTTTGCAATTCATGAGACAAAGACGGGAACTGTTATTGAGCATGTAAAGGATTTTATCAGCGAGATTGGTATTCTTTATATGAGTGATTTTAATCGGAAGATTTTGATGAAGCTGATTCATGAGAGTGAGCTTGAGTTTATCCCACTATTTGACTGCAATACTTATGTATATGTGTGGAAGAAAAATCCGATTGCATCAAAGTCTAGTGTTAGCTTACAGGAGCTTGAAAAGTATCCATGTCTTACGTTTGATCAGGGAAAGACAAATTCATTCTATTTTGCAGAGGAGGTTTTTAGTACCTACGAGTATAAACAGACAATTCAGGTAGATGACCGCGCAAGTATGCTAAATCTGATGGTTGGCTTAAATGGTTATACTTTGTGTTCAGGTATTATTTGTGAGGAATTAAACGGAAGTGACTATGCGGCAGTTCCGCTTAAGGAAACAGAGGTCATGACAATAGGATATGTGAAGAGAAAAAGTATTCAGTTAAGTGAACTGGCGCAGCTTTATGTTAATGAGCTTGCAAAATACAAGAATCTGGTGCTGAAGTGATGAAAAACCACTTTAATCATCCAATATAGCTATAGGAGAATCCAATAACAGGCGTTTGCTTTTGTGTATTAGACAAAGACAGGCGCCTTCGCTATAATACAGACAGTGAAACAAAAAACACCACCTGAAAGCGAGGATTTAAATATGAGTACATTAAAGGAAAGAAAATTAAAGTTTGAGACACTGCAGCTTCACGTAGGACAGGAGGAAGCTGATCCGGTAACAGATGCAAGAGCCGTTCCAATTTATCAGACATCTTCCTATGTATTTCATAACTCTCAGCACGCAGCTGACCGTTTTGCATTAAAGGATGCCGGCAACATTTACGGAAGACTGACTAATCCGACTGAGGATGTATTTGAGAAGAGAATTGCCAGCCTTGAGGGTGGTGTTGCAGCACTTGCAGTTGGATCTGGCGCAGCAGCTGTTGCATATGCAATCCAGAATCTGGCATTTGCAGGTGATCATGTTGTTGCAGCAAAAAATATCTATGGTGGTACCTACAATTTGCTGGCACATACATTTGTATCATATGGTATCAACACAACATTCGTAGATCCATTTAATTATGAAGAGATTGAGGGCGCTATCAAAGAGAATACAAAGCTGGTTTTCATCGAGACGCTGGGAAATCCAAACTCAGAGGTTGTTGATATTGAGAAAATTGCAAAGATTGCGCACAAGCATCAGATTCCGCTTGTTATTGATAATACATTTGCAACACCGTATCTTGTAAGACCAATCGAGTACGGTGCAGACGTAGTAGTACACTCCGCAACAAAGTTTATCGGTGGTCATGGAACTACCATCGGAGGTGTCATTGTAGATGGAGGAACATTTGACTGGAAAGCATCAGGAAAGTTCCCACAGCTGACACAGCCAGATCCAAGCTATCATGGAATTAGCTTTGCAGATGCAGCAGGTCCTGCAGCATTTGTTACAAGAATCCGTGCTATTTTACTTCGTGATACAGGTGCAACTCTTTCACCGTTCCATGCATTTATCTTCCTGCAGGGACTTGAGACATTGTCACTTCGTGTAGAGAGACATGTAGAAAATGCACTTAAGGTTGTAGATTTCTTAAAGAAACAGCCGCTTGTAGAAAAAGTAAATCATCCGTCAGTATCAGAAGACCCAGAGCAGCAGGCTCTTTATAAGAAGTATTTCCCAAATGGCGGCGGCTCTATCTTTACATTTGAGATTAAGGGCGGCGCAAAGGAAGCACAAGAGTTTATTGATCAGCTGAAGCTGTTCTCACTGCTTGCAAATGTAGCAGATGTAAAGTCTCTTGTTATTCATCCGGCATCTACTACACATGCTGAGTTAAACGAGGCTGAACAGGCAGAGCAGGGAATCAAGCCAAACACCATTCGTCTTTCAATTGGTACAGAAAATATTGATGATATTATTTATGATCTTCAGGAAGCATTTGAAGCAATCTCGAAGTGATACAATGGTCGAAAAGTCACAAGCCGTGGGTATCATATGTCTTCTATAGAAGAAAGAGCCTGTGCATCTGCGCAGGCTCTTCTTTGAAAGGGGAGGATAAATAATAAATGATATCATTTGTAAGCTGTGCGGTTTAGAGGGGGGAATCATAACCGCCTGTCAGCTGACTGCGGCATTTAAAATGCCGCTAGATTTCTGACATTTTTATTATGTCCTCTGATTCATTTTATATACAGATTTCTTATGCTTTTTCATTTTTCATTTCATGCAGCACATATTGAACCATTTCCTGATGTTCTTTTGAATAACCGAAGAAAAAATTCGGATAACGAGTATTTAGCTCGTGATATATAGCGCTGACTTCACGATGTGATTTGCCAGTTAGTGTATATTCCTCACCCTTCATGGTGACAACATGGATTGTATAGCTTAACTGGCGTCCCTTTATGGTACGGCGCATAGCAGCATGATCATAGATCCATAATACTTCCGGCAGTGGGATAATGGCACATATATCATCAGAGAGCTCAACAAGATAGCGAGGCGTCAGAATAAGTGTCTTTGTCTGCAGAAGAATCCTTCGACGAATTTGTTTTTCCACATCATTTAAAATTTTCTCAGGATTGCCATAGTGCTCCAGATTTCGATAGGTTTTTGTTAGACGTGGATTTATGATATATAAAAATGTGCGAATAAAAACCACAATCATTAAGACAAACACCAAAAGAAGGACAACCATAAGCACAATTTCACGCCTGTTTAGATAGGCAGTCTGGTTGACAAAATATTTCTGGCAAACGCTTTTAAGGGATTTTGTATCCCATGAAATATCTTCAGCAAGCTTTTGTGTGAGCGGATCTAGAATTTCGGGTTCAAAAGCATCAACGCGTCCTATAATAGTCTGTCCTTCAAGTGTTTTGGAAGCTGGATAGCCAGCCACAGCACGGATGAGATAAAAATGACAGCTTCCGCCTATAAGCTCGTAGTAATAATGTCCAACGAGCTCACCGCCTGCCAGACAGTCCTCGCCGCTGTAGTAGAGTGTCCCCGTTTTAATTTTCGCATATAAAACCTTTTTTGCCATGGAATCATTGATGAGCACGGCATTGCTGATGGTGCGTTTTGTCACATATTCAGTGACAGGAGAGCGCCATACAAGAAAAATGACGACGCCAAGCAGCATCAGCGGGTAAAAAAGGCGCTTACACTGATTTTTTCGGATATAGGATAAAATCATATTGTTTCCTTTCCTTTGTGAGAGATCATGTCAATGTAGATTCACCATACAATGAGTATACTGGATTTTTTTGTTTTTGTAAATAAAATAAAGTGTTTTTGGGAAAAGTCAGCCTCTGTTGAGGTTTAATTGAGCTTGCATTTGTATGCTACAGGCAGCAATTAAGAAAGGAAGAAAGATAATATTATGATCAGATAGCGTAAAAACCGAAAAATTATTTTTTGCATACTGGCAGTGATTCTTATCATTGTTTTTTATATGGAGGAGACATGTTTAAGATTTTAATAGTGGAAGACGATAAGGAATTGAGTCAATTGTTTCAAAAAGTACTTGAAAAAAATGGATATCAGATCAAATGCGTGTCAGATGGCTTGCAGGCATTAAAAACACTTGATACAGAATATATTGATCTGATTATTTCTGATATTATGATGCCTGTAATGGATGGGTATGAGCTTGTTTCTAGGCTACGGGCAGCAGGATATCAGATTCCAGTGCTGATGATTACGGCAAAAGGTACGTTTGATGATATGCGTCAGGGATTTTTGTCAGGAAGTGATGACTATATGGTAAAGCCAGTTAATGTAAATGAGATGGTTTTACGAGTTGGGGCATTGCTGAGGCGTGCGCAGATCCTTAGTGAACATAAAATCGTAATTGGCTCTACAGAATTTGATTATGATCAAATGACTGTTAAAATAGGTTCAGAAATTCAGGTGCTTCCCAAAAAGGAATTTCTGCTTTTGTACAAATTGGCAGCATCGCCAGGACGTACATTTACAAAACAGCAGCTGATGGACGATGTCTGGGGAGTGGAAACAGAGGCTGATCCACATACGATTGAAGTTCATATTGGAAGAATTAGAGAGCGATTTAAGGAAAACTCTGATTTTGAAATTGTGACGATGCGAG
>ENA-OURQ01003023-OURQ01003023.1-human-gut-metagenome-genome-assembly--contig:-NODE-3023-length-11768-cov-2.255528_pt1 | contig 11768 bp, 7 predicted proteins | sample MGYA00242105_ERZ508999 | MGnify/ENA primary metagenome ERZ508999 (study PRJEB26280, sample SAMEA2338771) | human gut metagenome | biome: human gut; feature: human-associated habitat; material: faeces...
TCTCCTCGTTTGTAAAAAATTTATTTCTTTATTAAAAACAAATGACCAGTTCTCAAATAATTTAAATCAAATAAAAGCAAATTTAATGACCGCTTTTGCCCCAATTTACAATGCTTGTTTACCTGCAATTAATTCTTTGATGAATGCAATTTCTAAAGTTACGGGAACCTTAGCAGTTTTTATATCTGGTCTTTTTGGCAAAACAGCTTCTCAAGCAAAAGAAAATGCCAAAGCTTTATATGACCAAGCTGATGCTCAAACGGCTGTAAATGGAGTATATAGTGGATTGTATGGAGAATATCTATACTATTATGGAATATATTATTATACATGATTTGCCTCACAAGAGCTTGAATTCCGTGCGACATTGGGTGACGTAAAGCCATTGGTCAATTATGCATATAGTGATCAGGCAACAGCAATCAATACGTATTGGAAAAACTTGTATTCTATTGTTTCCCGGGCGAATGATGTATCTACTAAGATATATGATTTGATAAATAGTGGGAAGTTAACTGTATCGGAGAATCAGGAACTTATGCAAATGATAGGTGAATGTAAGTTTTTGCGGGGATTCTCTTATTTTTTATTGACTCGTTCTTTTGGGGATAAGCTACCTTCTCATCCAGCTTATAATTCTAATGAATTAGGAGTGCCTATATTGGATACTTTGATTGTTTCTAGGGAACAATTGATGGTTCCTCGCAATACTTTGGGGGAATGCTGGTCTGTGATATTACGTGATTTTGAGACAGCTTATAATTTATTACCGACTTCTTGGTCAACAGATAAGTTAGGAGCGGTAACGAAAGGTGCAGCTGCAGGTGATCTGGGGCAAGTATATATGTATCTTAAAGATTATGAGTCTGCAAAGACGTGGTTTGAGAAAAGTGTACAGTGCGGTAATCAGAGAGGAGGAGACTATCAATTAGTAGAAAATTATGCATGGAATTTTGATTTTTTGCATGAAAATAATTCGGAATCAATTTTTGAAGTACAATTCCAGACAATTAGTGATGATACGAGATTGGCATCTTATTTATGGAGGCGTTTAGGTCCAGATGGTGCAGGTGGTGGATTTGGAATTGTGAATGTTGCTATGGATTGGGTGAATAAATTTAATATAGGTTATGAACTAACCCAAGAGGTGTATGATGAATATGCTAATTTACCTTCAACAGGTGAAATAAATATCATTACAAGAGAAGTAATGAAAGCTTATCAAGTGGCTATTGGGGTTCAAGTATTTTCTGAGGAAGAATTTTTTGAATTATATACTGGAGATTGGGATGCTTTGGGTGATGCAGTAAATCAGGTATTGAGGGCTAATCACTATCGTTTGGATGTGAAAACAGAACCGGGTTGGGGAACGGCAGATAATCGGTACATACAAACAATATTAAATGCATCACGTTCTGCAGATCCTCGTATGTATGATTCGTTTTACGTGCCAGGACGGGATAGTGTGGCTTTAGATTGGGCTGCAACAAAAGTGATAGATTATCCAAATAGTTATTATGGATTTAAAAAATATATTCCATACAATGCCGTTGAAAATTGGGCATCAGAAGGATTACCTGGTTTTCAGGGGAGTAATTCGATAAATCAACGAATATTCCGATTGGCGGATTTGTATTTGCAGTATGCAGAAGCTTGTTATCGGACGGGTGATAATACAAATGCAGAAAAATATTTGAATAAAGTAAGACGGAGAGCTTGGAAATTGCCATTTGATGACGCTTCTTTACAGGTCAAAGAGTCTGTAGATTATCCGTCGGATGATGATACCGGTGATTTTATAGATGCAATAATTGCAGAAAGAGAAAAGGAGCTGTGTTTAGAAGGACATTTGTGGTTTGATTATTTGCGATGGAATAAAGCTGAGGAATTGTTCAAAACTAAGGGGTTTGAGCCCAATAAGCATCATCGTTTACCTATACCTCTTGCCGAACGGCAGATTGTCGGTATGGATGTTCTATTACAAAACAGTGGATATTAATCGTTAACTATAGTTTATTTTTCTTCGAAGGTTTATTTCGAAGGGTATTGTTCAATTTAAAAAACAAATTATCATGAGAAAAAATGTACGGTTCTTTAGTTGTGTTGCTGCAATGCTTCTGACAGCTAATATTGTATTTGCTCAAAGGCAACCTATTGTTTATGAGGATTTTAAAACAGTCGAGGTTATTACTACGGACGAGTGGATTGAAATTGACGGTTTGGAAGATGAAGCATGTTGGTCAAAAGTACCGGAAAATCCTGTTGGAAATATTTTACGTAACTGGGGTGCGCAACCGGTGGAGAATATATGGGGATATTCCGCTACATTTAAAGTGGTACGAGATGTGAATTACTTTTACTTTTTTGTTAAAGTGAAAGATAATGTATACATTCCCTATGATTCGGAAAAAATGAAAAGTGATATAGGTATTGACCATCTTGAGTTGTTTTTCTTCCCTAATCCGGATGATAAAAATATGTTGTATGAAGAAATTGACGCACGTCCTCGTGGATTATCTCAATTAAGGGTTTCTATTGGGAATACAGAGAATCGTTTTAGCGGGGGTGGATATGCTGCAGGATTTGCCGTTGATAATAAAATTACAGGTTATGAATATAAGACAGTGCAAACTGCAGATGGTTATAATGCAGAAATTGTTATTCCTAAAGATATTGTTATTTCTGAAGAATATTATGGAAATTTAGAGATTGGTAAAAAGATTCTTTTCGATATAAATACTGCAAATTGTACTGATTATGAAAGTAATGCTCGTCAGATTATCTTAGGATGGTCTGGAATTGATTATAATTCTTGGAAGTTGAATTCAACTTTAGGAGAAATGCATTTTGTTGAGAACTTGTCTTCAGTAGAGAAAGCAGAAATGGATGAAGTAAATTATTCTTTTACCAATAATATATTGTCTTTGCAGGATGTTCAAAATGCACAGATTAGAATTCATGACATCTCTGGAAAGATGATAAAATCATGGAGTTACACTGAACCTACTGATTTGTCATCATTAACTTCAGGAATTTATTTAGTTAATGTTGAAGGTATGAAATGTTTTAAGATAGTGAAATAATTAGATTTTCCATATATAAGTTGTGGGTGGTTAAAAGCTACAGGTCATTGACTTGTAGCTTTTTTATTTATTGTGTAAAAGGTCTGTTATGTAACAGGTCTTTTACAATTTATTTATATTTGTTAGTTTAAAGGTTATTTTATTATTTTCAGATTTCACGAAGGTGAAAGCTATAGTTTATCTGAATTGAGAATCTGCTCTCTATGCAGTTTATACGTTTCTTCAAGTAGATTTGTTTTTATTCCTTGATAAAGCAAACGCTAAAAAGGTAATATGGTGTTTGGTGGGATGAGTAAAAATAATGGCGGTTGTCTCAAAATAAACTTGAGATGGCCACTCTTTCAGAGTTTCAGATTTAAATTTTCCGTTATCAAAGAATTTATCCTTTCAGACAGTTTTTCGCGCATAAAAAAGCTTTCTAAGAGGCTACTTTTGCAAGATTGAGTGCTATGACCATCAGACCAAACTCAATTTCCATTTTCTTCAGTCCATGAAGATGGAACCTCTTGAAATGTTTGTTGTTCTTGTGGTTTCCAAATACAGCCTCCACATCCTGAGGTCGCTGACTCTGATTTTTCAGACTTTCCACAGAGAGTAACTTTTTACGTTCCTTTTCCTTGATTTTTAAGCGGTGATTTACCTGTACAATCCTTTCAGAACGACTTTTATGGCAATGGCATCTTAACAGACATCCCTTGCAATTCTGAGCCCGGTATTTTGATATGGTCTGTTCACCATTTTTTTTACAGATACAAAAGAGGCTATCCCATATTTATTTTGAGATAGCCTCTCTATACTAATAATTATATAAGATGTGTTGTTTTATAGTTATTTTTGGAATATTTCTGGATATTTCCTTATAAAGTAGACTGGAGTACAGCTCCATGCATGACAGTAACTATTCATTGGATAGAAATAGTATGGAGATATGAAATCATTATTTGGGTCATATGCTTCCCAGAATGTATCGGCACCTTTTTTTATCATTCCTCCCCAGTAATCAATTAAGGCTTTTTTTGCTTCTGCATTCATCGCTTTTTTATTTACAATTCCGAATCTCGTGAATTTCTTTTCATTTCCAAGAAAAATGTTTTGCGCAACAGAAATACCGGAAACGGTTCCCTGCTCCTGCACGATCATTCCAATTCCACAGGCCGCACCCTCAATCATGGTCGACGGTTTGTGCGGCTGGCCTTTAAAAAACATTTCTCCGCTGGTTGCAGGCTGCATGCCTGCTGCAATGGATGTGATGGTGGATTTACCGGAACCGTTTTCACCGATCAGACCGGTGATCTCGCCGCGGTAAACTTTAAAATCAACGTTATCCAATGCCACCGTAGGGCCAAAATGTTTTGTTAATTTCTTTGCTTCAAACAGCAATTCCCTTTCCATACAAATCTCCTGACTATGTTCGAAAAAGTTCCCGGAATAAGGCACCGGAGGCGGTGGATATTCCGGGAATGTCTCAACATTACTAATCTAATTTACTTTTTGCAGCACTCTTATTTCATGCAGTTCTCTAATGTTTTTTCCAGATAGAAGTTGTTGATATCATCCTGTGTCACACCGTCTGTGAAGTCACAGAGAATCTCTGTCATGTCATCCGCTGTTACATAGTAATTTCCTTCATCATGGAAATCATAGATTGCATTGTATGTATCAGCATCCTGGATCACCCATCTCTGAATCTCGCATGCAAGATATCCTTTGTCTCCTTTTACCACATCCGCATGTCCTGTTACTGCATTCATGATCATTGGGAAGGCCTGTCCTGTAACGATCTCAGGGCACTCATATAACTCCATGGAGATCACGCCGTCTGCGAACAGATCAGATAAGGAACCGTCCACACCACCGACACCGGCAATCTTTACATCGTCTTTTCCTGCATCAGAAAGTGGCTGAGCCCATACTTCGAACCCGGAGAAGGAGCATGCAACTGCATCGTAATCTTTTGAAATTGCATTGGACTGAGCAGCTGCGAAATCATCAGTTCCCGGCCATCCTGCGATGGAATCCTGTTTTTCATCCCACTGAATATCACTTCCGTTTGCCTGTGCTGCTGCGATACCATCTTTAAATCCTTCTAAACGATCGATGAACATCTGGATACCCATCTGGTCTCCACCGGAGCAGTATACAACGTGTTTTGCACCCTGATCTGCCAGATTCTCAGCCATAGAATAGCCAAGTAAGTAATCGCCGCCTTTGGTGGCATCTACATTCTCATCACTTCCAACCGGCTGGAATCCGCCAAGGTAATATTCGTTATCGGCATATTTTTCATCCAGACCACGCTCGCAGCCCCAATAGTACATCTTGTTCTCTGTAACTTTATCTACGATTGTCTCTCCGGAACAGTTATATCCGCCAATGTAACCAACACAGCCTGCAGATGCGCAGGACTCTGCAAATGCAAGCTCGTCCTCAGCGTTTGAGATACTCTCTGAGAACATGAACTCTACATTGTAGTAGTCTTCCAGATCCTTGAAGTAATCCATGTAAGCGATAACAGTTGTATCGGTTGTGTCATATACCTCTACACCAATCTTTACTGTCTCTGCCGGCCAGGAGCCATCCAGTTTTGTATCAGAAGCATCTGCCTTCGCATCGGTTGCTTCATTTGCAGCTGAATTTGCTGCCCCATTGTTGTCTGATGCAGAACCACAGCCTGCAAGTAAACCTGCTGCCATTGCTCCAACCATAAACAGTGATACTAATTTCCTTTTCATAAATTTTTCCTCCTCGATTTGTTTGATGAGTTTATTTTAACAGTAGGGCTTTTTTCTATCCCTCCCTTATTTTTTTGTTTTATTTACGTTTCTTCCTGTTTACTCATTTTTTACAGTTGCCATTTTCTATGTTTTTTTCTATAATATTTGCATAAAATATATTGTTTTTTCGTTTTTTGTGAATTATCGTTAATTTAAGGAGATTTTTTTGTATGGAACGCCAATTACTTACTTCTGATTCCAATTATTTTGAGCACGCCATCATAACAACCGCAGAAAATGAGCTTCGTATGAACGATGCTTTTGAGCTCTGCATTCTGCTACAGGGGGAATGCCATGTGCGCTCTTACGAAAAGGATATTTTAATAAAGGAAAATGATATCTTTTTCTTTCCCTCCCAGGTGCCCTACTCCATCGAATGTCATGGAAACAGCATCACCTATTACCAGATCCGCATTTTTGACCGCTATCTGGAATTATTTTATCCGGAACCATCCGGCATTCATTATGAGACTTACAGCCTTACCCGCAGTGAAAACAAAACACTTTATGATAAGCTTTGCAACCGCATGGCTTCCGTCCTGTTTCTCTCCCTGTCAGACCATCCGAACCGCAGTCTGGAACAGCTGACAGACTTAAATCACATGCTGCTGTCCATCGACAAAGAATATGAAAAAGAATCTTCTTCCCAAAATAGCCGCTCAAACACGGAGATCACCCGGATCAACCAGATTCTTACCATCGTAAAAGAACATTACCGGGAAAAACTCCGTCTGGAAGACATCAGCGCCATGCTGGGCTTTCACCCACAGTACTTCAGCAGCTACTTCACTTCCGTTTTTCATGAAAAATATACGGACTATATCAACCGCTACCGTGTCAACCAATCGCTCCAGGATCTGATCTATTCTCAGAAGACTCTGCTGGACATTGCACTGGATCACGGTTTCCAGAGCAGCAAATCCTACTGTAATTCTTTTAAAAAATATTACGGGGAGCTTCCGAGTGCCTACCGCCAGACACACCGGCGTGCAGCTGATTTCGATTCTGAATCTGCAAAGGATTCCCTGATCCAGCAGGCCGGCTTTTTATACAGCTATTATGTAAAACTGAAAAACCGGACAGATGAGTCCATTTATCAGCCGGAATACAAAGAAGAAACACCGGTACCGCTGTCCCTTGAACTTTCCATGAAACACCCGGAAATCATTGCCACAGACCGTCGCATCCGTTCCATCTGCATAAGTTCCCTCTCCTTTATTTTGCAGGATGACGTCTACCATCAGCTGGAACTTCTGAAAAATACCACCGGTTTTACCTACGTTCACTGCCGGGATATTTTCAGTGATTATTTTCAGGTGTATACCGAACCATTTCCGGATTCTGTCATGTACTTTTTCGGAGATCTGTCCCGTGCACTGGATCGTATTTTGTCCCTGGGACTAATCCCATTTTTGGAAATCGGATATATGCCTTCGGATCTGTCCTCTTTTGACAGCCATCTGTACTACAGTTCCCATCCGCAGGTGAGTCCGCCAAAAGATATGAAAAAATGGAAAGATCTGGTCCGCGCCTTCCTTCTGCACTGCAAAGCTACTTATGGAGAGGCAATCTATCAGTGGAAGTTTGATTTCTGGAATACCGCCAACCTGAATATGAAGAATGGTTACTGGGGCGGTACCAAAGAAGAATTTTTTGAACTGTATAAAGAAACATGGGATGTTTTTCAGGAAGTAGATTCCAGGTTAACCATCGGGACACCTAACTTTTCCCTGCCTGACGGTATTGACTGGTATGAAGACTTTCTGGATTTCTGCAAAAAAGAAAGCATTATGCCAAGCCATCTGGCCATCCATATCTATTCCTGCATGGATAACCTGAATGACTTTCATGGCATTTTCCCGTACCCGGAGACCTCCTATAACTACCTGTCTCTGACCACGCGAGAGTTTATCAACAATTTGATTTACTTTCTGGGACGTGTATCAAAAAAACATGGATTTGAGAATTTGCCAATCATTGCCTCTGAATGGAACATCACGTACTATCTTTCCGATCTGATCCGTGATACTGCATTTATGGCTACTTATATTGCGCATACTTATATCCAGACGATATCCACCATCGACGGGCTCAGTTTTTCCTGTCTGTCAGATATCAACGATCAGTTCCGTCCATCTTCCCTTTTATTTAATGGAGATGAAGGACTTTTTACGTATCAGGGCATCCCAAAACCGGCTTATCACGCCTTTTCGCTGCTGCATAAACTGGATGCGCAGGTGGTGGACTGCGATGCAAACTCCTATATTGTCACCCGCTCCTCCCGCGGCTTTCATGTGCTGGTCTACAACATGGCAGAATATGACAAGTTACCGAAGGATCAGATTTTGAGTTACATCACCCCGGACCGCCGTTATCAGATATTTCGGAACACGGTACCGATCCACTTTCATGGTGTTTTTCATGTAAAGCAGGGCTCCTACACGATAAAAACCTACACCTTTGACCGAAAGCACGGTACTTTTTATGATATCTGGCTTCTGATGGGAAAACCGCAGCAACTGTCACAGGAAATGGTCGACATGCTGAAACGGAATTCCTATCCATTTATGCACTATGAGCGGAAACATGACACCTCTCTGTTGACTTTGGATGCCACAATTTCCGCTCATGGAATTACGTTATTTGAGGTAAAACTTGTGTCTTAGTTTTCACCTGTTATTACAATACTTTTTCTACCGCAGCTTTCCAGCCGGCATACTTCTCATTTCTTTCATCTTCCATCATAGCCGGCTGAAACTGCTGTCTGGCAGAGTGATGCGTCAGCAGCTCCATGGTATACAATCCATACGTGATTCCCGCCATAAGAGCTGCACCAAGGGCGGAAGATTCCTCACAGTCTGGCAGACACACAGGTGTCTGCAACATACTGCTCTGAAATCTCATCAGATACTCATTTTTCGTCGGTCCGCCATCCACACACAGTCCTCTTACCGTCACTCCATCTTCTGCTTTCATCATTTCCACCACATCTGTGATCTGGTATGCGATGGATTCCAGTGCCGCCTTTACGATTTCCCGTTTTCCTGTGGTACGGCTCATACCAAAAAGGATTGCTTTTGCCTCCGGTTTCCAATAAGGTGCACCAAGGCCCGAAAACGCTGGAACCAGATACGTCTGATCCTTGGGATTTGCCGCTTCGGCCAGCTCCTGTGTCTCTCCCGGCGAAGTAATCAGACCGATTTCTTCCTTCAACCAGGTAATGACTGCTCCGGTATAGTTAATATTTCCTTCCAGCACATAGGATACTTTACCATGCAGTCCCCAGGCCAGTGACGTAACAAGCCCGGATTCTGATAAAACTGCTTTTTTTCCGATGTTCATCATGACAGAAGAACCTGTGCCATAAGTTGCCTTCACCATGCCTTTTTCCACACATCCCTGACCAAACAAAGCCCCCTGGGAATCACCGATCACTCCGGTGATCGGTATCGGCTGTTCCAGATACCCTTCAAAATCCGTATATCCGTAAGAAAAACTGGAATCACAGACCTTCGGCAGATTCTCTGTATCAATGTCAAACCAGCCACAGATTTCTCTGTCCCATTCCAGCGTATGAATATTAAACAACTGGGTTCTCGATGCATTGGAATAATCCGTCGCGTACACGGCACCCTTTGTCAGTTTGTAAAGCAGCCAGGTATCAATGGTTCCAAGACATAGATTTCCTGCCTCTTTCGCCTTTTTTACTGCCTCCACCTGTTCCTGAAGCCAGGCATATTTGGATGCCGGGAAATAGGGAGACAGGTTCAGGCCTGTTTTTTCCCTGATCTGCTCCGCCACCCCCTGTGCTCTGATCTGAGCGCAGATTTCTTCTGCCCGGGCGCATTGCCACACAATGGCATCAGCAAGTGGTTCCCCGGTCTCTTTCTTCCATGCCGCAGAGGTTTCCCGCTGATTACTGATACCAATGCAGGCGATTTCTTCTTTTGAAATACTAGATGCTTCTACCACATTTTTTACTGCCTGGATCGTATTCTGATAAATTTCTGTCAGATCATGGGATACCCAGCCTTTTTCATTGATCCACTGTGTGTGTGGCAGATCCTGTCTGCACACAAGATGACCTTTCGTATCAAAAAGAATCGCTTTCGTTCCCTGGGTACTCTGATCGATGGCAAGTACATACTTTTTCTCCATATGCAGCGCTCCCTACAGATTCCGTTTCACAGTGTCAGCAATGCCTTCTGCGTTCATTCCGTAATAATCAAATACCTGACTGGAAGTTCCCGTGATCACCGGCGCATCCGGAAGTGAAATCGATACTACTTTACGTGGGCATTCTCTTCCCACTACCTGACTCACCATGGAACCTAGGCCGCCGTAAGGCGCATGTTCCTCCACGGTCACTACCAGTTTTGCTTCCTTTGCCGCCTCGATCACGGCTGCCTCATCCAATGGTTTCACGCAGTACATATCCAGTACCGTTGCATGAATTCCCTCGTTTTCCAAAAGTTTCGCAGCTTCTATGGACGGGCGAACCATCTCCCCACAGGCCACGATCAGCACGTCTTTGCCCGCTCCGATCCTAGTGGCCCGGTTCATTTCAAACGGACAGTCTTTTTCACTGTAAATATCTTCCACCGGATTTCTTCCCACACGAATATATGCCGGAAGTTCATCCTGCAGCAATGCCTCTATCAATTTTGCCGTCTGAAAACGGTCACTTGGCAGATACACCCGCATGTTTGGAATGGCAGATAATGCCGCAATGTCCTGTGCGGAGTGATGGCTCATTCCCAATGCTCCGTAACTGATACCTCCACTGATACCGATCAGTTTTACATTCGTGTTGGAATATGCCACATCGATCTTACACTGCTCATAACTTCTCGTAGATAAAAAGCAGGCTGGAGATGCCGCAAAAGCCTTTTTTCCACAGTGTGCAAGTCCTGCTGCCACACTGACCAGATCCTGCTCTGCGATTCCCATTTCCACAAACTGCTCCGGAAACGCAGCCGCAAAAGGAGCCAGAGATGCCGATCCTCTCGAGTCACTGCAGAGTACCACGATATTTCTGTCTTTCTCTGCTTCTTTCATCAATACATCACAGATTGCTTTTCGGTTTGGTATCTTATTCATGTTACAGCATCTCCTTTCGTTCCTCAAAATCCTTCATGATCTGTTCATATTCTTCTTTGGAAGGCACATGATGATGCCAGGAAACTTTGTCTTCCATCACAGAGGAACCTTTTCCTTTTACGGTATTTGCGATCAGAACAGTGGGCTGTCCTTTTGTACTTTTTGCCTCCTCAAATGCAACATGTAATTCACTGACACTATTTCCATTCACCACATCGATCACATGCCAGCCAAAGCTGCGAAACCGTTCATGAAGATCCTCATGTCCCATCACATCTTCCGTATTTCCTGAAATCTGCAGATGGTTTCTGTCCACCACCGCACAGAGATTATCCAACTTATACTGATGCGACGCCATGGCAGCTTCCCATATCGATCCTTCCGCCAGCTCACCGTCTCCCATCACGGTATATACCCGGCTTGCCCTGTCATCCATTTTTGCAGCAAGTGCCATTCCCACACAGACAGGAAGTCCATGTCCGAGAGAACCGGAATTCATCTCAATCCCCGGCAGTTGATTGTTCGGATGTCCGATATATGCAGAACCAAACTGGCTGAATTGCTGGATTACTTCATTAATATCCAGAAATCCTTTTTTGGCCAGTACTGCATAATAAGCTTCCACCGCATGGCCTTTGCTCAGGACAAAATAATCACGATTCGGATCTGTCATATTTTCCGCAGAAATATGCATCTGGTCAAAATACAGGGTGACCAGCGTCTCCATCACCCTCATACCCCCGCCGATATGTCCGCCATTTCCGGCCATGATCATATTTACCACATCTTTTCTGAGATCGTATGCCAATCT
>ENA-OURQ01003030-OURQ01003030.1-human-gut-metagenome-genome-assembly--contig:-NODE-3030-length-11741-cov-2.591990_pt1 | contig 11741 bp, 9 predicted proteins | sample MGYA00242105_ERZ508999 | MGnify/ENA primary metagenome ERZ508999 (study PRJEB26280, sample SAMEA2338771) | human gut metagenome | biome: human gut; feature: human-associated habitat; material: faeces...
TCGTCCCTAATGCCAATGCAACAATCGCTTGAATCCCTCCCACTTTAAAAACACGGATTACCCCACACAACCGGGCTGTCCACAAAATAGCCGGATTCACCCGTCCATCCCTTCCCGGCGGCGTACAGATCACCACCTCCCGGCACCCGGCCAACTTCGCCGGAACCGCCAACATCAATACGGTTGAAAACAGGGGAGCGCTCCCGCCCGGGACATACAATCCCACCCGGTCTATCGCCCGGCCTTCCTGCCAGCACCGGAATCCCCTTTCGTTCACGTATTCACACTTTCCGGGAATCTGTACCTTGTGAAACTCCTCGATATTCCCCTTGGCAACCCGAATCGCCTCCTTCAACCCCGCATCCACCAGCCTATCAGCCTCTTGAAACTCCTCCTCCGTCACCTCAAACCGTCCTAACCTCACCCGATCAAAATACCACGTGTACTTCCTCAACGCCTCATCGCCATCTCTCCTCACCTCATCAAACACCGCCTTACACACCTTGTCCAAATCCTCTCCTTTATTCTCCGGACGCTCTAAAATCCTCGTCCACTTTTCCCTCTCTGGATATAATATTTTCTGCATAACCTTAAATTTAATCTATTCATAAAACCTGTAACCCGCCAACCCAAGCGATCGCCCGTGCGGCTGAAATCTAAAATCCAATATCTAAAATTACTCTACCATTTTCTCTATCGGCACCACCAGAATCCCTTCCGCACCCGCCGCTTTCAATGCCCCGATAGACTCCCAAAATTTATTCTCGTTCACCACCGAATGCAGAGAATACCATCCTTTCATCCCCAGCGGCATAATTGTCGGACTTTTCACTCCCGGAAGTATATTGCAAATCTCCTGTAACTTCTCTTCAGGCGCATTCAACAGGATATACTTATTGCACTTGGCAGCCAACACCGCCTTCATTCTGAATATCAACTGTTCCGTTAACCGTAGTCTTTCCTCATCCAACTCCGGATTAGCCACCAAAACAGCTGTAGATTTAAACAACGTGTGGACCTCCGTCAACCCGTTCTTAAAAAGCGTACTACCGGAACTCACGATATCACAAATCGCATCGGCTAACCCTATGCCGGGAGCGATCTCCACCGACCCCGTGATCACGTGTGTCTCTGCTTGAATTCTATTTTGCCTCAGAAAATCATTCAACGTGTTAGGATAAGAAGTCGCAATCCGCTTTCCCTGCAACCAATCCAACCCAGTAAATTCTTCTGATTTAGGAATAGCAATAGAAACCCGGCAACCCGAAAAACCCAAATCTAGCAATTTCAATACATTTGCCCGTTTCTCGATCACCGTGTTCTCCCCGATAATCGCCACGTCAACAATTCCATCCTCCACGTAATGAGGAATATCCGAGTTCCGTAAATACAACACCTCCAACGGGAAATTAGAGGCTTGTGCCATCAACTGATCTTTCCCGTTATTAATACAAATCCCACACTCTTTCAATAATTCGAGCGTGTCCTCGTTCAATCGACCTGATTTTTGAATTGCGACTTTTAATTTCACCATTTCTATCTGATTTTATCGTCGCTCTGAATCCGGGAAGGCACCTATGGTATCGAAAAAAAACAAAACGAGCCCGCCTGAATCCAGGCGAGCTCGTTTATACTTTTTTATTTCAAATTACAGCACAACAGCATCATCTCACCTGAATACAGTGATGGCTATGATGATGCATATGATGTAATGTACTATTCATATTTTGTCTTTTTCGTTCTGCAAATATAAATGAGATTCTTTACCTATCCAAATAAAATTCTTATTTTTCTAATTTAAGGCTAACATCAAATTTAGTCGTTTTAGCCCAAACACTCGGTATTTGTTCTAAAATAGGTTGAATCAAAGCAATCATCTCATTATCCGAATCACTAGGAATCAATTTAGACAAAACAGGTAATAATGTCATTACTTGATCAAATAAAGCTTTATCAAGAGTAATTGTAAGTTTATCCAAACTTTCTGAAAGCACATAACTTACTGAAATTCCCTCTTGAGTTACCTTTGTTACAAAAGTCATGAGTTTTTGTAAATCTTCAGCCTCCAATTGTATAGAAGTTATATCAATATCTGCTCCTGCTAAAATATTGTTCATATTCAAATAAAGGATAAGTTGACTCGCCGATACAATTTTATAACTCAAATATTTGGGTTCGGAAGTTTTCCAATTAGGAGTAATAGATGCCTCAGAATCAAGACTTACACCTGCATCTGAATAAGTCGCAACAACTTGTCTATTATTTTGGAAAGTAATATCTTTTAAAACTTGAACCAAAGCAATATTTGCAAATCCCTCTCCCATTGCAACAACATCTTTTATTTCCATATCATAACCAGGAAAAATAGACAATTTTGTTCCTTCTTCTACCTCCCAATTCAGTGCTAATGGACCAGAAACATACAAATCATTTTCCGTCTGAATAGACGCAATCTTCCAAGTCCCTACAATTGCATCTTTTTCATCATCGTCATCATCATTACAACTCGCAAAAAATGTTACACCTAAAATCAACAACAATAAAAATTTGTTTTTCATACTTCATTAAATATTAATTAAACATTGACTTATCCGTCCTCTCTTTAAATATTCATGCAAACAATAAATCTTCATTTATTGCACCATGCAGCCTTATTATCAGCAAAAAACGTGCAAATTTAATCAAATATTACAAGGAAAATACATTTTTAACACTTTATTGGTTGTATATATTTAATTTTCTGACGATTATTATTTCTAAATTTTCAAATCTAGACTATTTAGCCTAAACCTAAAACACAGCAAAATTCAACTTATTACAACTTTTTTCTCTCTAGACAAAAAACAAAGTCCATTAATACTATTGTCCGAATATACATTAAATGCATATTCGGACAATAGCTAACAAATTTTCTAAAAATTTCTTTTCTTCCTATTCAACAAATATCCACTCTAATTACTCCGCCTCCTTAAATTGTAAACCAACCTGCATTGCAGTCGTTACTTCCAACGCTCCCGGTAAATTCTCCAGAATCGATTGAACAGGAACAGATATTGTTTTTCCCAAGAAACTAGCTTCAAATGCCATATCTTCCGGAATAAATCCCTCAACCAATGGCAACAGAGGTCCCAATTGTTTTAACAAAACCTCATCCAAATAAACATACAACGCACCTTTAGCATTCGTTCCCTCAGTCTTTTCAAAATGAACAGGAATACCATTCGTCAACAATTGCTCAATAGCTCCCAAAATCGGATCCGTACCCATTGAACGTCCCTCTTGGTCCATATTTACTTGGCGCATAATCATATCTAAACTCAAAAACACGTAACAAACGCCCTCTTTCACGCAATACTGTGCCAGATTCAACGGTGAAGTTTGCCAATCAGCCTCGGGTTCCGGATTTTCTTCCGTTGCAGTAGCTGTGTTATAAGTTGCCACGATATTTCCATCTTCCCTGAAAGTTATGTTCTGCAAATAATTTTTCAACTCTTTTGCCAACATCGTGGGAGCCATTGTTGCCAACAAACCCGTGGTGAGTTTCATTTTAGTAAATCCCAGATCGACTTCCGTCAAAGGATAATCGTGAGGAGCCCATGACATCTTTACCGCTGAAAAATCCCATGTCTTCATCAACTCGCTTTGGACAAACTTCACATCCACATCCACCGTCAACTTCCCTTTCACGATAGAACCTTCCAACGCCACTGTTCTCTCATCATTTTTATTCTCTGCAGCAAAAGTATAAACAGAGTTATTTTCCTCCAATTGTACATCAGAAAACACCGTTTCACTCTCTCCCGGCACAACTCCTTGCAACTTCAACGTTGCACTCTTTCCATCCGCCGAATTAAAATCAACAGATTTCCCTATAAATACAGCATCACTATATCTTAAATCTAACACCCGCTCTGTACTTGTCGTAGAATAGATTCCATTAAAATCCTTTGGAGAATCCTTGTCATCATCATCACTACAACTAGTAATAAATACTATCCCTAAAATCATTAATACTAAAAACTTGTTTTTCATCATACTTTAATTTACCTGTTAAAACTATTCTCATGTTAGATTTTTATCATTTACTCCTAACAAAAATTAAGCCAAGAATGTTCAAATCACTCATGATCATTTAAAATAGATCACACTTACATCCTATTACACTCAATAAAAGAGAGTTGTATCATACCATATAATACAACTCACTTAAATCACTTATACCTCAAATTATACTATTCCGTAATATTTCTTTGCGTCAACACCAATCCCAATTCCGCCGTTTTCCCTTCTTGAATAATCGGTCCCAAATCCGTGATAAATCCAGCGTAATTCTGGAATTCTTCAGGCATAACTTCTCCCAACATGGGTAACAAAGCCATAAATGGTAATAATGTCTCCCGGATCATATAGACATCCATTGTTTCTTTTTCCGTATCTTTCGAGATCTCAAAAGGAAGCCCCTGTTCCAATACGACCATGATCTCCGTCAACGGGTCAGAAGTACTACGCCCAATATCCTCCACGATGCCTGTAATATTTGCAGAGATATACAACTTTCCTCCCACCAAATTATAAAAGGCCATACCTTTAGGAGACGTTGCATATTGCGGATTATTCATATCACTATTGTAAGAAGCCGTGATATTGCCATCATTCGTGAAAGTTATATCTCTCAAAAACGTGGGCAACATCCATCCAAATATGCCATTCACAAACCCTATCACATTCTCTGGAGCGACCTCAGTCTCACCGTATTTCACCTTTTCCTTATCTGTCGTGAAAGTAAAATGTGTAGCCATAATGCCTGCATCCAGATTTCCTACCGCCCAAGTACCCTCAATATCCGTGGCCTTATTCTTCACCGCAAGAATCAGGTTCATTTTTCCTCCTTCAATTTTCCCGGAGACCTTCACTTCCCGGAAGTCATTACTGCTCGTACCTTCCACTGCACTTCCCGTGATCGTCACGGGAATCGCCAATGCCGGTTCTCCCGGAATCACGTTACCCAAGGTCAGCGTGTTACCAGATAAAGCGACACTCTTTCCACTCAATACCATCCCGTCCCTTGACAACTCCAATCCCGAATCTTTATATGTCCCGTCATAATTCGGGTCCTTGTCATCATCGCTGCAAGCGGAAAAAAACACGACTCCTAAAATCAACAGTAATAATAATTTGTTACTCATAATCGATCATTTGTTGGTTAATAATATTTGGAATAAATTCCTAAATATTAATCTACAGCAAAGTGTGAGCCCAAGTTCCAATAAACCGCCTCTAATTCCGCAACACACCCAAATAACAAGTGTCTATTTTCGCACAAACCCACGAATCACGTCCTTACTTTTATTACCTTTGTCCCCAATTAAACAAATAAACCCATGAGACCCCAGAATTCATCCCGTGCCAAAGCCCCACGTAGCCGAAGTTTTGAAGTACAAGAAGAAAACACGTTAATGCCTTTTCTACTACAAGTCTTACATGATCAAAGCAGAACTGCCGTAAAATCATTCTTGGCCCACAAACTCGTGCAGATAAACAATCGCATCACCACGCAATTCGACTCGCCTCTCAAACCCGGGGACACGGTTTCCGTCGGGATGAACAAAAGCGCGGCTCCTTTTCACCATCCCATGCTCAACCTCCTGTATGAAGATGAACATTTGCTTGTCGTGGAAAAGGCAAGCGGACTACTTTCCATGGGAACAGAGCGAGATAAAACCAAGACAGCTTATTACATCCTGAACAACTACTTGAAAAATAAAGATCCCCGGAACCACATTTTTATCCTGCATCGCTTGGATAAAGAAACTTCCGGTATCATGATGTTTGCCAAAAACAAAAAAGTTCAAGAAATCCTACAAAAAAACTGGAACGAAATGATCCGGGAACGGAAATATGTCGCTGTCGTCGAGGGATGCCCACAACCGGAACAAGGACAAGTGAAATCTTATATCAGCGAGAACAAAGCCTTGATCGTCCACTCCACCTCTTCACAAAACGGGAAATTGGCCATCACGAACTACACAACCTTAAAATCGAACCGGCAATTCTCACTCGTGGAACTTGAATTGGAAACCGGACGCAAAAACCAAATTAGGGTACATATGCAGGAAATCGGACACCCCGTTACCGGAGACCCCAAATACGGGGCCACGAAAAACCCCTTGCATCGCTTGGCTCTACACGCTTTCAAGCTCACTTTTATCCATCCCGTCACGGGAAAGGAAATGAAATTCGAGACCCCCGTTCCCACGAAATTCACGACCCTGTTCAAGTAACTTGCACCGTACTCTCACCGGAGTCGTAGGCGTATCTCGTTAATATCTTGATTCCATTTCAAGATAAAATCAAGCACACATTCACGCCCCCGACACGTCAACTTCCCGTTGACTTCCGGTTAACTTCCCGTTAACTTCCCGTTGACTTACTAACGAGACTACGGTACAACTACAGTGCAAGTAACACTCGTTACCCTAGAAGAAGGGGAATAAAAAACGGGGAACACTCCTAAAAGTATTCCCCGCACATCAAAAATATTTTATTTAAAACAATGACTCGATCAACTGGTCATCGGCAAAATTCGGTAACGTCACCTTCAAATTCGGGTTTGCCTCCATGGCACGTTTAATAGCAAAAACAGCACCCTCGTTACGAGCCCAGCTACGACGGGAGATTCCATTATTCACGTCCCAGAATAACATATTCTTCAAACGTCTGTCGCTATCGGCAGAACCGTCCAGCATCATTCCGAAACCACCATTAATAACTTCTCCCCAGCCTACACCACCACCATTGTGGATAGATACCCAGGTTGCACCGCGGAAAGAATCCCCGATCACGTTATGAATAGCCATATCAGCCGTGAAACGAGACCCGTCATATATATTTGAAGTCTCGCGATAAGGAGAATCCGTACCGGAAACGTCATGATGATCACGTCCCAAGATCACGGGAGCAGAAATCTCCCCGGCAGCAATAGCCTTGTTAAATGCCTCGGCAATCTTGATACGACCTTCAGCATCAGCATACAAGATCCGGGCTTGCGACCCAACGACCAGATGATTCTCCATAGCAGCCTTGATCCAACGGATATTATCATCCATCTGTTGTTGAATCTCTTTCGGGGAATGTGTCTTAATTTCCTCTAACACACGAGCTGCAATCTCATCCGTCTTCGCCAAATCCTTCGGGTCACCACTGGAGCATACCCAACGGAACGGGCCGAAACCGTAATCAAAACACATCGGTCCCATGATGTCCTGCACGTACGACGGGTATTTGAAATCACCGTTCGGTTTCATGATATCAGCACCCGCACGGGATGATTCCAACAAGAATGCGTTACCGTAATCAAAGAAGTAAGTATCGAAACGAGCCACGCACTTATTGATTGCAGCCACGTGACGACGCAAAGATTCTTGTACTTTTTGCTTAAATAACTCCGGTTCCTCAGCCATCATCCGCTTGGACTCCTCGAAACTCACACCCACGGGATAGTACCCACCGGCCCACGGGTTATGTAATGAAGTCTGGTCAGATCCCAGCTCAACAGGAATATCTCCTTCCGCAAAACGTTCCCACACGTCCACCACGTTCCCTTGGTAAGCGATAGAAACCGTCTCTTTCTTCGCGCGAGCCACTTTCACTCGCTCCACCAGCTTATCCAGATCATCAATCACCTCGTCAACCCATCCCTGAGAATGACGGGTATGCGTAGCTTTTGGGTTAATCTCGGCAGTAATGCTGATACATCCGGCAATATTCCCGGCTTTCGGCTGCGCACCCGACATACCACCTAATCCGGCGGTAATAAACAATTTACCAGCTAACCCTTCTCCATGTTTGGAAATCTTACGCCCGGCATTCAACACGGTAATCGTGGTACCGTGAACAATTCCCTGCGGACCGATATACATGAAAGAACCTGCTGTCATCTGCCCGTACTGGGAAACACCCAAAGCGTTAAAACGTTCCCAATCATCCGGCTTTGAATAATTCGGGATCACCATACCGTTCGTAACCACGACACGTGGCGCATCCTTATGCGACGGGAACAATCCCATCGGGTGACCGGAATATAGCACCAGCGTCTGCTCATCAGTCATTTCCGACAAATACTTCATTGCCAGACGATACTGAGCCCAGTTCTGGAACACCGCCCCGTTTCCCCCGTAAGTAATCAACTCGTGAGGATGTTGAGCCACGGCATAATCCAGGTTATTATTCATCATCAGCATGATACCCGCTGCTTGCAGGCTCTTGTGAGGATAATCATTGATATTATGAGCATACATCTTGTAATCCGGACGGAAACGATACATGTAAATACGCCCGTATTTCTCCAACTCCTCGGCAAATTCAGGAGCCAGCACGGCATGGTGTTTCGGGTCAAAATAACGTAAAGCGTTACGTATCGCCAGTTTCTTTTCTTCTTTCGTCAGGATATCTTTCCTTTTAGGGGCATGGTTAATCTCCGGTTCGTAAGCCTTCGGAGCCGGCAATTCTGCCGGAATCCCTTCCCTAATTGATTGTTGAAATTCTTGTAATGTCATTATATTATATTTTATTTCACTTCATTATCGAGGCAGATCAAGAATTAACTAGTAATCATTAATTTAATCTCTACTTTCTTCCCTTTTAGCTTTTAACTTTTAGTTTTTAACTCACCAATCAGCTGGCTAAATTAATATTTTCAAATGAAAAAAACACTATTTTTGCCTAACAATAAAACAGAAGATGACATGAATATAAGAATAGGCGACATTGTACGATTTATATCAGACAAGCTAGAGGGTAAAGTTACCGGCATCATTGATAACAACACCGTGAACGTATATTGCGACGAATACGGATTTGAAATTCCTGCATCAGTAAACAACCTAGTAGTCATTCATTCAGATAGCAACATGACCAAAACAGCATCCGCCACGTCCATATCCGGACAGAAAAACGTGGTTATGGAATCGGCCGACACCCTTTATATCGCATTCGTCCCCGAGAACTTTAATAACTTGACAGAAAGTCGGTTTGATATTTATCTCGTGAACGATACCGCTCAAACCAGCCTTTATTCCATCTCGTTTCATGACGGGGAAAAGTACACCGGGATTACGGCAGGCAACTGCAACCCGAACACGACATACCTGATCGGCAATTACTCGCTCAAAGAAATAGACACGATTAAAGCGATACACGTGCAATCCGTGTTCTATCAGAAAGGTGTTCATGCTCTTAAAAACGTTATTGACACGCAAATTAAGGTTACTCCGGTAAATTTGTGCAAGGCGGGAGCTTACAAACATACCCGCTGGTTCAATGCCACCTCACTACTCCGACCACTGGACAAGGAATCCATCCTCAAAGAAGAAGGGTTAGAAACCATTCCGGAACAATTTTTACAAAAAACGCCTCATAAAACGGAAGACACGTCCCACAAGGAAACTCCCAAACAATCCAATAGCAACATCATCGAGATCGACTTGCATATAGACAAACTACTCGACGACACGACAGGCATGGCAAACAAGGATATGCTGGACTACCAGATGGACGTGTTCCACAAAACACTGGAACAATACAAACTCCGCCGGGGCCAAAAGATCGTGTTTATACACGGCAAAGGAGACGGGGTATTGAGACAACGCATCCTTTGGGAACTCCAAACCAAGTACAAACGCTTCAACCATCAAGACGCTTCTTTCAAACAATATGGCTATGGAGCCACGATGGTCACGATTAAATAATTAAAGATTAAAGGAATATCCCACGGAACAGACCCAATTTTTCCCGTAAGGAGAATACTTATCCTGTATCACGTCATAATAAAACATCACGGAGATAGAGCCTGTTCCGGTGGGAATGACTCCACCCCCGCCTACCAGTATCGTGGGAACATAACGGAAGTCTATCTTCTTTCCATACGACTTTCCCCAACTCCCCTTTAATTCCGGTTGAATTTGAAGAGCAATATATCGTACCGGATTCACCCGCCCAAATACGTTTATCCCGAGATAATTCATATCATAACGATTGGAAGAATGGTGATAATTGTAACTTACCCCTCCTCCCGCCGAGAAGAACTCGTTCCAACGATACCCGATCTGGGGAGAAACATCAATACTGGTATAATCCCCGAAGGACATCCCGCAAGAACCGCTTAATGTCCATTTTCCCACTTTCCGGGACACAGACGATTTCAAGGGGACACTCTTTTTCACTGGAGCTTTCACCACTTGACGTTTTGCCCCGGGTTTATAGATCGTGTCCAATCGAAAGCCATTACGATTTTCCTGTGCATTCACCTGCCCGAAAGAAACGATTACCAACAGCAAACAAACAATGCAGTATCTCATCATCATTCATCATTTTAATGGAAAAAGCTGTTCAAAGGTACCTTCAAACAGCTTTTATTTTATTTCAAAAAAGTTCTCTTCAAAAAAAATCGCTTTATGCGTGTAATTCTCCTATGTAACGCTCCGCATCAATAGCAGCACGGCAACCGGTTCCGGCAGCAGCAATTCCCTGACGATAAGTCGGGTCCATCACGTCTCCTGCGGCAAATACACCCGGTACATTCGTCTTGCAAGACTTACCTTCGGTAATGATATACCCTTGCTCGTCGACTTCGATATATTTTTTGAACACTTCTGTATTCGGCGTATGCCCGATAGCCAGGAAGAACCCGTCAATCTTGATTTCCTTGGTTGCCTCTTCCGGGGTCCCCTTCTTGTACACCAAACGAGCGCCCTCAACTCCCATGTCTGACCCAAACAATTCCAACGTGTTATGCTCGAACAATACTTCAATGTTTTCCGTTCTGAACACACGTTCCTGCATAGCCTTCGATGCTCTCAAATAGTTCTTACGAACAATCAAATATACTTTACGACACAACCCGGCCAAATAAGTAGCCTCCTCGCAAGCGGTATCTCCACCACCTACAACAGCCACGTCTTTTCCGCGATAGAAGAATCCGTCGCAAGTTGCACAAGCACTAACACCAGCCCCGCGGAACGCCTCTTCTGAAGGCAGCCCCAAGTACTTGGCAGTTGCACCCGTTGCAATAATCACGGCATCCGCCTCGATCACCTTCTCCCCGTCGATCGTAACCTTATGAGGATGACCGGAAAAGTCAACATCCGTCGCGATCCCGAAACGAATATCCGTTCCGAAACGTTCCGCTTGCTTTCTCATATCTTCCATCATCACCGGCCCAGTCACCCCTTCCGGATATCCCGGAAAGTTCTCCACCTCCGTGGTCGTGGTCAACTGACCACCCATTTGCATTCCCGTGTAAAGCACCGGATTCAAATTAGCTCTCGATGCATATATCGCTGCCGTATACCCGGCAGGCCCTGATCCTATAATCAAGCATTTAACTCTTTCTATAGCATTTTCTGTTGACATAGACAATTCCTTTCTTTTAATTTACAATACAATTTCACGTAATGGATTGCAAAGTTACCTAAAAAAATGGTTTATCCAATTTTTTTACCCCATATCCCCATATCCTCGCACTCCAACCCCATGAAAAACTGCAATCTAAGCCCAAAAACACAAATAAGCATCAGATTTTTCTCCCAACTTCTTGTTTCGTTCCAAAATTTTTTACTACATTTGCATCCGCATTTCGGGATGTAGCTCAGCCCGGTAGAGTCCACGTCTGGGGGGCGTGTTGTCGCAGGTTCAAATCCTGTCATCCCGACTACTGAGTATCAAACAATTAGAGAGGTTAAAAC
>ENA-OURQ01003039-OURQ01003039.1-human-gut-metagenome-genome-assembly--contig:-NODE-3039-length-11709-cov-2.927407_pt1 | contig 11709 bp, 17 predicted proteins | sample MGYA00242105_ERZ508999 | MGnify/ENA primary metagenome ERZ508999 (study PRJEB26280, sample SAMEA2338771) | human gut metagenome | biome: human gut; feature: human-associated habitat; material: faeces...
CTTAGGGCGTACCGACTGCAACAGGAAAGGATTAAAAGATGGATATTAAAGAATTGAATTTAACAGATGAGCAGATGGCTCTTGTGTCTAAATATGTTCAGTCAGAAACAGATAAGGTGCGTACAGATTACAGTGCGAAACTTAAAACTGCCAATGATGAGATTGCAAGATTAAAGCCAGTTGAGAAATCTGATGCAGAGAAAGCATTAGAGGAAAGAATTTCTGCTCTCGAAAGTAAAGAGAAAGAACTTGCTAATAAGGAAAAGTCAATGACGCTTGCAAGCAAATTAAAAGAGAAAGAACTTCCAGAAGGATTAGCACAGTTCTTAAATGTCGGTGAGGACATGGATAAGACCATAGAAGAGGTAGGTGCATTGTTCGGTAACTACTTTCTCAACGGATCAAACAAACCATCAAATCACCAGACCTCAAAAGGAATCACAAGGGAAGATTTTAAGAAGATGGGATATGCAGAGAGGGCAAAACTTTATGCAGAGAATCCTTCACTTTATCAAGCATTGAATAAATAGGTGGTGATGACCACTTATTCAATGGGAAAGGTGGTCGAATGGACGTAAATACAATTCAAACATTGATTACTTCTGTTGGTTTTCCTATTGTCTGTGTACTTGCTTTAGGATGGTTTATCTATAAAGCATTTGAGAAGTTCACAGCACAGTCAGAGAAGCGTGAGGAAAAACTTTACACTGTTCTGGCTAATGCACAGGAAACCAATGAAAGATTATCAAAGACAAACGCTGAGTTTGTGACGGTATTGAATACATACAAATCTGACCTTGAAGAGATTAAGTCAGATGTATCGGAAATTAAAGAAAATATGAAAGGTTAAAATGGTGAAAATTTATGAGTACAATTAACACTAATGTTATTGTGCCTGATGTATATTCTGCTCTCGTAAGAGAAAAGATTACAGGCAAGTGCAAGGTAGCACAGTTCCTTGTAAACTTAGGAGAACTCCACGGCAAAGTCGGTGAGACATTAACTATGCCTAAGTGGGGTTATATCGGAGATGCTAAGGATTGGGACATCAATACTCCTATGGATGTAACACAGATGAAGCAGACATCTACAACTGCTACAATCAAAGCAATCCAGGCACCAGCCGTAAAAGTTGCAGATTATGATTCTGAGGTTGAACTTGGTAACGCTATCAATGGAGCAGCAGAGCAGCAGGCAATCGCAGTTGGTAGAAAATATGATACTGATGCTATTGCAGAGGCATTAAAGTCCCCACTTAAATATAAGTTAGGTGCTAAGAACACTGTAACACAGGACGAGATGATTGCTATTCTCGGTCTTTACGGTGACGACAGAGACAGTGCAGATTTTGATGCTATCGTTATCTCATCTCTCTTTGCACCATCTTTCTACAAGATGGATATGTTCACTTCTCGTGAGAGAACAATGACAAAGGATGGTAACGGTATAGCAGTAAACGGAGTGATTGGTGAATTTCTCAACATTCCAGTTGTTTTATCTGACCGTCTCTATGATACAACAAACACAGAGGGATTTATTCTTGTAATGAAGAAGAACGCTATCTCTTACATTCCAAAAGAGAATCCATTCGCAGAAGCAGAAAGAAATGTAGGTCTCAGACAGACAACAATTTACTTATCTCAGTTCTATGCAATGTCATTAACTGATGATACAGCAATCGTTGTTGCTAAGACAGTATTACCTACAGGTAAATAAAATACACATAAAAAGAAAACCAAAAGAAAGTAAAGTTTCATTGGGAATAATTTGAATAATTATGGGGTGACTTATATGTGTATAGGTCGTCCCATTTTTTGTAGAAAGTGAGGGATAAAATGCTCAGTGGAGAACAGTTAAAATTTCTGAGATATTATAATGGCAAGACACAACAGCAAGTCGCTGATTGGTGCAATGTATCAAGAAGATATATCATTATGGTTGAACAGAATGAAGAAAGATTATCAGAGGAAACATATAACGCTTTTATCAACTGCATCTATGACATTGGAAAGCCACTGCCAAAAGAACCTAGACCAAATCAGACCAGTAAAAAGAAGAAGTCAGGTGATGACTAATGGGACTGTTCAGTAGAATATTTGGCGGTAAGTCCATTAGGTCTGCTGCAACTTCCGCATCATTTCTCGGTGCATATCGTGAAGCAGGTGGACAATCCTATGACGGTGGTGGTTGGGGATTAGACCGATTCAACAGTATCATAGATGCTCATTCATCTGTAGACGATATGATTGAGGAATGGGGACTTGCTGATGAAGGTTGTCGGTATCAGTCATTAGATGGATATTCTAATCCATATACACAAGCATACCGTGAAGAAAGAGAACGTGCAGAGGAAGAAGCAGAAGTTCTTGCAATGTTCGGAGAAGAAATAGATGTAGAACTTCTCATTGATTGGGACACTGTAGAAGAGAACGCTTATGAGTATGCAGAAGAACTTGCACAGGCATGGCTTGATGGAGATGAATGGATTCCAGAAGAAATTATGGACTGGGCTTGGTACGACTTGTCAGACCATAATATGTAAGGGAGAACACAATGACAGGAAAAGAATTTCGCAAATGGCGAAGAAGTTTAGAAATCTCTCAACAAGTGGTAGCCGATTATGCGGAATGTAACAAGTCAACTATCTGTCGTTGGGAGAAAGAACAAATCAAAATATATCCAGACCTATATTCTAAGGTAATGGATTTCTATAAAAATCATAAATAATCTTACGCACAAATCTGTGCGAACAAATCACAAGAACAAAAGTCGGAAATGTATGAATAGGACATGGCGACTATAAAATAAAGGAAGAACTCAAAATCAGAGAGAAAGGCAAGGTGAAATAATTTGCAGAAAGAACGCAAGTATTTCATCTTCATTATGATTAACTGTCTGAGCGAATTATTTCGCTCAGATGGTGAACGTAATGAACGTGGAATATTTAAACAAAGTACCCGAATGGTATAAGAGTAATGAAAAATTTGATTTAGTATTGAGTGATGATATTGATTCACTCACAACAGTTGCAGTTGTACAGAGTGTACATCCAAACTGGAATGTAGAATACTTCTATGATTTCGATAATATCTATGCAAGTCCAGATGCTTATTTCAAGGAAAATAAATCACGCACAAGAGTTTGGTGTGATGTAGCATTTTGTAGAAATGAAATGGCATTTGACAATCATATCAGCAGGAAAGATATAGACGACCATGTAAATCCTCGTTGTATCAATCCGAACATCTTAGCAAGCGTATCTAATTATGGCTATACAAATAAGTATGCAGGTTCAACTGCTCTACTTGTTTGGTCTTTATACAATATCCCATTACCAAAAACAGAAGAAGGAAAGATGATGCTGCTTTGTATCGACAGCACCTTCAAAGGATTTTATTCAAGCACATTCAAAGAGAGAAACAGATTCTTTCTTTGTGATGTATTGGATTTACCAGAATTATATGAGGTAGAGAAGCGTCACGACATTAAAGAATTTTATCAGTTAATGGACAAGTATGGACTGTCTCAGAAGATTAGATACAACAGCGAGACAAAACAGATTGAATCAAAGTTAGATGTCGCCACAATCAGCGAGAAGTTGGGAATAGATATATCTCTTCCAACAAAACAATATGACCATTGGAGAAGTTTTGAACAGAAACAGGTCAATATGTGCGGTGTGAAATCCATAAAAGATTTAGAGAGAGGATTGGTCACACTGGCTTTTACATTCAGAAATGTAGCAAAGTATTCCGTTTTGAAAAAGACGGCTTAATTGAAAACTAAATAGAGAATATATAAGTGGGTGGCTACATTACAGTCACCCTATAACAAAAGAAAGGACACAGAAAGATGAACGAATATTTATTAGAAATGCAGTTGTCCACAGAGGACAATTTATCAGATGAAGAACTTATGATTATGAACTCGTACCAGAAGGTACGCACCAACAGAAAAAAGAAAATTCAAAAGGAGAATATTACAAATGGAAAAGAACACGATTATTATCTTTACTGCTAATAAGGCAAGAGAGTTATTAAAGGATGGATTTAAGGTGGTTGATATTAAACCCGATAAAACAGATTCAGATGGAAAGAGAAGTGTATTTGTATTTGAATATGCAGATGGAATTTTAGACAAGATTAAGAAAACAAAATAATAAAACCAGAGATGGGAACTCGTGCAAACGAGTCCTATCACTTATCTACTACTAATTCCTTATCTACTAATAATATGTGTCACAGATGATGCCATTTTATCTGTCCTGTTGTCAGTAGATTTGGACAACCATACACATAAAAAGGGCATAGTTGTCGCCCTAGAAAAACACATAAAAAGGAGCATAAAAAATGAGATTATTTTTAGAAGAAAATTTGGTTACAGGAAACACATTAACACCTGATGGAGTGCTTGCATACATAGCACTGAGAAAGATGATGGATGAGAATATCTTTTTGAAGTCATTGGAGATTACAGAGGATTGTGTATCTATTAACAGAATGGCTTATACACTTGTTGGTGTAAGTGAGAAATATCCTAAAGCATTTACGGATGCATTGCAGCGTGGAATATACGAACTTGATGCCGTGGATAGGATTAAGATAGTGCAGTCATTTGGCAAAGGAATTGAGTTCGTATTGGATATAAAGAATTTATACTTTGATACTTCAAAGGAAGGACAGCATTTTGTCATGGTATCATCTGATGAGGTTGAGAAGATTCTGACACATGATGCAGATATGAAGAAGAAAATATCCATCCTGAAATATTATGTGGCTCTTGTCAGTTCGTTTGATTGGTCTGCCAATATGAAATGTAAGGATAGTATGCCTAATCTTCAAGGTAAGATTGGTCACATGACACAGGATTATGTTGGTGGTCTTGCCGGAATATCCGGGCGAACTTGTCAGAGATACAATGTGGTCTTAGAGGACGAGATGAAGATGATATACATTTATAGAAGTAACGACAAGATTAAAGAGGATGATTCTTTAAGACAGATTACCAACTGCTACAGTCGTTATGAGGACAAAGATTTATGTGAAATGTATGCATCTGACTTTGAGGATAAGATGGGATATAAGCATAGAATTGTCAGAACCAAAAAGAATAAGGAACAGGCAGATAATAACAGACGATTGGCTCAGATTTATAATCGTATCTGTGAAGGATATGGAGATTCATATGATGAAGATACAATCCGCAAGGTGTACAAATATGTAACCAATAAGAATAAGACCGTTATTGATGAGATAGATAAGAAGCAGTCACAGAAATATATGTCATCATCTGACAAGGATTATGTTAAGAATTTACAGTCCCAGATTAGAGACACACTTATCTTTGAGCAGTTCACTTATCTCAATGAGGATTCCCAAGATGGGAACTCAGATGAGGATGTTTGGGGCGAGATTGATGCTATCGAAAACGGCTATACAGTTGAAGAAATATTAGAAATGCCTACTGCATCTGATGTGGTAGCGTAACCAGTTGGGGTGTCGGTAATGCCGACATCTTTTTTGGTTCGCCAAAATTGGCGAGTAGATTTCCACTCTTATGTGGAACAGATTAACTTAGAAAGTGAGGACATAAAATGAGAAAGAAAGATTTAATTGCAGAGAACAAAAGATTAAAAGATGAGGTTGAAGATTTAAAGCGTCAGTTGACATATGCAAAGACACAAATAGATATAAAGGATATTTGCTTAATGCTTAATAAGGAAAGAGAGGTATATCATGACTAAGGAAAAGACAATTATGCAAGCATTAACAGAGGTTGTTCCTAACTATCTTGCGTCATATCTTTGTTGGTATTACTCTGATCCGAATAAAAGAATCAGTTGGGAAGAACTCTGTAAATCTGATGCTAACTTTAGAAGTAAAAGCGGTGAGAATAAAACAGAAGATTTTGCCGAACAGAACTGGCTCATTAGAGATGATGTTCAGAAAGCAATGATTATCTATTTACAGTATATGAAGAGATACAACTTTATGAAGCGTTATCAAGAGATGAATAAGAAAGCATTGTCGGGAGATGTGAACAGTGCAAAGTATGTTGATGAGATGGATAAGATTCTGGACAAGATGAGCGTGGATAAGAATACAGAGAGTGAGATTGACAGATTACTTGAGGGGGTGACGATCAATGGAAATTAGTTTAGCCAATGCCAAGAAGTTAAACTGGCTGTGGCAGGACGAACATGAGATTGAATGGATTGAAACCTTTATACAGGCAGTAGATAAATCTGGTAAAGTGTGCAAATACAAACTTACGGATGAGCAGAAAGCATTGTTACAATCGCTAGACCATAAGAATGTCATTTCAAAATCAAGGCAACTTGGAATTTCTTATGTTGTATGTAGTATATCGCTGAGAAGGTGTATCTGTCATCCTAACACGACCTGTGTGCTTATATCGCACTCTCAGGAGAGCACCAATAAAGTATTTGCTAAGTTAAAGCAACAGTTTTACTCTATACCAGACATTATCAGACCTGAACTGTTGACAAATAACCGACAGGAATTGTCTTTTGTGAATGGTAGCAGAATATCTTGTCAGACAGCAGGAAATAAAGATTTATGTCGTGGTGATACTATTAACGGTGTATTGCATATGTCTGAGTTTGCCATGTGGAAGAATCAGGAAGGACAGATGCAGTCACTTATGCAAGCAGTTACAGATAGTGCAACTGTAATAATAGAAAGCACGACAAAAGGATTTAATCTCTTTTCAACTACATATATGCAAGCAAGGAACGGTGAGAATGATTTCAAGCCGTTCTTTTTCAATTTCATAAATGGATCATCTTTATTCATTCCTCAGTACAAGTTGGCGGTCAAGTCGTGGAAAGCGAGACACAACGGTAAGATGCTCACAGAAGATGAGTATGATGAGGAAGAAAAATCTCTTGCCAAGTTGGGTATGACACCTGAACAGGCGGTATGGAGAAGAGGAAAAATATCTGAGTCCTCATTAGATGCTTTCCATGAAGAATTTCCAAGTACTTTTGAAGAGAGTTGTATTGTAAGCGGTTCATCTGTATTTGATAACAATAAGGTTATTAGATTACAGCAAGCAATAGTGCAGCAGAACATCAAGCCATTATCACTTGATAAGATAGTTGGGATTCCCCAAGTGTTACGACCTCATGTATCTAATCGCAATCTGAAGGTGTGGCAGATTCCCAAAAAGGGAATACGTTATGTTCTCGGCTGTGATGTTGCTGAAGGTCTTGGCGGTAAGAGAGATAGTTCTACCATTTATGTATCGGATAAGGATGGTGTACAGGTTGCTCAGTTCAAGTCCAATAAGGTAAAGCCATACGAATTTGCAGATATAATTGATGCAATGGGTAGATGGTACAATAAAGGATTGCTCGTGGTGGAGAAAGCATCAGGCGGTCACAGTTGTATTGAGAGATTAAGATACGACAAGAAATATATGAATATGTACAAATATAAGTGCTATGACGAGTTCAAGAGAACCATTTGGAAGGTTGGATTTGATACCAACAACAAGACCAAGAGTATTGCGGTCAATGATATGCGTGAGTGGTTCGATAAGGGGCTAATTGACATACAGAGCAATGATTTACTGGAAGAGATGAAAACATTCGTTGCAGAGGATAACGGAGCATTTAATGCCGTTGTGGGTTCACATGACGACCTTGTGAGTGCTTGTTGGTTATGTATTGCAGGAATGAAATCTGCTTTCTGGTATCCGTTTTAGAAAGGAGAGACAATGGACAGATTAGATTATTATATTGAGAAACAATATGGCAATGATCCTAAGTGGTTTGAAGAGGAAATCATTCAGGGCAGCCATGCACAGAGGATAAGTAATGTTATTGCCAATAGAGATTATTTAAGTGGCAGACATAAGGTTTTACTGCGTCAAGACAGCCAGTATAAGGGTAAGACATTAGTTGTTAATAAAACAGTGATTAACTATGCTAAGACCGTTATTAAGTTCCATAATACGTTTTTATTAGGACATCCGACTGCTTTATCTTGCAATGATGAACATACGCTGAATACATTTAATGACATCTATAAGTTAGGACAGTATGCTACTGTTGACTATGAGATTATAGACCGTGTAAATAAGTTTGGTGACGCATATGAAGCAATCTATGTGGACAATGGAACGATTAAGAGTAAGGTGCTTGATAATGCTTGTAGTTATCCTGTATATGACGATATGGGTGAGTATATTGCCTTTATAGAGCATTGGACAGACGCATATACGGCTATTTCATTCTGGAATGTATATTATCCTACCTATGTTGAACATTGGGACAATGAGGGTGGAGAAATGCGTTTAACATCAACAGATAACAGTGTTGGTCTGCCTATTCATTATCATAATTTCAATGATGAGGATTATAACTTCGGTGTGGCTTTACTGAATGATATTAAGCCAATTATGGACGCATTAGAAGATGTTATGGCTAAGATGAGTGACAGTATCTATGTGAATGTAATGAATCCTATGCCTGTGGCTATTGGACAGCGTATAGAGAGTTCTATTCCTGCGGATGCAGTTGGTTATGTAATGAACCTTGATGTGGGAGATTTCAAGTATGCTAATTGCTCATTGGATTATAACTCAATCAAGTTATATCTGGATAATATGAAGCAGTTCCTTAATGATGTGGCTTGTATGCCATCTGTATTAGGTTCTAGCACTAATATTGCGAATATCTCTGAAGTTAGTATGCAAATCTTACTGATGATGGCAAGTGTGTATGCTGATGAGAATAAGAAATGGCTCAATATTGGATTCCAGAAACGATTTGAGATGTTCAAAAAGATACTTGGTATGCAGGGAATTAAGGTGGATAGTGATGTAGAAGTCATTTACAATGTGGCTATGCCTGTTGCATCTACTGAAATGATTGCTAATCTGAAAGCACTTCAAGAGATGGGAGCAATTAGTAAGGAAACAATTATGGAAAAGACCGAATATGTCAGTGATGTAGAGGTCGAAAAGAAGCGTTTGAGTGGTGAAAATGTTTCACAAGATGTTTCACAGAAGGTTGATAATCCTAGTAAAGAAGTAGAAATTGAATAAATGTTTCACGGAATGTTTCACGAGTGAAGTGAAATTAGCGTCTATATGTGGTATTTCAACATAAATATGCACACTATATATAGACGCATTTTGCTTTACAGACCACTAGGTTTAGTGGCTAAACGCATCAAAACTGGACAAATTGGCAAATCGCACAAAAAATATGACCTATTTTGCACTGCTACACTGTACTGTGCTAAAGTAATCTGAATTGTAGATACATCAGACACAATTCCATATCCATCAGGCAGAAAACAATGGATAATAGTGTAGTATTGTACACTGTTCAAAACTGGTGCTACGGTATTTCCACATTTTTCCGTGGGATTAGGGCTTATGTGCTAGGTATAACATCAAAGTAAATCGGAATTTCTTTGGAAATATTCGTAGGACTTCTAATCTCACGAACAATTTAGGGGTGATTTGAGCCGATTTTGGGGTTAAATGCGACCAGATGCAGGGTGATAGAGCGGAAAAATTCACAGTGAAAATCCATTGTGCAATATGTACAAAGAGGTGAATGAGTGTTTGTTGTGCAATACGGAGAAAATACAGTGATATTTTTGTACAATATGACGGAACAGAAACCTTGAAAATTTTTGAGAGTTTTGCCAATTTCTGAGAAAACTTAGAAACAATTCGGCTAATTATCTGACAATTTAAATGTTAAATTTTTGTGAATTTTTTGTGTTACCCCTTGACTTTCAAAAAATTTTTCCTTAATCAGAAAAATCCCCACAGAGCAAAATTTTTAAGGTCACTAACAGTTACCTTAGAACAGGGTATCTCTTTTAAAGAGGGTGTAAAAACCTTTTACATCCTTAGAACAGGTTCTTCCAAGTAACCTGTATATGCAAGGTTCATCCAGACCTAGCAACCCTGTGTCCAAATGGACATACCTCGTGGCAAGTTAAAAACTTTTTCACTTGCCAAATGAACCTTTGCAGAATTCTTCACCCCTTCCAATCGGACGAATCAAGGTTTACCAAATTTGGTGGAAGGTGGATAAAGGTATGTATCAAAACGCTACCCACCTATTTAGATATGCTTGCAATGCACTTCCAAAAATAAAATAAGATGTCCAATATCAGGACACCTTACTTTCTCAACTTATCTACTAACTGTGAAACCAGTTCCACGGATTCATCATCAAGACCAGTAACATCCACATTCCTCTTATCAGTAATTCCTAAGAGATAATCTGTAGATACATGGAATATACGAGCCAATTTTATTAATGCTTCATATGAAGGATAACGGCTGCCTGATTCATAGGAAGATACAGCACTTATGGCTAATCCTATTCTATCTGCTACTTGCTTTTGAGTTAATTTCTTCTCAGTTCTGAGAGAGCGTAATTTTTCTCCCATATTCACCAACTGTATCACCTACTTTCACTGATAGTGTATCAATTAGTGTTTCTGTTATGGTGTAATTTATTTCTGAATAATAGAAAAATATATTGAAAGAAATTTACATAGGTGGTATAATTTTAAGAAAGACAAAAGGGGAGACAGTTATGAATAGGAATAGTTCTGGTAGTAGTATCAAATCGATTCTTATTATTTTTGCTGTTTTGTTTGTTATTGCCATGTTTGAGTTATGTACAGAACCAAGTGCAAGTGACAAATGGTATCAAGAACATAAAGAAGCAATAGATACTTATAATAGAAATCATAAGGACGATTGGAAAGGGTATCAAGGAACAAGACGTAATTCGTGGGCTGAAGATCAAAAACTTGAACATGATGGTTACGACCCAGACGAATACAGACGACAACATGGTTATTAAACAGATAGAGGAGGGTTTTTATGGCAAATAATAATCAAAAATCTGGTAGTGGCGGCTCAATTGCTATAGTAATTTTAATTATTATTGTATTACTGTATGCTTTAGGTTCATGTTCTGGTGGTAGTAGTTCATCTTCATCAGGATCAGCAAAATGTCAGGTCTGTGGAAAGACATTTACAAATAGTAGTGATAGGAAGAGTATAGCATATACCAATATGTGCGAAAGATGTTATAGTAACTATAAATATTCACAAGATATGAAAGAAGGATTAAAGAAATATCAAGAGAATTATGGTAATTAAATAACAAACCAATTAAAAGAGAGGTCTACGGCAAAACACCGTAGTCCTTTTTTATTGCATATAATAAGGAAAGGAGACACACATGAAAGTATTAAACAGATTAAAGATGGAGTTATCCAATCAACAGTATTTCTCTGATGAGCAATACATTCAGTTTCTCACAGAGAACTCATTAACTCCGACAGATGAATATGATAAATCAACAATGCAGAAGTCATTGCTATTTACTGTTGTTGATGTACTCGAAGCCGTTACAAACGACATAGATTTAATGACAGGTATTAGTACAGAGTCTCTAACATTGGACAAGCGTATGAGTTCTTAGAAGCAAGAATACAACAGGTAAAAGATAAGATTGCAGCCATTCCAGATGAGAATGAGGACTATACTTGTTTCTCACTGATGTATACGAGAGGTTTATAAACGACACAAAAGAAATAATTTAGGGGTTGACATAACCTTGTGTCTGTGTTATTATTTTAACTGTTCGTAAGGTTAATCCCACGAACAACTTACAAAAAGATTTTGTAAATAATTTATGTT
>ENA-OURQ01003066-OURQ01003066.1-human-gut-metagenome-genome-assembly--contig:-NODE-3066-length-11653-cov-4.185635_pt1 | contig 11653 bp, 8 predicted proteins | sample MGYA00242105_ERZ508999 | MGnify/ENA primary metagenome ERZ508999 (study PRJEB26280, sample SAMEA2338771) | human gut metagenome | biome: human gut; feature: human-associated habitat; material: faeces...
ATATTGGACTTCACATACAGAAAGAGAACATACAGAGTGTTGTGTGTTCTTTTTTCTTGTTCTGAAGCAGGAAAAGATAAGGCAGCGTTACTTTGATGTGGATTGACATTGTAAATAAGAGAAGTTATAATTTCTTGTATATGAATATGCTCTTGCATATACTACTATCGCCCTACATCATTTACATCATATTTTACATCATTTGCCCGCAAAGTGACTCAAAGTAGAGCAAAAATATGAAGTATGGGGGATAATTGGAATATGGAGAATTTAATAGTATTAACACCAGCTTGGTCGAGTATGAAAGAACCACAAAAAAGCTCCCGACAATGAAACCCTTAGACTAAGAAAAACCGCATAAACACTGTGTTTTTCGAGGTTTTAAACCGCTAAAATCGTAAGCCATAAGCCAAACTTAAGCCAATGCATGTTTTTGTGCAAAAAATGACGGTTTTAAGTGGGCAAGGCAAGAGCAAAAGTTCCAAAAATCTTTAAGCCATTTACACTTGAAACCGAGTGTAAATGGCTTGATTTTTTTGGAGGCTACTCTATGAAAATTCGGCTATTTGGCTTTGCTATTTTAACGGCAATCAACATTTACGTTACCTATTTCTTGTGGGACACACTTTTGATCAGCATACTGCCTGTGTGCTTAATTCTGCTATCTGTTTTTTGTAGCGGCTTATTTTTAGTTAATGTAAAATCAAGGTTGCAAAGAACGATAACCTATTTCCTCGCAGTCGTGATTATGCTTATAGGTCTATACTTTGCAATTTACTATCGCCGTCCACTTGGTTTTCTTGCGGTATTTTCGTCAGCAACAGTAATAGTTAAGAACTTTATCTGTGGACCAAATTCCAAAGAAAAACTCTTGACTAAAATTATCGGCACGATATTGCTTCTGGCGATTGCTCTGACAATTGTATTTACGGGATTGACATTTTCGTACACAAACAAATCCCTTGTTAACGGAACTGGCGTCCTGTGGGATGCTAACCACGAAAAACAGTTTGATGAAATCTGCTTAGGGACTTTAACGGATGAAGAAAAAGCAAAAGCGGCATATACTTGGGTTTTGAACAACATTACATATGACTGTGACTGCAACACATTTTATCAGTATTCTAATATTGATAAAACTTTGCAGACGAAAAAAGGTATCTGTTACGATATTGCGAATCTCTTTACTGCCATCTGCCGCAGTCATAATATTCCTTGCTATTCCATTGATGGATATCTCAAGACTGATTATGAATACAAGCACACTTGGAATCGAGTTTATATAGATGGTGCGTGGTATAATGTGGACGTAACCGTAGATCTAACAAACTCTGTATCTTATGGATTTAATAAAATTGATTCCTACGACTATCCCGAGGAAAAGTATAATATCACGAGAATATACTAACGAAAAACTCTCTGCCGATTTCTCAGCAGAGAGTTTTGCTATTTCTACAGTTATTTAATTTCCTGCTCTATATCATCAAAAATGTCATCGTCAAAGAATTCGCGCAAGGAAATTTCCAAACCATCACATAGTTTCTTAATAGTAACAATGCCGGGATTCTGACTCTTTTCGTTCAAAACACTATAAAGAGTCGACGGAGATATACCCGATATATTTGCCAAAGCATTTATTGCAATATTTTTCTGATTACACAATTTAATAATACGTTCTGCAACAGCGTTTTTAGTATTCATAATTTCACCTCTGCGATATATCGTTACTATAATTTTATAAAAATATTCGATATATCGTGTGGGACATATCGCAAATTTGAAGCTCATGTGTTATAATTACGATATATCGCACATAGGAGATGTAATTATGGAAGATAAAACTTGCTGTTTTTTCGGTCATAGAACGATAAACGAAACCGAAGAATTAAAATTGAAACTTAATGAAATTATCGAAAAACTAATTGTGGACGAAAATGTGGATACCTTTCTTTTTGGGAGCAAGAGCCGCTTTAATAGCCTGTGCTTTGAACTCGTGACGAAAATTAAAGAAAAATACCCGCACATAAAGCGAGTCTATGTACGGGCGGAATATCCATATATCAGTGAGCACTATAAAAATTATCTGCTTGAAAGCTACGAGGATACCTATTATCCTGAAAAGATACTGAACTCAGGCAGAGCCGCTTATGTCGAACGCAACTATGAAATGATAGATAAAAGCCACTATTGCATCGTTTACTACGATGAAGAAAATGCCCCATCCACCCGTAAAAGCGGCACCAAGATTGCGCTTGACTATGCCATCAAAAATCAGAAGCATATCATCATATTGCCAACGGAAGAAATAAATATGTAGAAATACGCAAAATTGTTCGATGTAATATTGACTTGCAAGTAGGGATATGCTATAATGAGAACGTAAAAATGCGTAAATACGCAAAATTATTCGATGAGGTATGCGCTATGATTGAAAGAAAAAAGTATCTCGAAAAATTAATCAGTAAAAAGGAGAATGGCTTAGTTAAGGTTATCACCGGCATCAGAAGATGCGGAAAATCTTATTTGCTGTTCAATATATATAAGGACTATTTGAAGTCAATCGGAGTAGAAGACGAGTGTATTATCTGCCTTGCTCTTGATGATGACGAGAACATTAAGTATCGTAATCCCCTTGAACTCGGCAAACATATCCGCAGCTTGACTGCCGATGAGAGCAAAACTTATTACGTTTTCCTTGACGAGATTCAAAAGGTTGTTACCATTCAGAATCCGTATATCGAGGGTGTTGAGGATAAGATCGGTTTTGTGGATGTTGTGCTTGGTCTTATGAAGCACGACAATATTGACGTTTATGTAACCGGCAGTAACTCGAAAATGCTGTCCTCCGATATCCTCACCGAATTCCGTGGACGTGGCGATGAGATCCGGGTTAATCCGCTTTCCTTTGCGGAGTTTTATAATGCTTTCGAGGGAGAAAAGCGCAATGCTTGGCAGGAGTATTACACCTATGGTGGTCTTCCCCTCGTAATGACTAAAAAGAGTCATGAAGAAAAAGCGAAATATTTGCAATCGCTTTTTGATGCAATCTATATCAGCGACATTATGGATAGAAACAAGCTTGTGTACGAAAAAACGGTGCTTGACGATATTCTTAACATAGTTTCGTCTTCGGTTGGCTCCCTTACTAATGCTAATAAGATCACCAACACCTTTAAGAGTGCAAAGCAGATGAATATCGGTGCGCCTACCGTTAATAGATATCTTGATTATTTTATCGATGCATTCCTGCTTTACAAAGCCGAGCGCTACGATGTTAAAGGAAGAAAGTATATCGGCTCACCGCTTAAATACTATTTCAGTGATGTGGGACTTCGCAATGCGAGACTTAACTTCCGTCAGCAAGAAGAAAATCACATTATGGAAAACATTATTTATAACGAGCTTTGCTGTCGTGATTTCAGCGTGGACGTCGGTGTAGTTGAGTATTGCTATAAGGATGCAGAAAAGAAGAGCAAACGCACCCAGCTTGAAATCGACTTTGTTGCGAATAAGGGCAGCAAAAAATACTATATTCAGTCGGCACTTACCGTAGCTGATGAAGAAAAGCGCGAGCAAGAGATCCGTTCATTAAAGCGCGTCGGCGATTCTTTCAAGAAGATTGTAGTAGTTAAGGACAACATCATCCCATGGCACGACGATGACGGCATCCTCTACATCGGTATCGAACAATTCCTGCTCGATGAAAGTGCAATGGATATGTAATGAGTCCGTATTATAGGACATCAAATTTGATAGAATCATTGTATCATGGTGAGGTTTATGGAAGAAAATCGAATTGATATAAAAGAAAACTATATATACAAGCTCGATAATGAACTGCTGGAGATATTATTAAAAGATCGCTCCTCAAAGAAAAATATTATTTGGGCTACAGATAACTATGCACATAAAGGTTTCGGTTATCAATTTTCAGACGAAATATCCATTATGGCGATTACCGGTCATAAAGGCGGCGTAGTAAAGCCGAGAACCGAAAAATCAAAAAAAGAACAAGCAGACCGTATTCGTGACAAAGCGGAAGTCTTCACCCCTTCTTGGATATGTAATAAACAGAACAATCTCGTTGATAACGCATGGTTCGGAACGGATTTTGTGTTCAACGAAGAAAAAGATAAAACTTGGATTGCCAGCACCAAGCCGATCGTGTTTCCCACCGCAACAGGCAAGACTTGGCAAGATTATATCAATGATGTTCGTTTGGAAATCACTTGCGGTGAAGCACCGTACCTTGTTAGCCGTTACGACACCGTCAGCGGATATATGATAGAACTTTCACAGCGTATTGGCTTGCTTGACAGAAAACTTCGTGTTGTGAGCGAGAATACACAAACGGAGAAAGAATGGCTTAAATGGGCAATCAAATCATTTCAGAACACTTATGGCTACGATTGGCAGGGCGACAACGTACTTTTGGCGCGAGAAAACCTACTTTTTACTTTCATCGATTACTACAAAGCAAAGTTTGACAAAGAACCCGATATTGATATTCTCAAGAAAATTGCTGAAATTCTCTCGTGGAATATATGGCAGATGGACGGTTTGAAATTCGTAATCCCCGAAAGTTGCAAAGAGGTAGAAGAAGGACAGCTCACATTATTTGATATGAATACTGAAAAGCAGCCTTGTCCCGGATGTGCCAAGAACGATCCTTATGCACACACAGGAATTTACTGTGTCATTAAGGATTGGAAGGCAAACAAGAAGGTCACCTTCGTGTCCCTTCTAAAAAAAGATTGATTGGAGCATTATGATGAAAGATTTAAGCATACTTGACAGCTTAATAACAGGTCGTGTAGAACCTCATATATATGCTTTTACAACGAATACGATCCCGAACTATCTGAAGGTTGGCGATACCTACCGCCCCGTGTCCAAGCGACTCAGCGAATGGCGAGAGTATTTCCCGAATCTTGAACAGAAGTTTGAAGGTAGCGCGAGAATCACGGACGATGTGTATTTCCGTGACTTTGCTGTTCATTACTTCTTGGAATCTGAAAAGCGTAGAATCCGTCTTGAACCAACAGATCTCCCCGAAGGAGTATATTATTCAAGAGAATTCTTCAGAGAAGCAACCGTAGGTGACGTGGAAGAAGCAATCGCCAATATCAACGACGATTACCACAGCAAAACAGGCAGATATCATTACTATGATGCTAAAACGCAACTGCCCACCACGGAGAAATATGCTTCCACAGGCATGTGGTTTCCCCGCCCGAATCAGCAAGCAACTATAGATGCGTTTAAAAGAGCTGTGGCAAATGGCAGAACGCATCTGCTTATGTACGCCGTTATGCGTTTCGGCAAATCCTTCACCTCTATGTGTTGTGCCAAGGAAATGGGCGCAAAACTCGTTGTCGTTGTGTCTGCAAAAGCCGACGTGCGCGATGAGTGGCGTAAGACGGTAGAGAGCGCCGAGAACTTTAGAAACGATTATGAGTTTTTCTCTTCTGCCGACTTGGAGAACAATTATAGCATTATCACGGATACGCTTGACCATCCCACCGATCCGAAAAAGGTCGTTGTATTCTTGACTTTGCAGGATCTTCAAGGCGAGAATATTAAGGACAAGCACGCTCAAGTTTTCGGCCGCAAAATAGACCTTCTTCTTGTCGACGAAACACACTTCGGTGCAAGAGCCGAGAAATACGGTGCTGTGCTTCGTGCAAGCCAAGGTGAAAAGCTGTCCAAGGAAGAAAAATATGCCGTTGAGGATATCTTGGAAAGCACCAAGGAGTTCGATGTTAATGTAACAGTTCACCTCTCGGGTACGCCTTACCGTATTTTGATGAGCGATGAGTTCGACAGAGAGCAAGACTTGATTGCCTTCTATCAGTTCACCGACATCGTTCGTGAGCAAGAGGAATGGGATAGAGATAACTTCTCAAAGGACGAGCCGAAGGAAGAATGGGAGAATCCTTATTTCGGCTTCCCTCAGATGATAAGATTTGCGTTCAATCCGAATGAGTCTGCACGCAAGCGCATGGCCGCTTTGCGTGAAAGCGGTATGTCGGATGCTTTCTCCGCGCTCTTCAAGCCTAAATCCATTGGCAGAGTTGATGACGGAAGTCACAAACTGTTCGTTCACGAACAGGAAATCCTTGAATTGCTTGAAGTCATTGACGGCAGCAAGGAAGATGAAGAACTACTCGGATTCCTCGATTACGAAAAAATCAAGGACGGCAAAATGTGTCGTCATATCGTTGTTGTTCTGCCGTACTGTGCTTCTTGCGATGCGCTTGAAGCGTTGATCAGAGGTAACACCGATAAATTCAAGAATTTGAACGACTACGAGATTATCAACATCTCCGGCGTGGATAACCCCAACAGATACAAGAAACCGAGCGATATCAAGAGAGCTATCAGTGCCTGTGAAGCAGAAGGAAAGAAAACTATTACCTTGACGGTTAACCGCATGCTGACGGGTAGTACTGTTCCCGAATGGGATACAATGCTGTTCCTCAAGGATACATCCTCTCCGCAGGAATACGATCAGGCAGTATTTCGCTTGCAGAATCAGTACATAAAGACCTTTGTGGATGAAAACGGCGAAACAATCAAGTTTAACATGAAGCCGCAGACACTTCTCGTTGATTTTGATCCCGACCGTGTTTTCGTTATGCAAGAGCAAAAGGCACAGGTTTACAACGTCAATACTGACGAAGCCGGAAACAGCAAGCTCCATGAACGTATCGAGGAAGAACTGCGTATCTCTCCCGTTATCGTAATGAACAAGGATAAGATCGTTCAAATTACGGCAACGGATATATTGAAAGCCGTTAGTGAGTATTCCAAAACGCGTGGTGTTGCGGAAGAAACCGTCGAAATCCCTGTGGATATGTCCTTGCTTGATATTGCAGCTATCCGTGCGGCTATTGAGCGTGAAAACGAGCTCGGTTCGAAAGCGGGTCTCACCATCAAGGGCGCAGACGGCGATGGCGATGATATGGACATGCCCGATGATACTGATCCTACGGGTACCACAGGTGCAACAGGTACAACTACAGGAACTGATACACAGACGGATGTGCCTGCCGATACCACACAGACTGAAGAAAAGACAAAGAATGCCGTAAAGCAGTTCAGGTCGTACTACGCAAGAATTCTGTTCTTTGCGTTCCTTACAAAGAACATAGTTATCTCTCTTAGTGACATTATTGATTGTATTGACGAGCCGAATAACGCTCGCATTGCAAGAAATCTTGGTATCAGCAAGACCGTGCTTGAAGGAATGCTGGCACACGCTGATAAATTTGTTCTCAGTCGATTGGATTATAAAATCCACAATCTCAATCAGCTTTCACACGATGACAGCGTTGAGCCGATCAAGCGTGCATCCGTATCCGTTCAGAAATTTGGAAAGCTCGGAGAATCCGAGGTTATCACACCGAAGCATATCTGCAAGGATATGATTGATATGATTGACGATGCTGATTTGAGAGCCGTAATGGATAGCGGAAACAAGGTGCTCGATATTGCAGGCAAAGCAGGTGAATTTGCCCTTGCTGTGTTTGAAAAGTATATCGCATTAGGCTATGATAAAGAAGCATTGAAGGATGCTATCTACACCATTCCCACATCAGGCATCACTTACGAGTTCACCCGTATGATATACGAGATTTTGGGCTTGAATGTGGATAATATCGCTTCCAAGTTTAATTCCTATAGTCTCTTGGATGTTAAGGATGAGGACGGAGATATCGATTATACCAAAATTGCGGCATTGTTAAAACAAAATAAGCCGTTTGATACCATTACAATGAATGATGAAATTGCAGAGGGAGATGAGATAGTGAATTTTGATGTGGTATTAGGCAATCCTCCTTACCAAGTTAGCGATGGAGGTGCGCAGGCAAGTGCTCGTCCGATCTACCATAACTTTGTAGATATTTCAAAGAAGGTTGAGCCTTCGTTTATGTCCTTGATTATGCCTACTCGTTGGTATGCAGGCGGCAAGGGATTAGACGAGTTCAGAAATGACATGCTCAACGATACAAGCATCGCGGAGCTTCATGACTTCTTACATCCCGAAGAAGTATTCCCGGATACAAACAATCGCGGTGGTGTTTGCTATCTGCTTTGGGATCATAAGCACGGCAAAACAGATTCTGATGTTCGAATTGTTTCTCATGAGGGCAATGGTATCGTTAAAACTTCCACGAGAAAATTGAGATATAAAGATCTCGATATCTTTATCAGAAACAGTGCAGCAATAAGCATTTTGAATAAAGTAATCGTTGATGAAACTGTTGACACGATGGAACATCACATTTCTCCTCGTAGACCGTTCGGCTTGGATGGTAACTTTATAAAAACTGCAGATTTCAAAAAAGAAGCAACAGGCATGACCGATCCTGTAAAATGCTATGGAAAAGCTAAAACGGTAGGATATGTTGAACGCTCTAATATCACCTCTCACACAGAATGGATTGACAAATGGAAAGTGTTTATGCCTTATGCAAACAACATCGGTACTGAATTAAACGATGATAACCAAAACACTTTCGTAGTGGCGCCCAAGTCCATATGCACAGAAACTTTCTTGATTGCTGGAATGGATATGGATCTCGATGAAGCATCTGCAACAAATCTTTCGAATTATTTGCGTACACGCTTTGCTCGTTTCTTGTTAAGTATGGCGAAAATCAGCCAACACGGAACATCTAAAACATATCGCTTCGTTACCGTGCAAGACTTCTCAAGAGCATGGACTGACGAAGATCTGTATGCCAAGTACGGACTGACAGAAGAAGAAATCGCATTTATCGAATCTATGATTAAGCCGATGGAGTGAATTGTATGACAAAAAAGAAAGAAATTCTAATATATACAGCAATTACCTCGGTCGCCTTTTTAGCATTGTCGTATTTGTTTGGCATTGTCATTTCTTTTGAGTGCAGTTGGTTTTCGAATGAGTTCTTGTTTGTAATTTTCAGCGGAGCTTTTGCAAGTTCTTTGGTTGTATTGATTAGTGAAATTTTCGGTTATAGACAACTTAAAAAAGTTGTGGAAAACGAGTTGTATAGTCATACTGTATGCCTATATACGGCTGCAAAGGTTGCAAAAAATACAATGACAGCGGTCATTGAAAATAAAGAAATCCATGTAGTTCCCGATATGCTTGATCAGCAGCAATACCAAATTTCGTCAGCATTAAACTGTATATTCAACTTAGATTATTCAATATTTTGCAAGAAACAAGAGTTATCTGTTGCGTTGACCACATTTAAGGGAAAGTATAATGACTATATGGCGATGATGAGAGAGTGTGCTTATTTGCGGATGTCAATCAATCAAACACAAATTGATGAATCGATGAAAAATCCCTGTTTTCGTGGTCCAATCAACACTACGTATCCATTAGTGTTAAAAACAGCACAAATACTGCAAAAGCATTTTGATACAATTATAAGCGATTGTGAAAAACTGTTGGATAAAGTTGACTATTCCGGACGATTTGATTGGAAAGCACGCAAAGAAAATGTTTCCCAAGTAAACAGTATAGATTTAAAGAACAGTTCACTTGAAAACTTTTTCAAGAGGAATCTATGATTAAGTAGATGGAGCGAAAATGACAGATTACTTAAAAATATACGAAAAATTCAAAGATGTCAGAGAGGTTAAGGATTACATCGACGATGTAATCCTCCTCCGACATTATTATGCAACACAGCAGTATTCTCAAATGCAAGATCATATTTGCAAGTTGATGAACAAGTATATTGTTGAAACTTTTGCTTGGAATGCTGTGAATACTTCTCAGCCGACAACAGTTGAGCAATCCTACATTAACGCCGAGAACTTTTTGCAGACACAAGGCGCAAAAATAATTGCAGAAAAGGTAAAGGATTATGCTCAACGCTTAGCTGAGAATGAAAAGACATTTGTAGAATCTATGATTAAGCCGATGGAGTGATATTTATCGGTTGAAAATCATATGAAAGTGGGAGTTCAGCATGAACGAAAAACTAAATGGTATTTTTTCGTACCTTGATATCAATGACAAAACGGGTTTGGCTTCTGAAAACAACGTAGAAAGTTTATCCGCTTTTCAAAAATTGTTCTATGAGCAAGCAAGAAGCAAAATTGGCGTAGATGCAGTATATTTTTTAAGAGATGAAGAAGGCGTAGCAAAAATTCCGTTAATCTACTTTTCAATGCTTGAAGATGATAATACGGCAAAGGCAGCACAACTACATAGTTTGTCTTGGAACATGGGTGAAGCACCGCTACTTTTTATAGTTACGCCAACAGAATTAAAAATATATAATAATTACCAAACACCTCAAAAGAAAGATGGAACTTTAGATCCGGAAGCGGGTTTAATAGATACCATCAGTTTGATTACTGATCTGGAAACTCAAAGACAAAAGCTTGCTCCGTACAATCGTATGTTATTAGAAAGCGGTGAGTATTGGCGGCGTGCTGAGGGTCGGTTTAATGTCAACACAAGAATAGATACGACATTAATGAATAACTTGCGAGTTATGCGAAGAAGGTTGATTACTCGAATCAAATCAAGAGCAAATAATGTTCAAATTTCTACTGAAAATATAGTTTCAATCGTTCATGGATTGTTAAGTCGTTCTATCTTGATAAAGTATTTAGAGGAAAGAAAAGATTCTAACGGCGAATCTGTTTTCCCGAAAGACTTTTATGAGCAATTTTCTTTCGATAACAGTGTGTGCAAACAGTATACAGATGTCCTTGGAAATAAAGAGGCTACATACAACCTATTTGGTGTGTTAGAAAGTAAATTTAACGGTGATATGTTACCACTCATTGACAACGAACGCGAAATTATCACTGAAGGCGATTTACAGGAATTAAAATCTTTTTTAATTGGTGATTCAGATTTAGAAAGTCAACAGATGACGTTATGGCCCTTGTATGACTTTAATATTATTCCAATTAAAATCATAAGTAGCATATACGAACTTTTCTTTCATCTCTCAGATATAGGAGATGATGACAAGGGTACGTATTACACTCCTTTGCATCTTGTTGATACATTGTTAGATGAAGTGTACCCTTGGGAAGGTGGCTATGAGCCTATTTCTATTATTGATCCATCTTGCGGATCAGGCATCTTTTTGGTTGAGGCTTACCGCAGAATTGTTTGTCGTTGGATGCGTACCAAAGGTGTTTCTCAAATCACTAATGAGCAACTGACAGCTATATTAAAAGAATGCATATATGGTGTAGACCTAAACGAGGAAGCAGTAAGAGTTGCTTCATTTAGCTTAAGTTTAGCATTATGCGATTTCTTGGATCCTCGCAGTATATGGAATGAATTATCTTTCCCAAAGTTGGTAAATACAAATTTAATTGTTAGCGACTTTTTCGATAACGAATTGGATTCTCGCTTAAAAAAATACGATATCGTTATAGGTAATCCGCCTTGGCAAAGCCAACTTACAAATGCCGCAAATGACTATTTAAAGAAAAATAATTATATCGTAGGAGATAAGCAAATTGCGCAAGCATTCCCAATTAAATGCACTTCAATATGTAAAGAAAAAGGTGTTGTTTGCCTTCTTATGCCGAGTAAGGGGCTTCTTTTTAATCGCTCAGCGAAAAGTCGAGCATACAGAAAACGTTTTTTTGATGAGAACACCGTTTCTATCATTATAAA
>ENA-OURQ01003082-OURQ01003082.1-human-gut-metagenome-genome-assembly--contig:-NODE-3082-length-11609-cov-4.460620_pt1 | contig 11609 bp, 9 predicted proteins | sample MGYA00242105_ERZ508999 | MGnify/ENA primary metagenome ERZ508999 (study PRJEB26280, sample SAMEA2338771) | human gut metagenome | biome: human gut; feature: human-associated habitat; material: faeces...
GAACGCAGTCGCTTTGCGAACTGTCAGTGGGAGCTTTTAACTCCCACTGACATAAACATCCCCCTTACCCACCGCTTAGTGCTCTACACACTTGAAGCAAGGGATTGCTTATTCTGCGTTCAAAACATACAATACCGGATTATTACATATATTACATGTGTTATAGCTTATTCCTCTACATGCTCCATTCCCATGCTGAGAATGTTTCTAACATGCTCATCGTCAAGGGCGTAGAAAATTATCTTACCCTCCCTGCGGAACCTGACCAGCTTCGCATCCTTGAGAATCCTTAGCTGGTGGCTGACCGCCGACTGTCCAAGATTCAAAAGCTGCGCAATATCATTCACACACAGCTCACTCTCAAACAGGGCATACAGTATTCTTATTCTCGTTGAATCTCCGAATACCTTAAAAAGCTCTGCAAGGTCATACAGGTACTCATCATCCGGCTGCTGCTCCAATACCCGCTTCACCACATCCTCATGTGCTGCCAGAAACTCACTCTGGTCTCCGATGTTGTCTGCCATCTAACTCCTCCTCTCTTCGCAAACAATCATTATGTATCCACAAAACACTGCTTATGAATATAGTGCGCTGCACAATTATCCATAACAACAATTTTACATATTAGTGTTTGTTCATCTGTTCATATTTTCATTATATTCATATATGTTCAGATGTCAATATGTTTTTTCATTTTTTCAATATTGGCAATTGTATGCTTCAGATGTCAAAACATGCTGTATTATTTATATAAAAAATTCAAAAAATAGTTGAAATTATTTCCATACTGTGCTAATATATCTATCAGCGGCGTGTGGCTCAGCTTGGTAGAGCGCTACGTTCGGGACGTAGAAGTCGCAGGTTCGAATCCTGTCACGCCGATTGAATCAAGACATTGTGCTATAAAGTGAATATCAGCCAGAAGACCTACAGCACCCCTGAGAAATCGTGGGTGTTTTTTCATGCTTGACAATATGGTATTTTTACCATATTATACTTATAGAGGGACCACATCGTAGGAAATTTATGAGTAACTTTAAAGCAGAATTTTACGCAACAGATGATGGTAGTAAACCGGCAAAGGATTTCATTCTGTCACAAGATACCAAGATGAAGGCAAAATTATTGGGATTAGTTGACATTCTAGAACAGTACGGCAATCAATTAAGAGAACCTTATAGCAAGCCATTGGATGATGGTATATTTGAACTACGTGCAAAAATAGGTTCTGATATTTCAAGGGTTATGTATTTTTTCTATTTCGAAGGAAGAATAATATTAACAAATGGATTTGTAAAAAAGACACAGAAAACTCCACCCAGTGAAATTGCTCTTGCAAAGAAATACAGAAAAGATTTTTTAGAAAGGAATGGCAGGATATGAGTGAATTTAGAGAATTATTAAATGAACAGTTAAAAGAACCTGAATTTAAAAAAGAATGGAATGATATTCAGCCTGAAATGGATGTAATTCGTGCAATGATTGACGCCCGTATCAAACAGAATTTAACACAAAAAGAACTGGCATCAAGAACCGGAATCGACCAGGCAGATATAAGCAAGCTTGAAAACGGAACAAGAAATCCAACATTAAAGCTTTTAAAGAAGCTTGCCGCCGGCATGGGAATGCAGTTGAAGATTGAATTTGTGCCAATGCACACGCCATTACAAAAATAGTAACCCACTTGTATAACCTACCTACGCAATCATTAAAAACATAGGGCAGCCGCATAACGGCTGCCCATATTTCTATAACATTCTATAACAAATTATTCAAACCTGAACCACTTAAGGTCGAAATTACATCCCGGCAGGAACACAAGGTTCACATCATACATTCCTTCCACATTATCAAGCTCAAAATGCCTGCAGACATATCCCTCATCGCCCGCTGCACTGCCTGCAGCATTACCTGATGCTGTGTTATCGCTCATAACGAACTCCGCAATCTGATTTAAGCTGCCCTCAGCATTTGCAAAGCGGATATGTATTGTGTTCTTGTCAAGAACAGAGCGGCCGCAGATTGTTATGCCATGCACTCCCTGCGAGAAGTCCATGTTCTTGTAGGTGAGCGTGACATTGTTTCCTATTCCTGTTATCGCATCACCTCCGAGCGTGTATGTGTCGCCGTACAGCGTGTCGTTATCGACAGCGAGGTTCTCGTCATAGGCTCTCTCGTACTTCTTAAAGCTGAAGCCCTTGATATTTATATCATGGTCGGCGATAAAGCTGACTGTGCAAAGACCTTTGAACCTCTTAGGAAGCTTATAGGTCTTTTCCTGATATGTAGCCCATATCGAAGGCTTGTCATAGATTACCTTGTCCATCAGCTCTGAGCCTTCCTCACCCGGTATTCCCTTCCATATCTCGATAGGGAACGGCTTATTGTCAAGCTCGTAGACAGGGATTGTTATCTCGTCAGAACCGTTCTTTCCGAAGTTCACCTTCTCAAATGCAATATATGTTCCACCCTTAGGCACAATTCCTCTGTCCTGTCCGACCGAAGGTGTCTGTTCTGCCGCCGTGTACAGTGTTCCGTATATAAATTCATAAGGATTGAACTCAGCAAGCCCAAGCCCCTCGGCTGTGAAGCTAACCTGTGAGATAAGGCTCACCTTATCCCTGCCGTTCTTCACGCAGCAGCGGACATTGTGCTTTCCATCGCCCAGCGCCTTTAACACCTTGCGTATTCTGAAGCCTTCCTTCTGCGAAGCTGCACAACCGTTTTCTGCAGCCGTGCCTGCGCTTCCCCCTGGTATTTCAACATCGGAAAGCTCCGCACCGTTAGAATCAACTCCTGCGTCATTCGTAACCTTCCATATAATATCCCTGTACGTCGCATTGTGCGGAAGAATCTCAGCATCTATCTCCACCTGTCTGTTGTCCGGTCCAAGCCTGCGGCTGCCCTTTACAATCAGGCGCACATTGCGCACCGGAATCTCTTCTTCCATATCCGTTTTATCACTTTCTGCCGTATCTAATACATTTCCGGCGCCAGAATCACGCGAAGCTTTTCCTGCTTTCCCGCATACACCTGAACAATCCTCCATGCATGAAATACCTGATACCTCATTATCAGCCGCAACGGTATTCAGTGTAACCACCTTAGTCTCCATTCCGACTGAGCTTACCTCAACTCTTATCTCACCCGGCTCTGTCTTAGCGCCAATCACTGCGAGGAGCTTTCCGGAGAACATTCTTCTGCTGTTAGTCTTGTACTGCTCAAAGTCCGCGCTGTCTCCGTTGTCCATTCCAAGAAGCCTTCCGGCACCTGTAACCTTTATATTCACTCTGTTGTTGGCATTGTCCACCGGGTTGCCGTCCTTATCGACAGCGCTTATGTCGATATAGGCAAGAGTGCGTCCATCGGCGATAAGCTGTGTGCTCTCCGGCTCCACAACAAGCTCCGCCGCATCGGAAAAGCTCCTTCTTGCATCCCTTGCTATCACGCTTCCGTTCTCATCGTAGGCCACGGCTTCTATGGTTCCCGGCACATATTCCACCTTATAGTGCGCCAGCAGCTGCTTTCCATGCTTGTGGTCAATGTCATACCTTCCATGAGAAGTGCCATTGACAAACAGCTCAACCTGCGGTGCATTCGACGCTATTCTCACGTCAATCTCCTCTCCCTCTGAGAAATCCCAGTATGGGAAGATATGCACCATCGGTGCCTTCCTGTAATCTGTCCACTCAGCCTGATATATATAGTAGGTGTCCTTCTCAAAGCCAGCCGTGTCTACCTGTCCGAAGTAGGAGTTCTTCGTCTGGTACGGCGTAGGCTCTCCTATATAATCAAAGCCTGTCCATAAGAACTGTCCCATGGAAAATTCTGCGTCCCTGTCCATGGTTATGCAGTACTCACTGTTCTTAGCTCCCCAGTTGGTCGAACAGTTGCCAAGGGCTGAACACTGCTCATCATCATCGCACAGAATCTGCTGTTCATAAGGGAACTTATATATGCCGCGGCTCTGAAGCGTGGAGGCAGTCTCACTTCCGTATATAACCCAGTCAGGATGTGCCTTATGGTGCTCCTCGTAGTATTTCTCCGCATAATTGTACCCGGCAAGCTTCACTATATCCGCACATTTCTGAGCATTCTCCCAAGGCATGTAGTTAGAGCCTATGGTCGCAGGCGCATTGACTTCAGGGTCATTCGCCTTGACATAACCGACAAGCCTTCTTGTTATCTCCTGTCCATGCTCGTCGCGGTGGGTGTCATAGATTTCATTTCCTATGCTCCACATGATTACAGACACATGGTTCCTATCGCGCCTTACCCAGCTTGCGACATCCCTCTCTGCCCAGTCGACAAAGAATCTTGCATAATCGAACTCCGTCTTAGGAAGCTCCCACATATCGAAGGCTTCGCAGTCAACTAAAAAGCCCAGCTCATCTGTAAGCTCAAGAACCTCCTTCGCCGGCATGTTGTGCGATGTACGGATTGCGTTGACCCCCATTTTTCTGAGCTTGTCAAGCTTACGCCTGAATGCGTTCACATTGAATGCCGCTCCAAGACAGCCATTGTCATGGTGCTCACACACGCCGTTTATCCTCACCTTGCGCCCGTTGAGTATGAAGCCCTTCTCAGGTGAGTACTCCTTGGTGCAGAAGCCTATCTTCTGATTTTCCTCATGTACAGTATCATCACCGACACTTACCATTACACTGCACTCATACAGGTTCGGTTCATCTATATCCCAGATAAGAGGCTTGTCAACCTCAAGCACAAGCTCGGCATTTTCCCTGGAGCCTGCTGCGAACATGCCGCCTCCCTGCGGTGAAATACGTCCGAAAGTGAACACACTGCTTCCGCCATGCTTTAAATCAAATCCTACCTTTATATCCTCACATGGCACATCCTTACCGGAATTTTCCAGTTCTACCGTACACTTCACCTTCCATGTGCCATCCTCATTTTTTCTCACCCTGATGTATGTACCATCAGGTACTATATGAACCTGCTCAAGGCTTGTGAAATAGACATCCCTTATTATTCCGGCTCCCGAATACCAGCGCGTGTTCGGCTCCTGATATACCGCCCTTACAACCATCTCATTCTGCCCCTCACGAACATACTCTGTGATATCTGCGTCGAAGGTCGAATATCCGTACTTCCACTCACACACCTTGCTGCCGTTGACGAACACAGTCGAATCCATATATACAGCACCGAAGCGCACAATAAGCTTCTTTCCAAGCTGCTTCTTTGTCAATGTAAATGACTTTCTATACCAGCCGATGCTGCTCTCATAAAGGTTGTTGGTATCATATATCAGCCAGTCATGCGGGATATCCACCGCCGTAAATTTCCCTGCAAGAGCTTCCTCATATGCAACCCCAAGTGCTGTCTTTCTAAAGCTCCATCCGTCATCCCATAAGTCTGTTCTGTTCATAGCCTACTCTCCAATCCACTCACATTCATTCCCAAACACTGCCTCAGTGTACTCTGCGCTCTTGTACAATGGTATTCTGTGTCCGTCCCTTATGAAGAACACAATCTCCTGTGCCGGAATCTCGACAAAATAATGTCCTGCCTCATACTTCTCAAGCTCGTACTCATCTGCCGACTTCATCCTCACCATCGTCATAGGCTCAGGCAGATACACATATCTTCCGACGGCATTCTGTGTGTACACAGGACATATCATTATATCCTCACCAACATAGAGCTGATCCTCGGTCGCAACGGCAACCCTGTCCTCCGGGTGCTCGAAGCCAAGAGGTCTGTACATAAGTGTATCCTGCTCAACAGCCTTCCTGTAAGCTTCCCACAGATACGGAATAAGTGCGTAGCGCATGGTAACTATATTCTTAAATGTATCCGTGTCGGTGAATCTGTAAAGCTCCTGATATCTTGTGCCTGCCGCCGCATGGTTTCTCATAAGAGGAACGAATACAGCTAACCCCATCCAGCGCATCAGAAGCTCCTCTGTTGTATTGTCATTGAAACCGCCAACATCCGAACCGACATACATGAATCCACACATATTGAGCGACGGAAGCATCTTAAGGCTCAGAAGAATGTGGCTCCACCATGCGTGATTATCGCCTGTCCATATTCCGCCGTATCTGTGCATTCCTATATATGACGCCCTCGAAAACATAAGTATATCCTTATCAGGTGCAAGCTCCTTAAAGCTCTCGGAGGCAGCCCTTGTCATATTGAAGCCGTAAAGATTATGCACATGGTCATGTCTTACAACAGCCTCACCATCCGGCTGTGTAGCCCTATGATAGAATCTCTCATAATCGCCAAGGTTGTTCGCCACTCCCTCGACCATTCCCTTAAACTCAAAAAAGCTCTGTATATCAAGATTCTTTCCCTTGTAATCATCTATCTTGTCAAACACCTCTTTCAGATGCTTCTCCGAATAGAATATCGCCGGCTCATTCATATCATTCCAGAAGCCATCTATTCCCGCATCCAGAAGCACCTTATAGCCGTGGCCGAACCATCTCCTCGCGTCCTCATTCAAGACATCCGGAAAATGCACCCTGCCCGGCCATACACCCGCAACGAAATCCTCCCCATCAGCCTCCTTGCAGAAGTATCCGTTCTTTCTGCCCTCCTCATAGGTATCGTAGCCATCCTCAATCTTGACTCCGGCATCGATTATAGGCACAAGATGGATATGTTTTTCCCTCATTTTCTTAACGAAATCCGCAAAATCAGGAAATGTCTCCTTGTTCACGGTGAAGTCCTTGTATCTCTCCATATAGTCTATATCAAGGTACACTGCATCTATCGGAATATTTCTCTTTCTGTAGCTGTCAACCACCCCGCATACCTCATCAGCGCTCATATAGCTCCAACGGCACTGCTGGTATCCGAATGCCCATCTCGGCGGTACATAGCTCTTTCCGATAATATGTCTGAACTGTCTTACTATCGAATACAGGTGATTGTCACTGCCATCCGCACCATCCATAGCAGGCGACACAACATAAGCTGTAAAATTCCCGCTGCACACTGTTATCACAAGCTCATTCTTATCAAGATAGCCGATATCGAATATCACACGTCCCGGATAATCGATAAACAAGCCCTTAGAAGCCGCCAGATTGTCCGCATCGGCAATTATGATGAAGTTATGAGCACCATACAGGGAGCGCTTCGATTCAGTGTGGTTAGGGTCATCGCTGCACTTGCTCTCATACACCCAGCCGCGCTTGTTGATGCCTCGCACATTCTCACCCAATCCATACACCACATCACCGTCGGACATTCTGACTCTGTACTGCATTGCAGGCGCGTCATTCCCATCCTCCGGTTCGTCCCAGGTAATTCCACCATAAGGCTCCAAGGCCTTTTTCATATCAGCTTCTCTAAAAAGCTCTCTCTTCTCGCTCTCTGCGGCATCGGAGACATTCTCCGCATTCACCACTGCATAAGTCTCAAAAGGTCTGCCATACACATACTTTTTAACCATAATACCCTCCAAATCTTATATTGCCCCTGCAAAAGCCTGTCCGGCATATACGCAAAAAAGGCACCATATATGTTATTATTTTAACATACACAGTGCCCCTATTCAACATGATTAAGACATCTTAATTATATCTTTATACCATTCTTTTTTAGATAAAGTCCCTATGTTTAGTGATGGAAAAGACGTATTCCGGTAAATGACATAACCATATCATACTTATCCGCACACTCAATTACAGCATCATCCCTTACAGAGCCGCCCGGCTGTGCAATGTACTTGACACCGCTCTTATGCGCACGCTCGATATTGTCCGAGAATGGGAAGAATGCGTCTGAACCGCAGATAACGTCGGTGTTCCTGTCGAGCCATGCTCTCTTTTCCTCTGCAGTAAATACAGGAGGCTTAACCTTGAATACCTTCTCCCATGCTCCATCGGCAAGAAGATCCATGTACTCATCGCCGATATATAGGTCGATTGCATTGTCCCTGTCCGGTCTGCCAAGCTTGTCAACGAACTGAAGTCCAAGTACCTGCGGTGACTGGCGTAAGAACCAGTTATCAGCCTTCTGTCCTGCAAGTCTTGTACAATGGATTCTCGACTGCTGTCCCGCACCGATACCGATAGCCTGTCCGCCCTTTACATAGCACACTGAGTTAGACTGTGTATACTTAAGAACGATGAGCGCAATCTTCATATCCATCATTGCATTCTCCGGAATATTCTTGTTCTTTGTCACAATATTTGATAGAAGCTCGTCATTGCAGTTGAGTTCATTTCTACCCTGCTCGAAGGTGATTCCGAATACCTGCTTCTTCTCGATAGGTGCCGGGACATAGGAAGGGTCAATCTGGATAACATTATAAGCTCCCTTCTTCTTTGCACGCAGCATCTCAAGAGCCTCATCTGTGTACCCCGGAGCGATGACACCATCGGATACCTCTCTCTTTATAAGGCGTGCCGTATCCTTGTCACATACATCCGATAGTGCAATGAAATCGCCGAAGGATGACATTCTGTCCGCACCTCTTGCTCTCGCGTAAGCGCATGCAAGAGGGCTGAGCTCTCCAAGGTCATCAACCCAGTAAATCTTTGCAAGTGTCTCGTCAAGCGGAAGACCTACAGCCGCACCCGCAGGTGACACATGCTTGAAGGAGGTAGCCGCAGGAAGTCCTGTCGCCTTCTTAAGCTCGCTTACAAGCTGCCAGCCGTTGAGTGCATCAAGGAAATTGATATAGCCCGGTCTGCCGTTTAACACTGTTACAGGAAGCTCACTTCCATTCTCCATATATATTCTCGATGGCTTCTGGTTAGGATTACATCCGTACTTTAACTGAATCTCGTTCATGTTCGTTCTCCTTAATATATTGTAACTTAACATTTATTGTTTCATTTTATATTCTCCATACGATGTTGGGGTCAAAACATCTCTATACATTTTTATTGTATATTCTGCTCTCGTACTTTCCTGTCTCGATATCAATGTATCTGACAAAAAGCGATACCTTGTTGTCAGCGTTGAGGCTGTTCCATACCATATCACCGAAGGTGTCTATATCACCCTCGATCTTGACCCACTTAGGCTCGCCCTCGAAGCTTGGAAGCGGATTGCCGTCATGCATATATGTATGTATAAAATGTCCCTCTCCGGCTACAGGATTGCTGTAGGCGAAGGTGTATCTGTTGCATGCCTCAGGGTTGCCGTTATTGCTCTTTAAAATAGACATTGCATAGTTGTACCTTCCACCCTCGATATGCATGATTCCTGATATTCTAGGTGTATAGTTAGGACCATCCGGCTCGAACTCCCTGCTTCTTAATGACTGCTCAAAGGTGAGCTGCTTGTCCATTCCATCATAGATTGTATCTGTCTGGTCACCGTTGGTAACTATGGTCTTGTTGCCAAGTACACGGACAGGTGCATAGATTATAAGGCTTGGGTCCTCAAGCTTGGATGGGTCAAATGCCTGTGTTCTTATGCCTTCTCCATCTTCAACAAATACACGGTTCCTACTGTTGCTGCTTCTTCCCATGATGAAGTAAGCTGTGACCGCACTCTTTCCATCCGGAGTCTTTCCGATAACAATTCCTCTTCCCGGATAAGCATTCTGGCTGAGCTCCTGCTCAAGTGATAACATTTCCATTGTGATTCCTCCTGTTTTTGCCCGATGGTGTGTAGGAAAACCTTGTTTCCAAAACAACAAAAAAGACCACCTGAGCGTACTATAATAAGCATCGCCCAGGCGGTCGGCATATCTTAACCAATCACTCCCTGCAGGTAGTCCTGCCACGAAAACAACATCTGTCTCCGCTTTCCGCCAGTTGTGATTCTGTATCTATGTTACATGATTAAGATAAAAATATCAAGATGTAAATAAAAATAATTCTAAGAAAACGCTAATCCTTTATTCCCATGCTTCTAAAATCATCCGGGTTATCTCATTCATCTCCCCTATCGATTTTGCCGGTCCGAAATAAGAATATTGTCCTTTCGAGCTAACCTCGTGAAGCCATATATATTTCATGTTTTTTCCTATTTCTTCTATATAGATGCTCTCTGTAATATCAAACACATTGGGAGTTGGAATTACAAATTGTCCGCGTCCTCTCGGACCGTTTTTATATGCATCTTCAACACTTATATACTCTGTTCCGTCAAATATGATTTTTCCAGTTATGCCCTTGTTTTTAAACATCCCTCTGTGAATTGTTATGTCCAATTCGACCTTCTTTACCTTGCCCTCAATTGAACAAACCATATAGTTTCCAGATAAATGCTTTGGTATACTCAAAAAAGTCAAAACACCCAAAAGCAATAACACCATCACAATGAATACTACTGCAATTCTTTTTTTCATTTTAACATTTTGCGATATGGAATACTATTTTTTCTCGTCATACTTGGCTGCCGTCTTTTTAAGCTCCTCGTCTACAAGGCTCTCCATAGGTGTGTTGAGAATACGCTCTGTCTCCTCAGCCTCCTCCTTGGCTCTCTTGTGCTTGAGCTTAACAACCTTCACAACGCCGAATACGACAACTCCTGCCGCAACCACGATAAGTACATACTTTGCGACATCCTTGGATGTGGTTGACTTGGTCATAATCGTGTCCGCTGTAGAATTAAATATCTTAACAAACATATCATCTGTCGACATATCGGTGTACCAATACTTGTCAAGATATGCCCAGAATATATCAAGTGCCTCCGCATCCATGACGGAGCTTACCTGTATACCGTTGACATAGCACATATACCCCGGATCATCGGACTCGCTCTCATTCTCCTCAGCAAAATATACATAGAGGAAGGTTGATTCGTTGTCGATATTCTCTTCATACAGCTGCCGCGCTCCGTGCAGAAGCGCTTCATCTGCGCGACGGCCTCGGTGTGCGTGTGCGGGTTTCGCTCTGCGGGTGAGAGCATATTTTTATCCAGCGCGTAGCCCCAGACAGAGAAATTGCGGTCGACGGCGGGGCCGAGCCATTCCACCACGGCATCCATATAGCCGTTGAGATATGCATCGCTCAGGACACCCTGACGCAGCTCGCGGTAGCGGTCGATGACGGCGTTTATGAACTTCTCGTCTTTGCTGAGCATATAGTACCAGACGTTATGCTGCAGCTCGAAATGCTGCGGCTCTGTGACCGGATGACTGTAGTTGTCACAGGCGGAGTTGAAGTCCCAGATGCACATTTTGTATTTGCCGCGCACATCCCTGTAGATATAGGTGGAAAGCCAGCCCGCATCATAGTTGCAGGTAAACTCGTTGAGGATAAAGTAGTCCACGAAAGAGCTCATGTCCGCCTGCTCCCACCATGCATAGGGCTCGGTATCATAGTCATAGGAGTAGAGTGACTTTTCAAAGTCGGAGAAATCCTGTGCGATCCACGCCGCACGCTCCGGCGTAAGCCATTTTGTTCCCGGATAGACGATGTCCATATCCTGCAGATTTCGCAGGGCGTATTGGGAGAAGGTCTCGATGTTTTTGACCTCGTTGCCGCTGCCGCGGTCAAGGCGCAGAGCATAGCTCGTCTGCACCGTGTCCTTCGACGGCTCCGTGAGCTTCAAGCGGGCATCCGCGCCGGAGTTGACAGTCTCCGTCATAACATAAAGCCCCTGATACACTCCGTTGAGCAGTACCTCGCAGAAGCGCACATTCGGCGCGTAGTCCATGATCT
>ENA-OURQ01003084-OURQ01003084.1-human-gut-metagenome-genome-assembly--contig:-NODE-3084-length-11599-cov-3.243243_pt1 | contig 11599 bp, 12 predicted proteins | sample MGYA00242105_ERZ508999 | MGnify/ENA primary metagenome ERZ508999 (study PRJEB26280, sample SAMEA2338771) | human gut metagenome | biome: human gut; feature: human-associated habitat; material: faeces...
GTTCCACATTGGAATGTAAAAAGTATTATAAATTTTTACAGAATTAATAGTTGTTCCACATTGGAATTTCTCATTGCCAAAGTTAAACAGGTATCTATATCTTTAACTGGCATCATTGGAGTAACAGAAAAGAGCGCGCATGGCAAATGCACGCTCTTTTCTGTTACTCCACCTTTATATCCATTTTTTCATTCACCCATCCTCTGATAGTTTCTTCACTCTCGCAAAGAATCCTGGCTACCTTTTCAATTGAATCTCCCTCTTTAAAAAGGGAATTTGCAATTTTACGTTTTTCCTCTTCTCGCCCAATCTTTATCCCATCATTTTTTCCAGCTTCATACTCAGCTTTCCGAAGTTTCCTTTTTTCCTCTTCCTCATTGTATTCAAATATACTCATAGCGACTACCTCCGCTCGATTCTTTTGCAGAAATTCTTTGAGAATTCCCTCCTGAATGCTTTCGCTCACTGCACGTTCTACTGCCGTATTCAGTTCCATTACATTAGAATATCTGCGTACTTTATCAACATACTGAGCATATTCTCTTAGCGTCCGGCATTCTTCCATTAGTTTTTTATTATGCCCTACATTGATATTTAATGTGATGACCTTTAGTTCAAGATTTGGTTCTCCTGACATATTTTCATACGATTCTGACAGATAATCTACCCACTTATCTTCTTTTTTCTCTGTTCCATTATAAAATACGATAAAATTCGGTGTGGGTATTCTCAGTCTTGTTGAGGTATACAAGGACTTCCAATCCACCATTTTCTGATATTCGCTGGAAATGTAGAATAAGTCTCTCAAAGGCATGTTCGGGTTATACGTAGACTGATGTTCATACAGAAACAGATTCGTATTTATAATAAACGCCAGATCATTCTTCATTCCCATATAGATTGCGTTCTCAAGTGTCACAATCTCTAATTGAGCAACATCTGTATAAGAAGTTTCATTGATTGCATTATACAGCGACAACAGATTCTTTCTGTCTGAAAACAGCATACGGAAGACTGTATCTTTGTACTTACGGTTTGCAGTTGCTGTGTTGCCTTTCAATCGGTTTCTTTTCACAATAATTTTTTTGTTCTTTCTTTTTGCCATTGGCAATACCTCCTGTTTTCCGCAGGAGCCAAAGAACATTTTGTGCTATTCTTATCACTTCTCAGCTCCTGCTTTTCATAATTAACTGGAATTAAAAGCATGGATTTCTGAATTGAGATTAGAATAATCAGACGGCAAAAATGCCTTGAAATATAAGAGAAATATGCTTTATACTTATGTTAGCATTACTTACTCTTATTTTCAAGGCATTTTATATTCTTTTTATTTTATAAATTGTATGGAAACTTTTTTATTCCTTATGTGTCCCTCTGACTACTTTGATTCCACGTTCTTCTATCATATTGCAGATCTGTGTCATCCTTGGACATTCATGCTTTCCATCCGGGAGACGACAGACACCTACGTGGATGGTACTGATTTTTTCGCTGACCAGTCTGTCTATCTTTTCCAGGATTCCTTTGTCTTCTATGGGGTCTGTCGGGTTGGCGCCTTTGCATCCGTTACAGGTCATCATTGCTGCCAGACAGGTATCTTCCGGATAATCCTGAAAGAAATCGGTTCTGTTCTGAAATGCTGCCAGGCATCCAACTCTGGCGCATACATTATTAGAATGAATACACGTCAAAATTCCTATTTTATTCATCTTTTTCCTCCATATACAACAGGCCAGAGTCAAAATTTTTTCTGACTCTGGCCTGTCAATTCTCATATTATAAAAATAAAATATGCATCTTCCCGCGGCTGTCATTTACCACTTCCGAATCTACCTGGTAAATCCTTTTGATCAGCTCCGGAGTGAGTACTTCCTGTGGAGTTCCATATCCTTCCAGCACACCATCTTTCAATACATAAATCTTATCGCAGTATGCCGCCGCAATATTCAGGTCATGGATAGCTGATATTACAGTTACGTTAAGTTTCTTTACCAGTTCCATCAGCATGATCTGATGTGTGATATCCAGATGGTTAGTCGGCTCATCAAGGATCAGTGCAGGTGTCTGCTGTGCAAGTGCTCTTGCCAGAATAACCCTCTGCTGCTCTCCACCTGACAACGTAGAAAATGTGCGATCCGCAAATGCATCCATCTGTACCGTTTTCAGTGCTTCTTCAACAATCCGGTAATCTTTTGCATTATCCCGTTCCAATGCTTTCTTATGAGGTGCACGTCCCATCAACACGACTTCCCGTACGGTAAAATCAAAGTTGTAGTAATTGTGCTGTGCCACAACTGCCATTTTTCTGGCGGAGCTTTTTACGCTCATGGAATGGAGTTCTTCGCCGTCCAGATAAACGGCACCTGCATCTGGCTTCAGGATACGGTAGATGCATTTTAATAATGTAGATTTTCCGCTTCCGTTTGGTCCGATGATCCCTACCAGTTCCTTATCCTTTGACTCTATGGAAATTCCCTTCAGTATCTGTCTGGCGTGAAATCCAACCTGAATATCTTCTGTAGTGATTTTCATTACTTACTACCTCCAAATCCATAGGATTTCCGCACAAGCAGATAAATAAAGCATGGAGCACCGATAATGGATACCAGCACACCGATCGGCATCTCAGAATTCTTCAGGATCACACGACATGCCACATCACACCAGATCAGGAATGATGCACCAAGCAGTGCACTTAATGGCAGTAATCTTCTGTGGTCTGTTCCAAACAGGATTCTGATCACATGAGGGATCACAAGTCCTACAAAGCCGATCACACCCGCACAATATACTGCAAACCCAATCATTACAGAAGCAACGATCAGATAAAAAGTTCTCAGCCTGTGCAAATCAGTTCCCAGTGTGATCGATACATCATCTCCTAACAGCATCAGATTCAGATTACGATATTGCGTCCAGAAAATAATTACACAGATCAATGTAACAGGAAGCATTACACCTACTCTGCTCCAGCTTGCGCCTGCAAGGCTTCCCATCGTCCACTTCATTACTTCTGTTGCTGCATTTTTGTCGTTGGTGATATAGATAACAAAATTGGAAAAAGCAGAACATACCGCACTGACAGCCATTCCGGCAAGGATCAGTTTGGCAGAAGTAGCTTTTCCGCCCATGTTTGCAATGGCAATTACTGCAAAAGAAGTGACCATTGCACCAATAAATGCAGGAACACCAACTGAGTTTCCACCGAGAAATCCACCAACTCCAAGCATGATCGCCAGTGTTGCACCAAGGGATGCACCGGATGAAATACCAAGTACATACGGATCTGCCAGTGGGTTCTGGACAATCGCCTGCATAACTACGCCACAGACGGAAAGAGCCATTCCAACTGCCAGAGCCAGCAGGACTCTGGGCAGCCGGATCAGCCACACAACATCGTGAACTGCGCCTTCTGCATAGGCGGACAGGCTTTTGATATGAAACAATTTATATGCAATGACACTGTAAACATCTTTCAGTGACAGATCTGCATTTCCAAAAGTGATTGCTGCAAGAATGGAAAAAATCAAAAATGCCGCAAGCCCGATAAGAACTGCCACATACATGGATGTCCTGAGCACACTGCCTTTTTTTGTCTGTGAAACCTGTTCTTTCACTGTTATGACCTCAATCAGTCAAGATTCACATCCGGATATAATCCTTTTGCGAAAGTTTCAATACCATCCTGTGTACGTGTTGCACTTGCGTACATTTCACTGAGCATGATCGGATAAACACGACCGTTCTTTACAGCGTCAAGGCTCTGAAGTGCTTCGTCATCCTTGATAACGGCAAGCTGGCTTTCTTTTACAGTTTCCGGATCATCACCTGCATATGGCATGTATACAACAAAAATCACATCAGGGTTTGCTGCAATGATATCTTCTTTTCCTGCTGTAGAAGCATCCGGGTTTGCCAGAGTCGCACCCAGTTGTGTTACCATATCTCCACCAAGGCTCTTTGCACCATAGTTTGTGATATCTTCTCCAAGAGGTTCCAGAACCATTACGCTTGGTTTCTCTTCTACATCTGCTGTTGCTGTAAGAGTTTTATCGATCACTGCCTTTGCATCATCTACGATTGCCTGTGCTTTATCCTGTACATCAAAAATCTTTCCAAGATTTAAGATGTCTGTAAATTCATTTTCCAGAGTTCTGTCTCCGTCAGGGCGTGTGTTTGTGTTGTAATAAGTGTTGCAGCCTTTGTCGATCCAGTCTGTTACATTTCCGAGATTTTTATCAGAAAACAGGGAGCTCCAGGATAAGATCATGTCTGGCTCCAACATCGTTACAGTCTCAAGGGATGGGGTAAATTCATCAAGATAATTTGTTTTTGAAAATGCATCTTTAAGTTCATCCGGAACTTCATTGTCAAGACCTGCAGTAGCTACCAGACGGTCTTCCAGGCCAAGTGCAAGCATGGTTTCAATGCTTCCCTGATATACAGCAAGAACTTTCTCCGGTGCCTTTTCATAGGTTGTTTCGATTTCATTTCCATCATAATCATAGGTTGTGATGGTCAGAGGATATTCTGTCTTTGTACCTTCTGCGTCTGCTGTCTTATCTGCATCTGCTGAATCCTGTGCGTCTGCATCTTCCTGTGTATCAGAGTCTGCATCTGCTGCCGGCTGATTGTCCTCTTTGATTGTCTCAGAGTCTGCTCTCTCTGCTGCAAAAGCTGCCGGAGCTGCGGAAACTGCCATAGCTGCTGCCATCATAATTGCCATGATTCTTGTGGATAAATACCTGTTTTTCATTTGACTTCCTCTCTTTTCGTATATGTTATTTACCTGTTCGTGTAACCGAAAAGATGGGACTTCAGAAAAAGTAAAATAGAAGTGATAAAAATAACGGATACTTTTTACGGAAGCTCCTTCTTTACGCTGTCAGGCAGGTTTCCTGACTCACAGATCACAGAAAGTTCCCATAAAATAAAAACTGATACAACATCCATGCTTCAGCAGTTCATGAATGTTGTATCAGAAATATTTCCAGATACTCTCTGACAGCCGGATTCCGCCTTCTCACATATTTATGCAATGACATATTACAATCCCGCTTTTTTTCTGTATACAGTGGCCGCAACCGTTCAGGCATTTCACCTGATTCCCTCTCACATTACCATACACAAAATCTGCATATGATAATGTTCACTTAACAGCTTATTCAATTACGCTGATACAATTTTAGCACACTGCTTTTATAATTACAACCATATTCGAGACACATCAGAATTCTTTCTTCTCCATAAGCCGGACACCAATCCCAAAAGACCCCATATATACAATTACTGTAAATAATACAACTCCGGCCAATACCATTCCCCGGTTAAGTCCATTCAGCCATGCATCGACTGCGTCTGCTGAAAGTCCCATTGTTTTTATCAGAGCATAAACTACGGCAATTATAATAGCCCACATGACCATTGCAATATAACGTCCTTTTTCTGCTCCAAAATGTATTACAAGCGGGAGCGATACTGACAACATAAGAAGCGCCAGTGGAATGTATATCAGAGTGCCAATAATTTTCTCACTCAGGCACCCCTGAAGCTCTGCCACACCTTTACAGATCACTCCCGTTATTGCTTCAATTCCCCACGCTGCAGCCGTAAGCCCTGCTCCCAGCAGATATTTCTCCGCCACATACTGTTTTCTGGTAACCGGCAAGGTCATAAGAAATGCAAGACCATTATCAAACTCATCATAACTTATAGTCGTAATGGCAAAAATTGCTGTGACAAACGTAAAATATCCTATAGCAAAACTGACGCTCCCACTTCCTGCCAGATTCAGGATGACTCCCATTACAATAACCAGGATAAAATACTGTTTCTGCTGTTTCATCAGTTCTATATCCTTTACAAATAATCCCTTCATACCTGTTCCTCCATCATCACTACCAGATCATCAATCTTTCCATTCTCAATTACAACATCCGGATAATTTTCCATATAAAATTGTTTCTGGTTTGTCAGACACCTGTATCCATAAGCTTCTTTCCGGATCTTAATAAGGTATTGCTGATCCAGTTTTTCGTACTCTTCTTCTGCAACTTTAAGAACTGCATAATCTGACAGCAGTACATCTGTATCCTCATGAAGGATAATTTTTCCGGCATGGATCATATAAAAATCGTCACAAAGACTCTCCAGATCTGATGAAATATGGGAACTGATCAGAATAGAACTGCTTTCATTTTCTTCCATATATTCTCTCAGCATGTTCAGCACCTCATCCCTGGCAATCACATCCAGACCAACTGTGGGCTCATCCAGAATCAGCAGTTCTGCCTTATGGCTTAATGCTGCCAGTACTTTAAACTTTGCTTTCATACCAGTGGAAAATTCTTTGATTTTCTTGTCTGTGGGCAGATTGAATCTTCTGCACTGCTGCAGAAATTCCTCTCTGTCAAAATCCGGATATATGCTTTTCATAATATTTGCCACGCCCGCTGCTGTCAGATACATGCTGAAGCCTGAATCTGCAAAAACAACTCCCAGTTTCCGCTTATCCTCCGGCTTAAGTTCTTCTGCCCTTTTCCCAAAGACCTCTATCTCTCCGCCATCCGGATGAATCAGGCCGAGCAGAGCTTTAAATGTGGTGGATTTCCCGGAACCATTTCTTCCAATAAGTCCTGTAATCATCCCAGGCTGTACTTCCATAGAACAGTCCAGCGAAAAACCTCTGTAATGTTTCTGCAAATGACTGATTTTCAACATATCTTAGTCCTCCATGATCATTTCAAAAAGATTTCTGATTTCCTCATCGTTCAGTCCACATCTTCTGCCCTTCATGATTGCCTGCTCCAGATCATGTTCTACTTCTTTGAGCTGTTCTTCTGTCATAGCAGAAAAATGCGTAAAGTCAAAACGAAGTCTGTTCGCATTAACAGTGACGGTAAATCCCTCTTCTTCCAGATTGTCGTAGGCTTTCTTCACAGTCAGGGCACTGATCTTCAGTTCCTTTGACAGACTGCGTACTGAAGGTAATACAGTGTCCGGCTGTAACTCTCCTCTGATAATCTCAGACTTAATCTGGTCTATGATCTGTTCATAAATAGGTACCATGGATGAATTATTGATTATTATATGCATATGTTTCTCCTCCATCTACAAACAGTATATAACAGTGCATAACTGTTGTCAACTGTTTTATACTGTTATACTTTATATTTTATCAAACGAGTCTGCCTCCCCCTGTTCACTGATTCTCACTTCGATTTGCAGACTAAAAACATTTTTACAGACAAAAAGAAAGATGGATTCGGTTATAAAATTTTCCAAATCTATCTTTCTTCTTATCAGATTCTTAATCCACATTGCTACGTATCTCTACACCGAATAACTGCTCTGCAGGGAACTCACTTAATTCGGTTAAAGAATTGTTTTTAATTTGTTTTTATGTAATTGTTTTTTCTCTGTTTTTTACTCTGCCAAATACGCCTTCAGTTTCTCCATATCAGCTTTCATCACTCTCCGTCCCACCTCATAAATCTCCTTTAAATGGGCGGGATCACGCTCAACCGGTTTGGCACTGATGTCTCTGTCCGGGCGGATAACATGGATCCTGCCCTCTTTTTCCAGATATGCGATTTTATCCAGCATACGATTATACTGAATATGACGTTCATCCAGAAGCTTTACAAGCTCCGGATACTCCCTGAACTTCAATCTGAGCAGCGGCATCAGCTTATTATGTTCTTTTCTGTATCCCGGATGACGGGTACATACTACCACATTTTTCTCATAACCCTGTGAAAGCATCCAGTTTACAGGAATCGGATCTGAGATGCCTCCGTCCAGATACATTCTTCCATTCAGCTTTACCGGTCTGGCGGCCAGTGGCAGGGAAGCTGATGCGCGCATCCATTCCACATCCAGCCTGTCTCCCATTCTGCATTCCTGATAGCAGGGTTTCCCTGTTTCAATATCTGTGCATACAACCGTAAACTTCATGGGTGATCTGGCAAATGTCTCTGTGTCAAAAACATCCAGCTTCCAGGGCACCTCCCCATATGCAAAATCTTTGCTGTAAAGATCGCCGGTAGTGATCCAGCTTTTCAATCCCATATATCGTTTATCCTTGCAGAATCTGGTATTATAACGAAGGGTTCGTCCAATCTGGCGGGACTTATAATTACATCCAAAAATTGCACCGGCGGAAACGCCAACTGTAGAATCTGCATAAATCCCCTGCTCCATCAGCTCATCCAGAACTCCGGCTGTATACAGTCCCCGCATACCTCCACCTTCCAGAACCATTCCGAGGCCTTTCTTTTTGTTGTCTTCCATAGCTATTCTCACTTTTCACTTTCTTTCACATATTCATTTCGGATTGCAAATCCATGATCCATAGGGCCACTTCCCTTTCCCAGGTCAAGCATTGCCGCCAGTGCTCCTGAAATATACTGTTTGGAACGTTTTACAGCAGTCTGCAGGTCATATCCCTTTGCAAGATTGGAAGCAATGGCACTGCTCAACGTACAGCCTGTTCCATGTGTGTTTGGATTATCGATACGCTTTCCTTCAAACCAGCAATATTTTCCATCATAGTAAAGCAGATCATTTGCATCATTAATGCTGTGTCCGCCTTTGCAAAGTACTGCACAATGATATGTCTCAGAAATCTTTCCGGCAGCCTCTATCATTTCCTCTGCATTGGTCACTGACATTTCAACCAGAACCTCTGCCTCCGGAATATTCGGAGTAAGCACATCAGCCAGTGGAAACAGTTCCTGCTTCAATATCTCCACTGCATCATCACTGATCAGCTTGGCACCGCTTGTTGCAACCATAACAGGATCCACAACAATGTTTTCCGCTTTATATTGTTTCAGTTTCTCTGCTATTACATGGATCAGATCCTTATCTGATACCATTCCGATTTTTACCGCATCCGGATAAATATCCTGAAAAACAGAATCCAGTTCCTGCCCCAGAAATTCCGGTGTTACATTTAATATTGCCTGTACACCGGTTGTATTCTGTGCAGTTAATGCGGTAATGGCACTCATTGCATATACACCATTTGTGATCATTGTCTTAATATCTGCCTGGATTCCGGCGCCTCCGCTGGAATCACTTCCTGCGATCGTCAGTGCAGTTCTCATAATTGTCTTCCTCTCATTTCTGCTATAATACAATCTTATCTACTGCCTCTTTCAGTTCTTCTGCTGCTTCTTTAATGTTATTCTGAGCATAAATGGCACTGATCACTGCCACACCGCAAATCCCTGTTCCCTTTAGCTGAGATATATTTTCTGCTGTGATCCCCCCGATTGCCACCACCGGGATAGATACCGCTTCACAGATTGCCTTCAGTGTTTCATGGGGAAGTTCTGCCGCATCTGCTTTTGAACCGGTTGCAAATACTGCACCCACCCCCAGATAATCTGCACCACGCTCCTGTGCAAGCAATGCCTGCTCTACCGTTCGTGCCGAAACTCCCAGGATTTTATCCGGTCCAAGTTTCTCACGCACAGCACCTGCTTCCATATCACTCTGCCCTACATGAACACCATCTGCATTCATCTTCAAAGCAATTTCCACATTGTCATTTATGATCAGAGGTACCTTATAATCTCTGCATAATTCCTGAAGTTCAGCTGCTTCCTGCAGGAAAGTTTCATCATCTGAATTTTTATCTCTGAGCTGCAGAAAGGTTACGCCTCCATCCAGACTCTCCTTTACCACTTCCTTAAGGCTCCGCCCATTAAGCCAGTGACGGTCCGTTATTGCGTATAAGCGCATTTTCTCTTTATCGAATTTCATGTTTCACTCCTCTTTTCTACTCTTGATGATATAAATATCAATCTACTCACAAGTTCTTGTACTCTCCATAGGCGTAAATTCCGGACTAACGTATCCGTACATATTTGCATTAACGTTTCAGTGTCAGCTTGCAAATTTTTCTCCATAAGTCTTGAGATTTATAGATGCCTGGAAATCTCTGTCAATCATATTCCCACACGCACATCTATAAACTCTGTCAGATAACTTCAGATCTTTTTTGATGTTTCCACAACAGCTGCAAAGCTTTGATGATGGATAAAACCGATCAGCCACAATAAGCTGGATCCCTTTATCACTGCATTTGTATTCAAGCTGTTTTCTAAACCAAAAAAATCCTTGTTCCTGTACTGCTTTGGATAAATGTTTATTCTTCATCATTCCACTTACATTCAAATCTTCAATACAAATGAAACTTGGTTCTCGTTTCACTATCTTAGCAGATGTTTGATGTAAATAATTCTGACGAATATTCGTTAGTCTGTGATTTAATTTTAAAAGTTCTTTTTCACTTTTTATAATGTTACTTGTTTTACAATAACTTGCTCCTTTCTTATTTTCCTCATATTTTCTTGATATGGAACGCTGTAACCTGCGTTTTTTCTTTTCTAATTTCTTTACCGTTTGCGTTTTGTTTATGTTCTTGTATGTATTGCCATCAGAACATATTGCTAAGTCCTTTATTCCTAAATCAATTCCAATACCTTCATTTAATGGGAGAGTAGTATTATCATTAACTTCAATACCAACTGACACATACCAATATAATCCGTCATAAGTAAAACGTGGATTCATGTATTTACAGTCAGTTGGTATTCTTCCTTTTTCACAAAGTTTAATCCAGTTTAACTTTTGTTTATTCTGTTTTTTACTCATTGAAAAACTTTCAACTTTTACATGGGTATCGGTAAACTGAATTTTTATATTGTCTTGATAAAAAGATGGAGTAGAGTGTTTCTTACTCTTAAATTTAGGATATTTACATTGTCCTTTGAAGAATTTCTTATAAGTATTACAAGCATCTTTAATTGCTTGTTTTGTTACATTATTGCTTACTTCATTCAGCCATTGATATTCAGACTGTTTCTTTAATTGTGTAAATTCTTTTCGCAATTCACTATCTGATAAAAATTTGTTCCCTTGCTTATAATTATCCTGTTCTCTTGAAATAGCCCAATTATAAGCAAATCTATCACAGCCTGCATATTGAAACAACTTAGTCAATTGTTTATTATTTGGATTCAATCTCACTTTTATTGACTTTATCATTTGATTCACTTTCTTCCTCAATTAGTTCTTTCTATCATTAAAAGTTATAAAAGTCAACATATATTTATAACTTTTTATAACTTATAACAAACAGTTACAACCCTCCTTTTTCTTATTTTATACTTCATTATACAAATTTTTTAACAAAATGTCAGAGTTGAATTAAAAATTTCTGTTAAGAATATAACGTAATTAAAATACAACGTTTTAACATTTTATATGTGAATTCGTAACCGTCACTAAATCCATCTGATAGAACAATTTTTTTGCCTGCAAGAGAACATTTCATAAAGCCCTCATTGAGTATTTTTTTAAGTTGAGTAATTTCCGCTAAATTATCGTCATACCAGTCTGTAATATAACTTGTTTTAATCCATATTTCCTTTTTCTCTTTTAGCAATTTACAGAGTTTTTTAAAATCAAATATGTTTTTCATATCTGTTTTTTTAGACTTTACATATATAAATGCTTGTTTCATGCAAAGTTTAACCCAAGCATTCGGTCTTTGTTCGTGATGATATTCTATTTCTTTTATTCCGAA
>ENA-OURQ01003090-OURQ01003090.1-human-gut-metagenome-genome-assembly--contig:-NODE-3090-length-11576-cov-2.207621_pt1 | contig 11576 bp, 7 predicted proteins | sample MGYA00242105_ERZ508999 | MGnify/ENA primary metagenome ERZ508999 (study PRJEB26280, sample SAMEA2338771) | human gut metagenome | biome: human gut; feature: human-associated habitat; material: faeces...
TTTATTTATATATGTATTGAGTTTTAAAATGTAAGTTATTTATTTTGTTTTTGAGTTTCTACAAGCCTCCTTCAGAGGGAACAAACGGGGGGGGCGTTGAGAAGTGCTACCAAAGTTGAGATACAACAGGACGAGTCAATATCTCATTGTCTTGTAGTGCCTGTTTTTTGAGTGGCAGTCCACATGATACCTGAGAGGATATTTTTATGAAGGGAGAGAAAAAAGTATGATAGAATGGCTGAGAGGCACTACGGCAACATACAAAGGGAACTGCTGCCATATTGATTTTTCCTGCATAAGTTTGATACACGTTGTTATTATTCACGAGAATGTCATATTATTTCCTTGTATATTCAAGATATTCTTAATATTTTAGCACTATATTCTTTTTCTAAATACCATGAAATATAAAAATTATTTTAAGCTGGTCTGTAAAATGGTCAATTTCAAAGGAGAAGGGATTTTTGTTTTATTTAATATAAGGGGAATACTCCTTTGATGATATTATGGAGTGCTTGGATAAGATAGATGTATTTTCGACTTTTGATAAAGTTTACCAAAAATATAGAGAGCCGTTTATCAAATTGGCAATTTCTTATGTCGGTGATAGAAGCATCGCAGAAGATTTTGTGACCGATTCTTTTGTAGCCTATTGGGAGAATAGGGGGAAATTGCCGGCAGACACCAATATCCCGGCTTATATATTGGTATCCCTTAAAAATAAGTGCCTGACACATTTGACCCATCTCCGTAAAAGGCAAGAGGTAATCGATAATATAAAGAACCAATATCAGTGGGAATTGGACTTTAAGATTACATCGTTGGAAGCCTGTAATCCGCAAGAGATATTTTCGAAGGAGGTTCACCGATTGGTAAATGATGCCATTCGGTCGCTTCCGGAAAAGACAAGGGAGATTTTTCTATTGAGCCGTATGGAATCTCTTACAAACCGGGAAATATCCGAACGGTTGGATATTTCCATTAAAACGGTCGAATTCCATGTGAGCAAGGCTTTGAAGGTACTTCGTATCGCTCTAAAAGATTATTTATTGGTCTTTTTTTACTTTTTCGTAAAATAATCGTTCTTTTTTGTTAGGGTATTTTCATACTCGTTAGTTATATATACGTAAAGGATAAATTTATGGATAGAGAATTGCTATATCGTTTTTTTAATGGGACAGCTTCCGAGTCGGAACGAATCAGCATTCGGGAATGGGCAGAGGCTGCACCGGAGAATATGCGGGAATTGTTGAACGAACGCAAACTGTATACGGCTATTATATTGACTGGGGAGAAGGAATCTTTCGAATCTCATAAAAAGACAGGTTGGTATAGACGAATCGATTTTATCCATATCGGCCGGTACGCCGCAGTTTTCATCTGTGCTGTTTTGTTGACGTGGTTTGCTTCGAACCCTAAGGATACGACGGTATCGTCTGTCTCGCAAATCGATGTTCCGTTGGGGCAGTATATGAACTTGACGTTGGCCGATGGCACTACGGTCTATCTTAATTCGGGGACGACATTCAGATATCCTACGGCGTTTACAGGCAAGGTGCGGCAGGTGGAAATCGATGGAGAGGGTTTTTTCCAAGTTACCCATCAGGAAAAAGATATTCCTTTTGTCGTGAAAACTTCTAAAGGAGATGTCCGGGTCTTGGGGACGAAATTCAACGTGGAGGCCTATGCAGAGAGAGACAGGTTCGTGACATCGTTGCTCGAAGGTAAGGTAGAAGTGGTTACCGCAATCGGCAGCCTGATGTTGAATCCGAACGAAAAAGCGACACTGGTCGACGGGTCGCTGAAAAAAGAGTCTTTGAGCGATCGAGGCAGCTATAGTTGGACCGGGGGTATAATCGATTTCAATAATATACGGTTTGGTGATTTGATGAGCGAATTTGAAAAAATATATGGAGTCCGCATTATCATTGAAAATCCGGAATTGGAAGATAATTTTTGCTTGGGCAAGTTTCGCCGTATAGACGGGTTGGACTATGCTTTACGGGTATTGCAAGTGGACATCCCGTTTGAATTCAGACAAGATTTTGAGACACAAACTTTTTATATTAACTAAAAGATAATATTATGGAAAAAACATAGAGAGGTACAGAAAAGGGAATATCGAACCGTCGCCAAACATATCAATATTCCCCCTTAAAGAATTAACACAACAATCGTATTAATCTTAAAACACACAAATATATGAAAAAGAAGTTGATGTTGGAGAATAAAGGGTTCTCTAATTCAATAATTTTATTTAGATTTATGAAAATCACACGTTTTTTGTTCCTTATAGGAATGCTGAATGTCTGTGCCTTTAACGCATATTCCCAAAATGCCAAAGTAACCTTGAATCGTACGAACACTCCCCTTCAAGTTATTCTCAATGACATAGAGTCACGGACCAATTACCTGTTTATAATCATTAATGGACAGGTAGATACCCAAAAGAAATATTCGATTAAAGTCAAGTCGGAGCCGGTCTCTTCCGTACTGGACAAACTGTTCAAAGGTGAGAAAATCAGTTACAAGATGAAAGGTAACCACATTGTCCTTTCCCGTGAGACTGAAGGGAGCAAGGAAAAGAGCAAGCGCAAGTTGACCGGTTATGTTAAAGACAACTTGGGAGAACCGCTCGTAGGAGCAAGTATCCATATACAGGGTACCCAGCAGGGTACGGTGACCGATCTTGACGGTTATTTCCATATCGAAGGAGATTATGACGAAAACACGGTGCTCAGTATTCGCTATGTGGGTATGGAGGATAAGAATGTAGTCATTGCCGATAAGAATAGTTTCAATATTATTATGGACGACAATAACCGGGAGTTGGACGAAGTGGTCGTGGTAGGATATGGAACACAGAAAAAGATAAATTTGAGCGGTGCGGTGGAGGCTGTCTCCGGTACGACTCTTGAAAATCGTTCTGCCAATAATGTCGGAGTTATGTTGCAGGGATTGGTTCCCAACTTGAATATCAATGTCGATGGCGGCCAATTGAACCAGACGCCCTCTTTCAATATTCGTGGTGCGACGACTATTACCAACGGTGGCTCACCGTTGATTCTGGTAGATGGGATTCCGATGGCAGAAGCAGAATTCTCTCGTATGAACAGTGCCGATATAGAGAGTATATCGGTCTTGAAAGACGCTTCTTCGGCAGCTATTTATGGAGCCCGTGCCGCCTTTGGTGTGATTCTTGTGACGACGAAAAAAGGAAAAGAAGGTAAAACTAAATTTTCATTTAATAATACGGTGAACGTGCGCACGTTGGGCCGTATGCCGGAAGTTGTGAAAGACCCGTATATACAGGCTTCGTACAAAGATATTATGGGGGCGCCGTGGTACGACCTTTATACCGAGGAAGAGTTGGAATATGCCAGACAACGTTCGCTCGACCCATCGCTTTCACCGGTGATGATCAATCCCAAAGACCCCAACCGCTATTCTTATTTGGGGGCGACCGATTGGTTTCACGAACTGTATAGCAACACGGGATTCTCTCATTCGCACTCTATCGGCATGTCTGGTGCTACGGCCAAGACATCTTATTATTTAGGTGGCGAGTACTTTGGAGAGAGCGGTATGCTCAGATATAATACAGATAAAGCTAACCGGTATAATTTAAGAAGCAATGTCAGCTATCAAGTGACCGATTGGTTGAATATTTCGAATAACACTTCGATGACTTATTATACTTATAAGGCACCCTCTTCGCTCGATAGCGGTTGGCTGTATACTTACATCCATAATGCCAACGCATTGACGGTGCCCAAGAATCCCGACGGAAGCTGGACGGAAAACGGAGCGAAATATATTGCCGGAACGGAAATGGGAGGAGAGAGCGAGACAGAAGAACTTTTGGCACAGACGCAAGTCTCGTTCGATATTTCGCTGATTAAGAATGTATGGTCGGTAAAAGGAGACCTCGCGATTAAGTTTTGGAACAAACATAAAAATTATTGGGAGTCGGACAAAGATTTTGTTTTTAGGGACGGGCCCGATAGCGCACCCAAAGAATTGGGGTGGAGCGATTTTGCCAAAACGGAACATGATAATTCCCGGTTTACATTGTTTAATATTTACTCGAATTTCAACAAAAAGTTTGGGAAACATGAGCTCGGTGTCACGGTGGGTTTTGAACAACAATTGGAGTCGGCGCAATATTTCACCGGCCAGCGAGATGGCCTTATCAGTAACTCTGCTCCCAGTATAGCCGTTTCTTCGGGTGAAAATAAAGAATTGACGGATTACCGTTACAGCTGGGCGACACGAAGCGGATTTTATCGTTTGAATTATATGTTTGGAGACCGATATATTTTTGAGGCAAACGGGCGTTACGACGGTACATCCCGGTTCCAGAAAGACCATCGTTTCGGATTCTTCCCTTCTTTCTCGGCTGCATGGGTGATTTCGAATGAGGAATTCTACCAGCCGATAAAGGATGTCATGAATGCGGCAAAACTTCGTGCTTCGTACGGTTGGTTGGGCAACCAAAATGTGGGTTACTATGAATACATCTCGAATATGTCGTTTTATGAATGTAACTATTTGATTGATGGTAAAAAACCCATCGGAGTGGGTTCTCCTAATTTGATTTCCGGTGATTTGACATGGGAAAAGGTAAACACCATCGATGTGGGATTGGATTTGGCTTTTTTTGGAAACCGTCTGACTTTCTCGGGAGACGTTTATCGAAGGAATACTCTTGATATGTTGACACCCGGCAAAACGCTTCCGGGCGTCTTGGGGGTTTCCTCCCCTCGTCAAAACGCAGCCGATTTGAAGACGCAAGGTTGGGAAATCTCTTTAGGATGGCAGGATCAGTTCAGTTTGGCTTCAAAACCGTTCAGCTATTCGGTCAAGTTCAATCTGTCCGATTCTTGGGCCGAAATTACCCGGTTCAATAACGAAACCGGTACGTTGGACGATTACTATGCGGGATGGCGTATGGGAGATATCTTGGGTTTGACGACAGAGGGATTTTTCCAGAGTGAAGAAGATATTAAAAATCATGCCGACCAATGGGAAGTGACCGCTTATCCCGGTGACCGTCCGTTGGCTCCCGGTGACTTGAAATACAAGGATTTGAATAATGACGGGTATATCAATAAAGGAAAATGGACCGTTGACGACCATGGAGACTATTCGGTCATAGGAAACGAGAGCCCCCGATATTGTTACGGTGCCGATATTAATGCCGCATGGAACGGATTCGATTTCAGAATTTTGCTGCAAGGCGTGGGCAAAAAAGACTGGTATCCCAATGTGTTTACATTCTTCGGTATTTACCGTGCACCGTGGTCCGATGTGTATACCAACAATCTTGACCATTGGACTCCGGAAAATCCGGACGGGTATTTCCCTCGTTTGAAATCCTATACGGCCGAGACAGACGGAGATATGAGTATTCCGCAGACCCGCTACTTGCAGAATGCTGCTTATATGAGAATCAAGAATATAACTTTCGGATACTCTCTCCCGCAAAATCTTACTCGCAAGATAAAAATAGACCAGATAAGATTTTATTTCAGCGGTGAAAATGTAGCTGAGTTTACAAAGTTGAGTAAAAATGTCGATCCCGAAGGCCTTGGTTTGGTTCACCCCATGCAGCGGGTATTTTCGTTCGGTCTTAACCTTAACTTCTAAAATGTATGAATTATGAAAAGGATATTATATATAGTTGTCGTGTTTATAAGTTTGTGTGGTTGTAATGATTCTTTTTTGGACCGGTTGCCTGAGACCTCGTTGGTTACGGAAAAGTTTTTCAACTCGCCGTCCGATTTGGCTTTGTTTGTCAATAAACTGTATCTGAGTGAGTCCCCCCAATATTGGGACATCGGAACAGACAACGTGGTGGCATCGGAAAAAGATGAGATGTTGGACTTGATTCGCGGGAATATAACCCCGGCTACAGTCGGTGGTTGGAATTGGGGACAAGTGAGGGAATTGAACTATTTCTTGGACAATGCGGGCAGGGCGGAAGGCGACCAGGCGCTTATCGACCATTATATCGGTATTGTCCGTATGCTCCGGGGAAAAGAATATTATGAATTGGTTAAGCGGTATAGCGACGTTCCTTGGTATGACCACGTGTTGAGCGATACCGATATCGACGAACTTTACAAACCTCAAGATTCCCGTTCGTTCGTGATGGAAAAAATCATGGAGGATTTGAGGTTCGGGTGTAAACATATCTTGCCGGATTTGAAGGGGCGGGTTACATACACCCAGTGGTATGCCTATGGATTGCTTGCCCGAATCGCATTGCATGAAGGTACATTCCGGAAATACCATACCGAATTGGGGCTGGAAAGCACAGCCGATAAGTTCCTTGAAGAAGCCGTGTCCGCTTGTGAGAAGATTATGGAAAATACGGCCGAGTTTGATATCTACACCGACGGGGGAGTGAACGAAGCTTATCGTAACTTGTTTGCCAGCAATAACTTGAGCAAATGCAAAGAGATGATTTTGTACAAGGATTTTGACAACGAAGCCCTCATTCGCCACGATGCTTCTATGCATGTGTTTGCCTATACCACCAATTTGAGCCGGTCTTTAATGGAAAGCTATTTGGTGAAAAAAGACGAAAAGGCTGTGCCCTTCTCTTCCGTAGAAAATTATCAGACGAAGACTTTCATTGAGACATTTGCCGACAGAGATCCCCGATATGCACAGACCTTTATGTATCCCGGCTATATTCGTCCGGGAGATGCGAAACCTTTTGTCCCCAATATGAACTTGGGGGGCTATCCGCAGATAAAATTCGTGTCAAAGGACGCCTCGCAGAATCAATGGGGATGTTCATACACCGACCTGCCTTTGATGAGATTGGGCGAAATCCTTCTGATTTATGCCGAAGCGAAAGCCGAGCTCGGCACATTGACTCAGCCCGATTTGGACAAATCCATCAACAAGTTGAGAAAACGGGTAGGGATGCCGGATATGGTATTGTCCGACCTCGTTGCCGACCCGGTTTTGGAACAACAATACCCGAATGTGACCGGTGGTATGAGAAACGCCATTCTCGAAATTCGTCGGGAAAGGCGGGTCGAATTGGCTTGCGAGGGATTCCGCCAGGACGATTTGATGAGATGGAAAGTAGGCAAGTTGCTCGAATTGCCGCAGGGAGCTTATATCGCAAAGATAAACGATGTGTTCGATGTCACCGGTGACGGTGTTACCGATGTGGGCATATTCTTGAACAGCAAGGCCGTGAAACCCATATATAAAAAGAAGATATGCTATTATCTGGAAGAAGAGAACGGTGAAAAGACCAGTATTTCCTTGTCCGAAGGCGACCACGGTTATATCATCCTGACTAATGATGTGGAGAACCCCAAAAAATTCGAAGAACCGAAATATTACTATTTCCCGATTCCGCAAGGCGAACGGATAACCAACCCGAATTTGAAAGAAACCAATTTTTGGTAAGCAATAAGAGCCTGTCTGTATTTTGCTCGGGTCAGATTTGAGAGTTTCTGTTTTCTTGTTGGGAAAATTCAGGCGGGCTCTATAAACTTCATGCTTAAAAAAAACGGAAAATGTGCCGTGCCCCGAAAGTGGGGTACGATGCACACATCCTTAACAAAATCAGTAAATTATGAGACGTAAATGGTATGTCGTCATGCTTCTTTTGTGCGTGGCGGTAGCAGGTATCGCACAACAAAATAACAAGGTTTTCGACATCGATTTGTGGCAACAGGGATTGCCCAACAGCAACGGCATGGATTCTCCTCCCTTCGATGAGTCGATAGGCAATTTCAAACCTTCGATTCGGGTATTCCTGCCCGATTCCCGGGTAGCTACCGGCAAAGCCGTACTTATTTGTCCGGGAGGAGCATACGTACATTTGGCCTATCACCATGAAGGGTACGATTGGGCTCCTTATTTTAACAAAATGGGTATCGCTGCAATTGTGCTGAAATATAGAATGCCCAAGCGGGGGCATAAAGAAGTGCCTTATTCCGATGCCGAAGAGGCGATGAGGCTCATCAAGAGTCATGCTTTGCAATGGAATATCAATCCCGACGATGTGGGTATCATGGGCTCTTCGGCCGGAGGCCATTTGGCTTCTACCGTGGCAGTACGCAGTACCGGGAATTTGCGCCCCGACTTCCAGATACTGTTCTATCCAGTCATTACGATGGATAAGAAGTACACCCACATGGGATCGCACGATAATCTATTGGGGCCGGGAGCTTCTAAGGAATTGGAAGAGAAATATTCCAACGAAAAGCAAGTGACCGGCAACACCCCCCCGGCTTTTATCGTGTATAGCGACGATGACGATGTAGTAGCGCCGGACAACGGTGTGAATTATTATCTGGCCTTGCGCAAACATGGAATACCGGCCTCCCTCCATATATACCCTTCGGGCGGTCACGGTTGGGGAATACTGGAAAGTTTCCTGTATAAGAATCAAATGTTGAACGATTTGGAAGTCTGGCTCAAGACTTGCAAACCGGGCAAAAAATAAAAGAAGATAAAAATGAAAAAAATACTGTTTTTACTATTCATATCCACATCTCTGCTGATGCAAGCCAAAGAGGTGGCATTGACATTCAACGACCCTTCGGAGTTTTACAAGGACTACCGTTTTTCCGAAGGTATCGAGGGTAAGGCACTCGATATCAGCCGGGCTGCCTATCATCGTAATCCCGTTACCGTTCATCAAATCGATTCGGTAGATATGGCGGGTTCTTTCTCCATAAGTATCTGGTTGAAATCAGCGAGCGAAAATGTCGGTTGGAAAGGTATCGTCAGCAACAAGATGTCTTACGATATGAAGGATGCCGGATTTATGATTTCCACGCAGGAAAACGGCTCTTGGGCCGTCTATTTCACCGATGGGAAAAATTGGCAGTGGGATTACAGGCCTACGGCGAAGCGGCAGCCTGTCAACGACGGCAAGTGGCATTTTTTGGCCATTACTCATTTTGCCGAGAAAGACGAGATGAAAATGTATTATGACGGGAAAAACGTCGCTACCTATTGTACCAACGGAAACAAGAATCTGGCTACCGGAAATCCGGTGCGCATCGGGAATCACGTCGATAACCAATGGAACAGCTTCAACGGTATGCTGGACCAGTTCCGGTTTACCGACCGGGTGAGAAGCAGCGAAGAGATTGCCGAAGAGTATTTTCGTCATACGGGAATCAGGCAGGAAGACAATCTGCCCCGCTTTACCCCGGAGATTAACCTGATGGCTTTCAATATATTCCACGGAGGGCATGAACTGGGCGAACAAGTAGGCGTCGAACGGGTCGTCGAGGTGATTAAAGGGGCGAAAGCCGATGTCATTGGCATGATTGAGACATACGGTGCAATAGCCGATGCTTTGGGATATTATTTTTATCTGAGAAGTTCCAATCTGTCTATCATGAGCAAATATCCTATCGAGCAGACATGGGACATGTTCCAGCCGTTTAATACCTGTGCGGCCACGATACGCATCAGCCAGACTCAAACCTTCAATTATGTGAACCTGTGGCTGGATTACCGCCCTATCACCGACGAGCAGATAAGGGCCCGGATGACGGTGGCCGAAATGGAAAAAGGTGAGTTGCCCACGAGATACAGGGAACTGAGTGCGATTATGGAAGATATGAAACCGTTCTTCGACCGGGAAGAAGTCCCGCTTTTCGTCTCCGGCGATTTCAATAGCGGCTCTCATTTGGATTGGACAGAAGAGGCCAAACATCTCTTTGGAGGGTATGTCTTTAAATGGCCGACGAGCGTGTTGATGGAGCAAAAAGGCTTCAAAGACTCTTATAGGGAGTTGCATCCCGACCCGGTCAAATATCCATGCCTGACATGGTCTACCATGTCTAAGTTGGATTTGCAATACCGCATCGATTTTATCTATTACAAAGGGAAAAAGGTGAAGGCCGTTCGTTCCGAGATGATAGACAGCCATCCCGTGCGTTTCCCCTCAGACCATGCGGCAATGATAACCACGTTCAAGTTTAAGAAATGAGAAAAACAGGAATAAAATATCTTTTGGGAATTGTGGCAGGAGCCTTTGCCCTGCTGTGCGGAAGCACCTCTTTCGCAGGGAATACGATATTGCCTTATCCCAATCAAGTAGAGTGGAAAGAAGGCACGTGCCGGATAGAGAAACGCTTGTCGGTCTATTGCGACGAGGTTTTCAAGTATGAGACGAAAAAGGAGATGGATGCCTTGAAAAAGGAGGCGGGGGTCGCTTATAGGTTCTCGAATCGGGAGCAGGCCGATTTTCGGGTGCTTTTTTCAAAAGACATAGCGAAAGAAGGATATACCCTTGATATTACCGGTTCGGGCATCTCGATTCAAGCCTCTGCTCCGGCGGGAGTATTCTATGCCGTTCAGACCTTGAAGCAGCTGCTTCAAAAAGAACAAGCCGCTTATCGGTTCCCTTGTGTAGAAATTGCCGATTCCCCGGCTTTCCCGTGGAGGGGCTTTTTATTGGACGAAGCCCGTAATTTCCAAGGAAAGAAAGAGGTGAAAAAATTATTGGACGAAATGGCGATGCTGAAAATGAATGTGTTCCATTGGCACTTGACCGACGACCAAGGCTGGCGGATAGAAATAAAAAAATATCCCCGGCTGACCGAGGTCGGTGGTCGCAGGGACTCCACCCAACTGAATTGGTATGAAAGCACGGTGTATGACAAAAAGCCCGTCAGCGGATATTATACCCAGAAAGATATTCGGGAGATTGTTGCCTATGCGGCCGAGCGTCACATCACGATTGTTCCCGAAATAGAATTTCCAGGTCATGCCTCAGCTGCGATTGCCGCATATCCGTGGTTGGGATGTAGCAAAAAAGAGATTCCGGTTTCCTGTGCCTACGGTGTCTTCTCGTCGGTTTTCGACATCGCCGATTCCAGGACACAGCAGTTTGTCCGTGACGTATTGGATGAGGTAGCTGCTCTTTTCCCTTCGGATATCATTCATATCGGAGGCGATGAGGTGAAATATGACGAATGGCAGAATTCCGAAAATATCAAGCGGCTCATGGAGAAAGAGAAGGTCGATTCTCCGGCCGGATTGCAGATATGGTTCGCCAACCGTCTTTCGTCTTACCTGAAGAAAAAAGGCAAGAAAATGATGGGGTGGAACGATATTACCGGAGACAAGCTGCATGCCTATCATCCGGAGAATGCTACACAAAGCCGGCTGGATGCCGACAATACGATTGTGCAATTCTGGTTGGGCACTCCCGAGATATTGGAAAAAGCGCTTCGCAGGAATTTGAAAATAGTGAATAGCTACTGCGACTATACCTATCTGAATTACAATTATGATAAAATCGTTCCCGGACTGGAATATGCACATAAGCCCATACCCATGGAAAAGGCCTACAATTTTTAACCGGTTCCGGAAGGATGGGAAGACAGGAGAGACTTGATATTGGGGGTGACTTGCGCCATGTGGGGCGAGTGGATAAACCGTCCCGACATTATGTATAAAATGGTTTATCCCCAAGTTGCGGCTTATGCCGAGGTGGGTTGGACCGAGAGAAGGAATAAAGAGTTCGGCAGGTTCACGGACGCATTGGAGTTTTTCAAGAGACGATGGACTTCCGCCGG
>ENA-OURQ01003106-OURQ01003106.1-human-gut-metagenome-genome-assembly--contig:-NODE-3106-length-11525-cov-6.030514_pt1 | contig 11525 bp, 5 predicted proteins | sample MGYA00242105_ERZ508999 | MGnify/ENA primary metagenome ERZ508999 (study PRJEB26280, sample SAMEA2338771) | human gut metagenome | biome: human gut; feature: human-associated habitat; material: faeces...
TGTGTTTCACTGTTTAATTATCAAGGATCTCTGCCGTTCCGACTCGGATCAGCTCGTTTATTTTATCACAGAACTTTTCGTTTGTCAAGAACTTTTTTAATTTATTTTTTGAAGCTCTTTCGAACTTCTTTGCTGTTCTCTCGATCAGCAACTCGTTTATTTTATCAAACTCATTTGCTTTTGTCAAGAACTTTTTTCAAGTTTTTTTGAAGCAGTTTTTGTAACCAGCGGCAGCCGCCCGGCTCCGAACTAGGTTTTTCTGTTTCAAAAGAACTCATTCACTGTAGCTCTCGCTGACAGCTTAGTTATAATAACACCGCCAAAAGCAAAAGTCAACACCTTTTTTCGAATTTTCTTATTTTTAGAAAAATATAGTTAATTCTGCATATTTTGTATTTTATCTGACTATTTACAATCTATCCGAAACCGTCCAAAAGAAAAGGCGCCTTCCGGCGCCCTTTCCCTTTCAACTCTTATTTCTCACGTTTACGATAAACAACTGCCCCGACCACTGCTGCTGCAGAAACACCGAGCAGGATCACCCACAGCATCACCTGTGTGCGGTCTCCCGTGTCCGGACTCTTTGTTGCTTTCTTCAGATAGAATACGGTATCCGCCTGGCCCTTGCTTGAAACGATCGAAATCGTATGCTTGCCTTCTGCCAGACTCTTTGTATACTCTGCCTTCAGCGTAACCTGCGTATTCTCTTTTCCAGCCGTCACATAATTCTTCGCATCAATCTCTTTCTGGTCGATGAGAACCTTTTTGAGATCCTTTGCTTCAAAATCTGCGGTGAAGGAAAGCTCCTTGCCCTGCATACCTGACTGATTGACTCCTTTGGTAATCTTCGGAAGATTCTGCGCAGTCATCGGTTTCTGTTTCAGGCCGGCAATCGCTTTTTCCAGCGCTGCCGCATAACCATCCACCGTCTTCTGCTCCGTGATATTCTTTCCGCGTACAATCGCTGCTTTTGCATCATTGACTGCTTTTACGCTCTCGTCCGTGTATTTCTTCAGATCGTTTGGAATCTTCTTCACTGCGGCATCTACTTTGCTGTAGTCCGCATCTTTATACGTAAGGCCGGCAATCGCTGCCTCGATCTTTTTTGCGTAACCGTCTACGCTCTCCTGCTCTGTGACCGGCCGCTCGGTTACGACGCTGTTCTTTGCATCTTCCAGTGCTTTTACAGACGCATCGGTATACAGACTGAGGTCCGCCGGAATCTTTTTGATAGCTTCCTCTACTTTGGAATAATCTGCTTTCCGAACCTGCAGTCCTGCCAGTGCATTTTCAATTGCTGCTGCCCAGCCGTCTACTTCTGCCTGATCCAGAATGGTTTTTCCGCTTTCTACGCTGTTGATCGCTGTCTGAAGCGGCTGAATGCTTTCTTCCGTATAAATACTCAGATCATTCGAAACTTTGGCAAGAGCCGCGTCTACGGCGCTGTAGTCCGCCGGTTTCAGGGTCAGTCCGTCAAGAGCTGCTTTCAGGTTTTCTGCAAACTGATCGACTTCCTCCTGTCTGCTGTCATCCAGATCCCATACAATGGCTTCTTTTGCCGCATTCAGTGCTTTTACACTCTTTTCGGTATAAATGGATAAGTCTTTCGGAATCTTTCCCAGGAGTTCTTCCACTCCCTGATAATCTGCCGGAACCGGTTTGCGTACCAGTGCTGCAATTGCATTCTCCAGTGCTTCCGCATAAGCAGCAACTGCCTGCTGCTCTTCTATCGTTTTGGTGCGGTCGATGGATGCGATGACTGCATTCAGTGCTTCCACGCTCTCTTCCGTATAGATAGAAAGATCTCCCGGAACTTTGGCAAGTACTGCATCAACTTCTGTGTAATCTGCGCCAAGAAGCGTCAGTGCGTTTACTGCTGTCTGAATGGCTGCCGCATAACCATTTACGGTTTCCTGTTCAGCTGATGGCAGGTTCTCTTTTACCGCATCTTTTGCTTTCTGAACAGCTGCCGCGCTTTCTTCTGTATACCGGCCCATGTCCTCCGGGATCAGCGCCAGCGCTTCTGTTACTTTGGTGTAATCTGCGGCTTTTACAATCACAGTGAATTCCTGTGTGAAGTCAACGCCGGTTTTCTTTCCGTCTTTGATTGTCGCCAGAAGTTTTACGGTTCCGGCATTCGTTACTTTCAGGTTTGTGCCGTCTAAAACAGCACCTGTCATTCCGGCATCCGTGATTTCCCATGTGATCTGTTTCTGATCTGCATTTTCTGGAACTGCTTTGCCCGTCAGTGCGGTGGTTCCCGGGATTTCTTTCGGTATGCCCTGGATTTCTGTTACAGCTGCGTACTCATAGGTTCTTATCTGGATTTCAATGGCATCTTTTGTTTCCGTTTCTGCGATCTTTGTTACAATCCAGCTTCCGTTCCAGCTGTCTGCCTTTTTAAGCAGATAATCTGCCGGAGCCTTTTTGGCCTTTTCCGTAAGATCCTTCAGATTCCAGGAAGCCGCCGCTGCGATCACAGCCTCTTTTTCTGTTTTTATTCTTTCTTTGTCATCTTTCTGATCTTTCTTTTCATCCGGATTTGTTTTTTCTGAAAGTATTCGGATTTCTCTGTTCTCTGCATCATTTTTAATCTCCGTATCTTTGCCGAGAACGTCGCCTGCTTTCAGCGAAAGCTCTCCGAACTTCCACGTTTTGGCTTCCTCTTTTGCGAATGCCATGGTTGGGAACATCGTCACGATCAGAAGCATGGACAGTACAAACGAAAGCATTTTTTTCGTTTTCTTCATAACACAAATCCTCCTTTCCTTTTGATTGTTTTGCAGCCGCCAGGGGCCGCAGTTTCTCTTGTTACTTTCATTATACGTGTGTCAGAAAAAGAGTCAACGGGCCGTAAAAATTCGTAAGAATTCTTGTGCATTTCCGCTAAAATACTTTCAACGTTTTTTCACAATACTTCCATGAATTTTTACGGCCCGTCAGATTTTCTTAAGATATTCCTTTATTTGTGATGAAGCACATATTTCACATACGCAATTCTACGGCTGTCCGGTGCCCAGGAGTTGACGTTGATACTGCCCTGGCCGCCGAAAAGATCCAGCAGTTTTTTCTTATTCTGTCCGTCATAATCCATCATTCCAAGCGATACATACATGTTCGGCAGATGCTCATTCGGTTCCAGCTCACCTTTAGCGAAGGTCAGGTAAATGACGTGTTTTCCATCCGGCGAAACGTGGCCGAACCAGTTGTTGGCATCGGAATCGGTCATCTGGGTGAGACCGCTGCCGTCACGGTTCATCCGCCATACCTGCATCAGACCGCTTCTGGTGCTGTTGAACCAGATGTGCTTTCCGTCCGGTGAATACTCCGGACCGTCGTTGTAGCCTTTGCCGTCCGTCAGGCAGGTTTCCTCGCCGCCGTCTGATGGAATCGTACAGATCTCAATGCGCATGGTCTCCTCCTCCGGCTTTTTGCGGAAGGCACAGTACGCAAGCTCTTTTCCGTCCGGCGACCAGCCGTGCAGATAGCTGAGACCCGGTCCGGTGAGGTCTTTTGGTTCACCGCCTGTCATCGGGAGCACGTAGATGTGGGATTCATACGTTCCATCTGTGAGTTCCGGCGGCATGCAGCTTACCGCCAGCAGCTGGTTGTCCGGTGACGGAACGTGATCATTGTTGCACTGCACGCAGAAACCGGTATCAACCTGCTCCACATGGTCTTTGTCGATCTCATAGCGGTAGATTTTTCCATCCGCATTATAAAGCAGGGTGTTTCCATCGTTCAGCCAGTTCGGTGCCTCGATGATTCCCGGAAACTCATGCAGCACGGTTTCTTCTCCGGTCTCCACATCCATCGTGCAGAGAATGCTGTCGGTGTTGTCTCTGTCCCCTGTCCATCCGGAGAGCATTTTTCCGGCGCGGCAGGTATCCTCCAGTGTTGCCGCATCCATATCCACAATCTGCAGTGCACCGTTTGCACGGGCGAACTGGAAGCAGGCTTTCAGATCAACCATGCCTTTTCCAAGCGGCGCTTCCTGGCCGGTGATTTTCATATCTTTATAATGAACGGCTTTGACTCGGTCCGCATGCGCCCAGAGGAACTCTTCCGGGTCGACGCCGCCGCAGTACATCCAGCCGGCATCTACTTCTGCTCCGACTTTTTCACCGCAGGCTTCCAGGAGATATTCGTACGCTGTTTTTCCATTCACGCGGATACAGATATCTTCTTTTTCGTTGTGGACCAGAAGACCTGCTCCGGCTTTTTCCAGTTCTTCTGCCAGTTCGCGGTATCTTGCAGCGGTTTCGTCCAGAACATCTTTTGTCAGGCGTGCCGGGCTCTTTACGACAAACCAGGAAATGTGGTATTTCTGCGCCAGTTCTGTAAGAATGGCAAGTTCTCTTTCATAGTGGTATTCATCCAGGAAAATGTGGACCGCATGAACCTCAATGTGGTATTTTGCAAGCAGCGGCATTGCCTGCTCCAGATCCTCCGGGATCCAGAAACCGTAGTCCCTGGCATCAACACGGAATCCGAGACACGGCTCGATCTGGCGGTAGCCTGCCTCATAGATTTTCTTTAAAAATCCTTCGGGATCCTGTTTCCATTCTTTGGATACCCCATACATCTGTACACCAAAATACATATTTGTTTCCTCCTTCTCCAGATCCGCTGTTTCCCCATTTTCAGCGGATTTTCTTTTCCTCCATTTTACCACATTTCTTCTATTATAGATATGATTTTTCCTGTCAGTTATAAGAAACACGCTTTGCGTAAAAAAGGCGCCCCGTATGTGTTTTTTCCACATACGGAACGCCTTTTTCCGCCATTTTTTTCAGGGCCTGGTTATTCTTATACAAACTGGTTCGTTTTCTCATCGTACTCATAGTCGATGAGCGCCAGTTTTTCCCGCAGATCGGATTCCTCTGTCTGCATGGCCGCGCAGAATTCTGCGAGCGACGGGTAAAAATCTCTTAACTGCGTATTGACATAGCTCAGCAGCATTACGGGATCTTTCGGCATCATTCGTCTACTACCTCCACACCTGGTTTGATCATTGCCTTCAGGCCGCCGTTTTCCACATCCAGAAGGATCGTATCGCCCTCGCTGACCTGACCGCCAAGGATCAGTTTTGCGGTGCTGGTTTCTACCTCTTTCTGTACGAAACGTTTCAATGGACGGGCGCCGTAAACAGGGTCGTAGCCGCCCTCAATGACAAACTGTTTTGCAGCCGGGCTCAGTTCGACGGTAAGCTCCTGGTCTGCCAGACGTTTGTTCAGTCCTTTCAGCAACAGATCTACGATATGACCAATGTTGTCTTTTGTCAATGGTTTGAACATAATTGTTTCATCCAGACGGTTCAGGAACTCCGGACGGAAGTGTGCACGCAGATCCTGCATGACCAGGTTTCTCGCCTCTTCGGAGATGCTGCCGTCGTCCTGAATGCCGTCCAGCAGATACTGGGAGCCGATATTGGAGGTCATGATCAGGATCGTATTTTTAAAGTCTACGGTACGGCCCTGGGAGTCGGTGATACGGCCGTCATCGAGTACCTGCAGCAGAACGTTGAAGACGTCCGGATGCGCTTTCTCGATCTCATCGAACAGAACAACAGAATATGGTTTTCTGCGCACTGCCTCGGTCAGCTGGCCGCCCTCCTCGTAGCCTACATATCCCGGAGGCGCTCCGATCAGACGGGAGACGGAGTATTTCTCCATGTATTCACTCATATCGATTCGAACCATGTTGTTCTCATCATCAAACAGCTTTTCTGCCAACGTTTTCGCAAGCTCTGTTTTACCGACACCGGTAGGTCCAAGGAACAGGAACGAACCGATCGGTTTTGTCGGATCCTTGATTCCGGCTTTGGAACGGATGATCGCATCCGAAACCTTGGTGACTGCCTCATTCTGGCCGATAACTCTCGTGTGAAGTTCATCTTCCAGGCCGAGGATCTTAGTTCTCTCGCCTTCGGTCAGTTTTGCAACCGGGATTCCGGTCCAGCGGGAGACAATTCTGGCAATCTCTTCATCCGTTACACTCTCGTGTACCAGGGAGAGATCTTCATTTTTAACTTTTTTCTCTTCTGCTTCCAGCATCTGCTGTAATTTCGGGAGTTCACCGTACTGCAGTTCAGCGGCGCGGTTCAGATCGTAATCATTCTTTGCTTTCTGGATCTGGCGGTTCATGTCCTCGATCTGCTCACGCAGTTTGGACAGTTTCTCAACGGAACTCTTTTCATTTTCCCATTGTGCCTTTGCAGAATTGAAGGTATCCTTTAACTCAGCCAGCTCTTTCTGCAGTGTTTCCAGACGCTCGCGGCTCAGATTGTCGGTCTCTTTTTTCAGTGCGGCTTCCTCGATCTGCATCTGCAGAATCTTACGGCGCTGCTCATCCAGCTCGGCCGGCATGGAATCCAGCTCTGTTTTGATCAGAGCGCATGCCTCGTCGACCAGGTCGATTGCTTTATCCGGCAGGAAACGGTCGCTGATGTAACGGTTCGAAAGGGTTGCGGCTGCAACGAGGGCACCGTCAGTGATTTTTACGCCGTGGTAAACTTCGTAACGCTCTTTTAAGCCACGCAGGATGGAAATCGTATCCTCTACGGTCGGCTCATCAACCTGAACCGGCTGGAAACGGCGCTCCAGGGCGGCATCTTTTTCGATGTACTGGCGGTACTCATCCAGCGTTGTGGCACCGATGCAGTGCAGTTCGCCTCGTGCCAGCATAGGTTTCAGCATGTTTCCGGCATCCATCGCGCCGTCGGTCTTTCCGGCGCCGACGATCAGGTGCAGCTCATCGATGAACAGAATGATTTTTCCGTCGCTCTTTCTGACTTCCTCCAGAACGGCTTTCAGACGCTCCTCGAATTCGCCGCGGTATTTTGCTCCGGCTACCAGGGCTCCCATATCGAGGGAGAAAATGGTTTTATCTTTCAGGCTCTCCGGTACATCGCCGTTGGCGATTCGCTGGGCCAGGCCTTCTACGACTGCGGTTTTACCAACACCAGGCTCACCGATCAGAACCGGATTGTTTTTTGTCTTACGGGACAGGATACGGACAACGTTCCGAATTTCGGTATCACGGCCGATAACCGGGTCCATTTTCTGGTTTCTGGCTTTTTCTACGATATCCTGGCCATATTTTTCCAGGGTGTCATATGTTGCCTCCGGGTTGTCGGTGGTAACTCTCTGGTTTCCGCGCACGGTGCTTAATGCCTGCAGGAAACGTTCTCTTGTGATGCCGTACTCCTGAAACAGTTTTTTCATGGACGGGCTTGGGTTTTTCAGCATTGCCAGGAAGAGGTGTTCTACGGAAACATACTCGTCTCCCATGGCTTTCGCCTCATCCTCAGCATTTATCAATGCTTTATTCAGATACTGACCGATATACGGCTGACCGCCGGATACTTTGACGCGGTCATTCAGCGCCGTCTCGACACGGTTTAGAAAATGATCTTTGTTGATTTCCATCTTTTCGATCATTTTCAGAATCAGGCTGTCGTCCTGATGCAGGAGGTTATACAACAGATGCTCCTGCTCTATTTCCTGGTTGCCGAAATCGTATGCGGTCTTTTCCAGGTCCTGTACAGCCTGCAGCGATTTTTGTGTGAATTTACTGATATTCATAATCGGCTTCCTCCTTATCTATTTGGGTGCTAACATTCGCTCCGAACAAAAAGAGCGTTGATGTGAATTTTCTTTTCTTTCTTTGTTCTATCCGTACTATAACACTAGTTATTAGCACTGTCAATAGGTGAGTGCTAATTTTTTTTAATTTTTTTGTGTACCAGATGATCCGTCAAAAAGCCTGCGGCTGTTATGAACATTTATATCGTTGAATAAACTGTTCTTTTTCACAGGGTCTGCCATAATAGTATCCCTGTAAATAATCAACCTGCATTTCTTTCATTTTAAGGCTCCATTCTTTTTTTTCAATGCCCTCTGCACATATCCTGACATTAATACTATGTACCATCGGAATGATGTTTTTATACAATTCATAATCTCTTGCATCATTCATCGCCTTTGCAGTAAAATCCCTATCCATTTTCACATAGCTGGGATTCATGTCGCGTATGCAATGAAAATTAGAATAACCCGTTCCAAAATCATCAATTACAAAGCAGATATGGTTCTCATCCAATACTTTCCTGAACCTACAGAATACCGGTGTCATATCCATAAATCCGCTTTCGGTCATTTCAATACATATGGAATCCGGTTGTAAATCATATTTTTTAATCACATCCAATATATCTCTTTCAACATTGCCATGCATAATCTGAACATATGAAACATTTATATTCATCTTAAAATCAGGAATATATTGCTGCATTTCACAACATGTTTTCGCTGCTTCATCTAATATATATCTTCCTGCCGGGATAATTAACCCGGTTTCTTCCAGTAATGGGATGAAGTCTACTGGTGAAACTGTCTCCGTATCTTCTTCAGAGGTCATTGAGAAACGCATAAGCGCCTCTGCACCAATAACCTGCTCTAAACCACAATCCACAATTGGCTGGTAATGCACATCAAAGCCCTTGAATCCGTTCATGACAGAATTACGGAGTGCTGCTACTATTCTTCCTTTCCGTAAAAAAAGTTCATAGTCATTCTCATCAAAGATATAGAATCCATTTTTTCCCATTTTTTTGGCTTTTTTAAGGACAAATGCAAATTTCTTGCGGCACTCCTCGTAGCCTTCGCAAAATGTTACCGCATCCACAACACCTACCGAAATCGAAAAAACAGCCTCGTAGTTTTCAGATACTATAAACTTATACAGTCTGTCATCTATCTTTTTCTTAAGCTCCGCGGCATAGTCCTTTGAAGAATGTTCCAAATCAACAATCACATACTGGTCAGATACAAGATGATATATCCTCTGACTATCAGAAAGACATTCCTTCATGCAGTCAGCTACACTTTTCAGAATATAATTGCCGTAAGCCGCTCCACGTGAACTATTGATTGCTCCAAAATCATCTATTCCTATATGCATAAGAAATCCCTTAGAAAGGTGTGTCTTCTGCGAGCGCATATAGGCATTAAATTCAGGACCTCCAAGCAATCCTGTGACATTATCTGCTCTTCTTTGATTGCCAGTCTCTTTCATGCAGCCAACCAAATATTGTGCGTTCCCTTGTGAATCATCAATCACTATACCGCGGCAGTTAATCCATACCGGCATGTCTTCTTTATCAAGCCATCTGTAATGAAGATTATGTACCTTTTCTTTTCCTTCATATATAGCCGCAAGGTGCTCCTGGAGCATCTTACGGTCTTCTTCATAAACCAACTGTAAAACATCATTAGTAAAATTATTCATAACATTATCCGATATCTTAAAACGGTTCACAGCCGATTCAGAAAATTCTATTGTATTATTCTGCAAATCATATACATATAGATAATCATCCATACATTTTGCGATTATTTCTAATAAAGTTTCTTTTGGCAGCTTACCAAATACCTTAAATATATTCTCACTCACAACAAGAACCTTTCCTTCATAATAGCTTTATGATAAACCTTTAATCTTTAAAGAGCTTAAATCTGTTTACACGTTCATTCATCTTGTCTGCACCTTCTGCGAGGTTAATACTGATTGCTGTATTCTCTTCTGAGGATGCTGCAGTACCCTGTACTACACCTGAAAGCTGTTCAATGCCCTGTCCAATCTGTTCTAATGACTCTGCCTGTGTATTAGCCTTCTCCATAGTATTCTGTGCCATTTCTGCGAATGAATCCATATCTGCAATAATCTGGTTAAAGGCATCTGCTGTTGTTCTTGTAATTTCATTACCCTTCTGAATCTCAACTAAAGTCTTATCGATTAATTCTCTTGTATTTACCGCTGACTTAGCACTATCTGATGCCAGCTTTCCTATCTGGTCTGCAACTACTGCAAAGCCTTTTCCTGCTTCACCTGCCCTTGCAGCCTCAATAGATGCATTAAGGGCTAACAGATTAGTCTGCGAAGCAATATCTTCAATATCAGTAATAATATTACCTATTTCCTTAGATATTTCTGTAATGTGCTCCATTTCTGTCAGAAGAATATTCATTTTTTCTTTTTCATTATTTGCTTTGTTTGCAGAAGCCTTTACACGTTCAGATGCATTCTTTGTTTCACTTGCTGTATCCTCTGCAAGATCAACAACTGTATCTATTGTGGCATTAAGTTCCTGAATAACTCCTGCCTGCTCTGTTGCACCATCTGCTAACGACTTTGATGCACTTTCTACTTCCTTGGCATTATGTGTAACCTGTTCTGCAATATTGCTTATTTCTGACAATGTACTGTTAAAACGCTTTAAAATGTAAACAAGTGAATCCTTTAATTCTGAAAAATCACCCAGAAATGGTGTAATATCATCACCATTTCTTGTTAAATCACCCTGTGCTATGAATTTAACCTCCTGTGAAATCTCACTAACATAAGCTGAAAGAATGCCCATAGCTTCCTTAAGCTTTGTAATTGTTTCACCAAACTCATCATCAGATTCATATGTAAGCATATCCACGTTAGACAGCTCACCCTTTCTAAGGCTGGCAACTGCCTCATCAATCTGACGTACTGGTTCTGTAATTGAGTCTGATATTATCTTTCCTATAATTGTTGCAATCACTGCAATCGCTAATCCTGTTATGATAATGACAATAAAAATAATTATTGTACATATATTAGCAATTACTTTTGCCGTATCTAATTCCGCCTGAAAATCATCGCGTACTGAATTTAACTTTTCTACAAATTCCTTATTACTTTCATACATGCTTCCAATCATAAGATTAGCAGCATCAGCCTGTTTGCCTTCTCTACTAAGCTTATATATTTTATCTGAGGCTGACCTGTAATCCTCCCATGCAGAGCTTGCCTTTTCATAATCAGCTTTACCTGCCTGTGCTTTCTTATTTGAATTAATTATTTTCTCTAACTTAGAAGATATATCCTTTATCTGATTCTCCATATCATTAGTTTCTTTTTCACAGGCTGCCATAGCTGCTGTATCTGTTTCTACAAGATGCTGATACTGTTTGATTCTATATTTAGCAGTTATTGTTTGTAATTCCTGCAGACACTCAAGTGAAGGAGACCACACTTCCGTAATACTATGTATAGTCGAACGAATCACTAATGTTGATACAAGTGCCACCAATACAAAAAAAGCTGTCATCACTAATACCGCCATCCGGTATACCTGCAATTTCGCTGAAACTTTTAAATTACCTATCCATTTTCTTAACTTTGCCATATAATTTCCCTTTCTTTTGTTTTTATTTGTTTAATAAATTTTTCTGAATCACATTACAAAAAACCGGGTAAAAACCTCATATACCCAGTCTCATAATTATCGTTCAGTACTACTTTGATAAAATTATCACAATTCCATTTTAAATGCAATAATAATTTATAATTATTAGTGTAGTTTTTGTGTGATTTTTTCAAGAATGGATTTAGTTTCCGGCACCCATTTTCTTTTTCCGGTGTTCCAACTACTCAATTATATTTTTTCGGTGCTCGCAAGCACCATAAAATAAAAAATGCAACAATGAATT
>ENA-OURQ01003141-OURQ01003141.1-human-gut-metagenome-genome-assembly--contig:-NODE-3141-length-11437-cov-2.584519_pt1 | contig 11437 bp, 10 predicted proteins | sample MGYA00242105_ERZ508999 | MGnify/ENA primary metagenome ERZ508999 (study PRJEB26280, sample SAMEA2338771) | human gut metagenome | biome: human gut; feature: human-associated habitat; material: faeces...
CTGGGAGCGTGTAGAGTCCAGCCGTAACTTTGCAAACAAGATCTGGAATGCATCCCGTTTCATTATGATGAACCTGGAAGGAAAGACCGTAACAGAGCCGGAAGACCTGAACGCTCTTTGCAACGAGGATAAATGGATCCTTTCCAGACTGAACACCGTGATCCGCGATGTTACCGAGAACATGGATAAATATGAGCTTGGAATCGCTGTACAGAAAGTTTATGACTTCCTGTGGGATGAGCTCTGTGACTGGTATATCGAGATGGCCAAAGTAAGACTGTGGAAAGCAGAGGAGAACCCGGCAGCAGCAAACGATGCACTGTGGACACTTCGCACTGCACTGACACAGGGACTGAAGCTTCTTCATCCGTTCATGCCGTTTATCACAGAGGAGATCTACTGCACACTGCTTCCTGAGGAAGAGTCCATTATGATCTCTGACTGGCCGGTATACAAAGATGAGATGAACTTTGCAGATGCTGAGAAAGCAGTTGCAAGCTTCCAGGAAGTTGTACGTGGAATCCGTAACACCAGAAACGAGATGAACGTACCACAGAACAGAAAGACAAATATCTACATCGTAGGCAAGGACGCAGAGAGCTGTGCACGTTTTGAGTCCTGCAAGAGATCCTTTACAAACCTTGCGTTTGCAAAAGAGATCCACGTACAGCAGGATAAGAGCGGAATCGTTGAGGATGCGGTATCCATCGTTGTGGCAGACGGTGTGGTTTATCTGCCGCTGGAGGATCTGATCGACCGTGAAAAGGAGATCGAACGTCTCACAAAAGAGCAGGAGCGTCTTACAAAAGAGATCGCACGCTGCGAGGGAATGCTGAACAATCCGAATTTTGTGAACAAGGCACCAGCAGCCAAGGTAGAGGCAGAGAAGGAGAAACTTGAGAAATACAAAGAGATGAAAGAGAAAGTGAACCTGCAGTTAACACAGATGGTGAAATAACGAAGGAGTGTTTTAATGAAGTGGTGTAACTTTTTCAATAAGATTTCGCTGATACTTCAGGCTCTGGGCTGTGCAGTCCTGTACTTTGTGATCGAGGCCATATGCAGGCACTCGTTCACAGAGGCGTGGACCTACATGACCACAAGGCCGCTTGTATTTGCTTATAATGCAGCGTTTATCTTTACGACGATGCTGATTGTTTATCTCTTCCGAAAGAGAATTTTCTGGCGTATCTTTGTGGGCAGCTTATGGCTGTTTCTGGGAATCGTAAACGGTGTGCTTCTTCTCAACCGTGTCACACCGTTTACAGGACCGGATGTGAAGAATCTGACAGATGGTCTCAGTATTGCAAAAAAATATCTGACCCATACCCAGATGACCATAGGTGCAGTTCTTCTGGGAATTGCGGTTCTAATCCTTCTGATCATCCTGATAAGGTCGCCGAAGTACAGAGGCAAGCTGAAATATAAGGTGAATATTCCACTGGTCCTGGTTGGGGTTCTTGCATTTGGAGGAATCACACAGCTTGCTCTGGAAAAAAGAGTTCTTTCCAATTATTTTGGAAATATTGCCATAGCTTATGAGGATTACGGATATCCTTACTGTCTGGCAACGACGATCTTTAATACCGGAATCAGTGCACCGAGAGATTATTCCAAAAGCGAGATCAAAAGGATCGAGAAGTCGGAAGAAAATCTTCCGGAAACGAAAGAAGGCAGTCATCCGAATATTCTGTTTTTGCAGCTGGAGTCCTTTTTTGATCCTACGCTGGTAAATTATCTGGAGCTGTCAGAAGATCCTATTCCGAATTTCAGAAAGCTGATGAAGGAGTATTCCTCCGGATATTATAAGGTACCTTCCGTAGGAGCCGGAACCGCAAATACTGAGTTTGAATCCATTACTGGAATGAGCCTTCATTATTTTGGACCGGGAGAATATCCTTACAAGAGTATCCTTAAGGAAACTACATGTGAGAGCGCGCCGTATGTTCTGAAGAATCTGGGCTATACTGCCCATGCAGTACATAACAATGAGGCGAATTTCTACGGAAGAAGAAGCATTTTCCCGAATCTGGGATTTGATACCTTTACTTCGGCAGAGTACATGAAGGATGAAAACCAGAAGAACCCGTTGGGCTGGACCAAGGACAGTGTCCTCACCGATGAGATCGTCAAGTGTCTGGATTCCACAGAAGGACCTGATTATGTATATACTATTTCCGTACAGGGACATGGAGATTACCCTTCAGAACCGGTGCTGGAAAATCCGGAGATCACAGTTTCCGGGGCCCCTACGGACGAGCTGAACAATAAGTGGGAGTATTATGTAAATCAGATCCATGAGATGGATGATTTTGTCAAAGAGCTGACTGATAAGCTGGCAGATTATCCGGAGGATGTGGTACTGGTTATGTATGGTGATCATCTGCCAACCATGGGACTGACTGTGGAGGATGTGGAGAATAAATATCTGTTCCAGACAGAGTATGTGATGTGGGATAATTTCGGACTTAAGAAAAAGAAAGAAAATCTTGCGGCATACCAGATGGCAGCAGAGGTTATGGACCGTGTAGGTATCCATGAGGGAAATATTTTCAAGTATCATCAGGCAAGAAGAAATACCAAAAATTATCAGGTGGATCTGGAGACCCTGCAGTACGATCTTCTTTACGGAAAGCAGTATACATATGACGGAGAGAATCCTTTTGAGCGGACAAAGATGCGTATGGGAATCTATGATACCACACTGGATTCCATTCAGGTTGTGTCTGAGACGGATCACACCTATTATATCCAGGGAACAAACTTTACGCCGTCCAGCCAGGTGAAGATCAACGGAGAATGGTACGATACGGTTTACGTGAATCCTACCAAGCTGATTATTACCGGAAAAGAACTGGATGATTTTGACCGGCTCTCGGTAGTGCAGCGAAGCAACAGTTCCACCAGAAAGGCCATGACAAAGAGCCATGACCGGGCAGTTTATGCACTGCTTGCTGACAGCAAGTGGAAGCTTGACAGTGAAAAGAGCAGTTCTGATACAGGGCTAACGGATACAGCGTCAGAAACGGGATCCACAGAAGATTCCGGTGAAGAAAACAGTACAGACAACCAGTAAATGACATAGAAAAGATACTCCGATACAAAAAATGTCGGATAAAATATTACGATTAGGACTGGACATCTTCCACCACTATTATATAATGGTATCGTAACGAACAGAAGGGGAGAAGCTTTTCTCCCCAAAAGTTCTTTACGAATACATTATAGATAAGTGATGGTTTTTTTTATGAATTACGAAGAAGCAGTTGCGTATATTGAAGATATACCGAGATTTACTACTAAGAACAGCCTGGACCATACCAGAGAATGTTTAAGAAGACTTGGAGATCCGCAGAGGAAATTCCGTGTGATCCATGTGGCAGGAACCAACGGAAAGGGAAGTACCTGTGCTTTTATCACATCGGTCATTCGGGAAGCAGGATATTCCTGCGGACTTTTTACATCTCCTCATCTGGTGGAGATCAACGAGCGTTTTCAGATCAACGAGGAAGTGATCGATGACGATACCTTCCTTTGTGCTTTTGAAAAAGTTAAAAAGCTTTCCGATGAGCTGGTTGCGGAGGGCAGCTATCATCCCACCTATTTTGAGACACTCCTTCTGATGGGAATGGTGATCTTTGCAGAAGCCGGCGTGGATTATGTAACACTGGAGACCGGCCTTGGCGGACGTCTGGATGCAACCACTGCGGTGGAGGATCCGGCAGCCTGTGTGATCACATCCATCAGCCTGGATCATATGCAGTATCTTGGGAATACGGTTTCCGAGATCGCAGGAGAGAAGGCAGGGATCATGGTGCCGGGTGTTCCGGTGATCTACGACGGAAATGATCCGGATGCGGCCGTAGTGATGCGTGAGAATGCAGAGAAGCTGGGATGTCCATATTATGAGCTGAAACGGGAAGATACAGAGATCCATAAGATCACAAAGGACGGAATCCGATTTTCTCTTAAGGACGAGACATATGGCGATACCGTATTTGACATACCGTTTATCGCCCGTTATCAGGTTATGAATGCAGCTCTTGCGGTAAAAACCATTCAGGTACTGGAAGATCAGATCCCGGTATCTCTGGAGGCTCTGAAGGCCGGTATGGCCAAAACACGCTGGCAGGGAAGGATGGAAACGGTTCTTCCGGGTGTGATCGTGGATGGCGCACATAACGAAGACGGTGTTGAGAAGTTTGTAGAGACAGCAGAACATTTCCAGAAGGAATTTCCTCTGACTTTGCTGTTTTCCGCAGTGGATGACAAGGACTATACGGATATGATCCGTACGATCTGTACCAGGATCCGTTTCCGACATGTGATCGTCACACAGGTAGGCGGATACCGTAAAGTTCCGGTCGAAGAGCTTGCGGAGATCTTCCGTGAAGACGGAGTACCGGAAGTTGAAGCAATAGAGGATGTTCCGGCAGCTTTTGAACGGGCAGTAAAGGAAAAAGGCGAGGATGGAATGCTGTTCTGTGTAGGATCCCTTTATCTGGTCGGTGAGATCAAGGCTGTGATCAGGAGGAAAAAATTATGATCGATTATGAAGAGGAACTGAAGAAATTTGAACCATGTCTGGATGTGGCAGATGTAGAAGGCGCCATTTATGACCGGGAGATCACAGATATCATGGATGTACTCCAGGAGATGCTGCGTGAGGTCAAGAGCAACAGACGTGTAAGATAAGGAGAAGTGAATGAACTGCATAAACTGTGGAGCGTTCCTGACAGATACAGATCTGGATTACTGTCCGCACTGTGGAGCCAATGTACTGATCCAGAAGAAGGTGGATTACCTTTCCAAGCTTTATTATAACCAGGGCCTGGAAAAAGCCAGTATCCGGGATCTGTCCGGGGCGATCAGCTGTCTGAAGCAGAGTCTTGCCTATGACAAACGGAATATCCGTGCGAGAAATCTTCTTGGCCTTGTATATTTTGAGACCGGTGAGGTGGTTGCCGCACTGAGTGAGTGGGTCATCAGCAAGAATATCCAGAAGAATCGGAATCTGGCTTCAGAATATATTGCCAGGCTTCAGGCAAACCAGAACAAACTGGAAACGATCAACGAAAGCATCAAGAAATACAACAATGCCCTTGCCATGTGCAGGGAAGGCCATGAGGATATGGCGGCCATCCGCCTGAAAAAGATCCTGTCCCAGAATCCCAAGCTGATCAAGGGGTATCACCTTCTTGCGCTGATCCAGATGAAGAATCAGGAGTGGAACAAGGCAAGAAGAACCCTGAAAAAAGCAGCCAGGATCGACAAGACCAATACCACTACACTTCGTTTCCTGCGTGAAGTTGACGAGCAGACGGGTGTTACCACAAAGATAGAAAAACGGCGTAAGGGCTTGTTTGGAAATGAAAAAAATGAGAATGATAATATTTCCGGAGAAATCGTTGTAAGGCCGTCGTCTTATAAAGAAAGATCAAAGATATCACTTTTCTTTACCACGGTACTTGGATTTGCGGCAGGTGCGGCAGCATTCTGGCTTCTTGTACTGCCGGCTGTGAAACAGGATATTTACAGGCAGGCCAATGAGCAGATCATACAATACAGTGATTCTCTTTCCAGCCAAAGTGTGGAGCTTACCAAGGCTCAGGGAGAAGCTGCCCAGTCCAGTGATACGGCAGATGCAGTTGCCAAGCAGGCAGAGGAAGAGCAGAAACGCAGTCAGAGCTATGAGGCTTTGTTCAATGCATATACTGCCATGCAGCAGGATGATCTGGATACAGCAGCGCTGGAGCTCCAGAAGGTATATGTGGATACACTGTCAGATTCTGCAAAGGGGATCTACAGTACTATCAGCGGAAAGACCGGTGTAAGCGGGATCGAGAGCGGAGCTTCTGACGGAACGGCAAGTGCTGACAGCAGCACAGATGGAACATCTGAAGCAGGAGCTGATGCCGCTGCTTCGGATGGAGAGGATACACAGAGCTCTGACGGAGATACCGGAGAAGACAGCAGCTACAGTGACGGAGGATATGAGGATTCCTCTTACGATGACGGTTATACAGAATAAAAAAGATCATAACTCATACAGAGGAGAAACCTCGGATAAGGGGAATGTGCGTTGGCGCATTCCTCTTTTTTTACCCTTTGGTCATAAAAAATGGAATAAAAAATCAAAAATGGGGGAATGATAAAATGACATCAGGTTTTGAAAAATCCGGAACCGTGCTGACTGTACATCTTCCGGCGGAACTGGATCATCCGGCTTCTGATGAGATTCGGAGAGAATCAGACCGAATTATTGGACATGACTATATAAAAAACATGATCTTTGATTTCTCAGAGACCGTTTTTATGGACAGTTCCGGGATCGGCCTGCTGATGGGGAGATATCGGGCACTTGGTATGAGGGGGAAATGTGTGCAGGTTATCAATGTGAACAGTCATATTGCAAAGCTTCTGCGGCTATCCGGAGTGGGAAAATATATTGAAATCTGTGGAAGTGAAAAATCGGCAGGTGAACAGGAGGGTGTTTATGATGGAAAACACAAATGAAATGACGATCATTTTTGACAGCAGACCGGTAAATGAAGCACTGGCAAGAGTGGCTGTGGCTTCATTCTGCACACAGCTGAATCCTACGCTGGAGGAAATTTCGGATCTGAAGACCGCAGTATCGGAGGCAGTGACCAACTGCATCATACACGGGTATGAAGGGGAGATACATAAGATCCGGGTAGAATGTCGTCTCCGAGGGCAGGAGCTTCAGGTAGATGTAACGGATCACGGAGCCGGGATCCCGGATATCAAAAAAGCCATGGAGCCACTGTTTACCACAAAGGCTGATAAAGACCGCTCCGGTATGGGGTTTACATTCATGGAGGCATTTATGGATGAGCTTCAGGTGGAATCGGAGGTTGGTCGTGGAACTACTGTGCACATGAAAAAGATCATCAGGAGGTAACTATGGATCGTACTCTTGTCCTCATCGGGCGTGCACACCAGGGGGATAAAGCGGCAAGAGATCTTTTGTTTGAGGAAAATACAGGGCTGATATACAGTGTGGCAAAGCGTTTTTTGGGACGTGGGGTGGAGATGGAGGATCTGTTCCAGATCGGCAGCATCGGACTTCTGAAAGCAGTGGATAAGTTTGACATGTCCTATGATGTGAAATTTTCCACCTATGCAGTTCCCATGATCATCGGAGAGATCAAACGTTATCTCAGGGACGACGGGATACTGAAGGTAAGCCGTTCTCTGAAGGAAAATCACTACCGGATCTATCAGGTGAGAGAAGCACTGACACGACGGCTGGAGCGGGAACCTACGACGGGAGAAATGGCAGCGGAAATGGGAATTTCCATAGAAGAACTGGTAATGACTATGGAATCCGGTGCAGAGGTGGAATCCCTTCACAAAACGATCTATCAGGGTGAGGGAACGGAGATTTCTCTGATGGACAAGCTCCCGGAAAAAGAAAACCGGCAGGAAAAAGTACTGGACAGGATTTTTCTGGAAGAGATATTGGGGACTCTGGAGGCAAAGGAGCGGAGGTTGATCTATATGCGGTATTTTCAGAACATGACCCAGATGGAGATCGCTCATGAGCTTGGCGTATCCCAGGTACAGGTATCCAGAATGGAAAAGAGGATCCTGCGCAGTCTGCAGGAATCCGCAGAGAAAAAATAAAAGAGAGCCATGAGAAATGCTGCTGTTTTCTCATGGCTCCTTTTTGTGGGCAGCAGATTTAGTCAGACTGCTGCTTTTTTATGAAAAAGTACATTTTTGTATTTGGAAAGTGCTCCAAGAAGGATCATACCGATCACACCGGCTGAGATAAATTCGCCGGCTCCTACTGTGAGCATCATAAACGGGATAGGAAGGTTAATGCCATATCCGTAACGAAGCACAAGAGGAACGATCACAATGTTGGAAATGATCGGTGGAATCGGGGCTGTCCATTTACCTGTATTGCGAAGCTTGTAGGTGAAGAATGCACCAATGAGTGTGGCAATGCTTCCGAAAATGATGTCAACCGGAATCGCACCGCCCAGAAGATTGGCGATGATACATCCCACAAAAAGTCCCGGGATGGCAGCCGGTGTGAAGAACGGAAGCACAGTCAGCGCCTCGGAAAACCGGATCTGAACTTCACCGAAGCTAAGTGGCGCGAATACCAGTGTCAGGACAACATATACAGCTGCAATGGCAGCTCCCTGTACCAGAAAATGAGTACCTTTGTTTTTCATGTTTTTTATTCTCCTTTAGTTTTGTTTTACGAGTGGAAGGTCACGAACACTCGGCACATTTATAGGCGGTGACCGCCTTGTAAGCCCTGTACGACCTTGGTTTTTGCGGGCTTTTGCAGCGAAACTGAGTATAGCATAAGGGGCGTGGAAATGCAAGGTACGATCCTGACTATTTGATAACCCTGGCCTGTGTGGACAGACCCTGGCTCTGAAGCAGGCCAGACAGAAGCAAAAGCAGCAGGAACCTTATGGAAACAGGGGCTTTTTTCTTGACAGCTTTTTGTGATATTGATAAAATATATTTCAGTATATAGGTTAAAGGGGCATTGGTTTTGATCTAAATCGATGTCTCTTTATTTATGTATCACACACATTATACCAGGGAGGTAGAAAGATGTTAAAAGTATGGATCGCAGGTGCCAACGGACAGATCGGACGGGCACTGAATGATGTTCTGGATCCAATGCAGATCGAGACTCTGAACACAGATCTTGATGAGCTGGATATCACAGACACAGATGAAGTGATCAACTTCGGTTCCATTAACCGTCCGGATGTGATCATCAACTGCACCGGTATCACAGATACCGATGAGTGTGAGAAGAATCCGGAACATGCATACCGTGTCAACGCACTGGGAGCAAGAAACTTAAGCATCGTGGCAAGAAAATGCGGGGCAAAGATCGTCCAGCTTTCCACAGATGATGTTTTCGACGGAAAGAGCAAAAAACCGTATACAGAGTTTGACGATACCAATCCGCTGACTGTTTACGGCCGTTCCAAGAGAGCCGGAGAGAACTATGTAAAAGAGTTTACACACAAACATTTCATTATCCGAAGCAACTGGGTATACGGAAAAGGCGGAAACAATTTTGTAAACCGTGTGCTGGAGACAGCAGAAAAAGGCCAGGCGCTTTCCGTTGCTTCGGATCAGTTCGGATCACCGACCAGCGCCAAGGATCTGGCAAGAATGATCCTGTATCTTATCGATACCAACGAATATGGAACTTATCACGTAACCTGCAGCGGTGTATGCAACCGTTATGAGTTTGCAACCGAGATCCTTCGCCTTGCAGGAAAGGAGATCGAACTGAGATCCGTGCCGACAGAGCAGTCAGATCTTTCTTCTGTCAGACCGCCATATGCCGTCCTTGATAATTTTATCCTCCGTATTATTGAAGTGTATGACATGCCGGACTGGAAAGCATCGCTGAAAGAATATATGGATGAAAGAGCGGAGGACTAGAATGAAAGAGAAAAATATAAAAGAGAAAACACAGCAGAAAAAGAAAATGGGCCTTACCACGAAGATCTTTGTGGCGCTGATCGCAGGTGCGATACTGGGAATCATTCTCTGTTACCTGGTTCCTGACAGCAGCTTCAAGAAAGATGTGATCGTGGAGGGAATCCTTTATGTGATCGGACAGGGATTTATCCGTCTGATGAAAATGCTGGTTGTACCGTTGGTATTCTGTTCCCTTGTCTGCGGAAGTATGTCCATCGGTGATACCAAGAAGCTTGGAACCGTAGGTGTGAGAACACTGGTATTTTATCTGGCGACTACAGCTCTGGCTGTTTCGGTTGCTCTGACTGTAGGTAATCTGATCAATCCGGGTGTGGGACTTGATATGAGCTCTATTCAGTCCTCCGCTTCCTCTGTGGAGACTATGGAGGCGACCTCTCTTACGGATACCATCCTGAATATCATTCCGGATAATCCGATCAATTCCCTGGCAAGCGGAACCATGCTTCAGGTTATCGTATTTGCCCTGATCGTGGGTGTGATCCTTGCGAAAATGGGAGAGCGCGCAGAGACAGTAGCGAACTTTTTCAGCCAGTTCAATGATATCATGATGGAGATGACCATGATGATCATGGCACTTGCACCGATCGGTGTATTCTGCCTCATCAGCAGAACCTTTGCAAACATCGGTTTCAGCGCGTTTATCCCGCTGGCCAAATATATGATCGGTGTTCTCCTTGCGCTGGCGATCCAGTGCTTCGGCGTATACCAGATCCTGCTGAAGATCTTCACAGGACTGAATCCGATAAAATTCATCAAGAAATTTTTCCCGGTTATGGCATTTGCATTCTCAACAGCTACATCCAATGCCACGATCCCGATGTCCATTGATACCCTGTCCAAGAAAGTGGGTGTTTCCAAGAAGATCTCTTCATTTACCATTCCTCTTGGAGCTACTATCAACATGGACGGTACCTCTATCATGCAGGGTGTTGCCGTAGTATTTGCGGCACAGGCTTTTGGTATCCACTTAAGTCCGATGGATTATGTGACAGTTATCGGAACTGCAACCCTTGCTTCCGTAGGAACTGCCGGTGTACCAAGTGTTGGTCTTGTTACCCTGACCATGGTATTTAACTCTGTAGGTCTTCCGGTTGAGGCCATTGGTCTGATCATGGGTATTGACCGTATCCTGGATATGACCAGAACAGCAGTTAACATTACCGGTGATGCAGTCTGCACAACCATCGTTGCACACCAGAACAATGCACTGGATAGAAAAGTGTTCAACGAATCAAACTAAATATCCGGTTCAGAAAAAGATCCGACCCTTTCGGGTGAGATAAAAAACGAAAAACGGCTGTACATATCGTAAGAACGATATGTGCGGCCGTTTTTTAACGAAATCAGGTGAGTCCCCTGCTTATTCCTGCTCCAGAACACCCATGACAGAGGGCACTTCCAGCTGCTGATAGGTGTGAAGGATCTTTTCCAGCTCAAAGATAGCAGGGGTAAGAAACTTATTCTTGTGATAGACCAGCTTGAATTTCCGGTTCCATTCCCCTGCTTCGTTGCAGAAGACCCGGACTGAACGGTGACGGATCTCATGATGCATAAGACGGATGGACATAACAGAGAGCATCTGGTTATACAGCACTGCGTTCAGCAGTGCCCGCGGACTGTTGGCTTCCCAGGCAGTTCGGATCTTCAGATCATGGCGAAGGGTGTAATCCTCAAAAAGCTGTCTGGTACCGCTTCCATATTCCCGGACTGCAAATTTCTGGTTGTTCAGCTCCTGGACATGGATGCGTCCTCTGCGGTAAAACGGATGCTTTTTTCCGGCGGCAAGGACCAGACAGTCGTCGATGATGGGAAGAACGACAAGGTCCGGGGAATGGATCTCACCTTCTACCACAGCAGCGTCCAGCTCAGAACGCAGAAGCTTCTGTTCGATATTTTGCGTGTTGGTGACAAAGGAGTAAAC
>ENA-OURQ01003146-OURQ01003146.1-human-gut-metagenome-genome-assembly--contig:-NODE-3146-length-11417-cov-2.651206_pt1 | contig 11417 bp, 7 predicted proteins | sample MGYA00242105_ERZ508999 | MGnify/ENA primary metagenome ERZ508999 (study PRJEB26280, sample SAMEA2338771) | human gut metagenome | biome: human gut; feature: human-associated habitat; material: faeces...
TTACCTGGTGGCAAAGTGGTCGATTTGGGTAAAGACAGTATTTGTGACTTACAGTTGTTTGAAGGTGGCCGGTTTGTGAATGAACGAGGGACGTTGACCTACAAAAGTGATAGTGCAGAAATAAGTGCGGCCCAATACAGCGAGATCCGGATACCGAGAGGGGGAGAGTATAAAGTCGTGCTGCCCGACGGAACGGTGGTATGGTTAAACGCGGAATCGTCTCTTCGTTTCCCGACCGTGTTTACAGGGAAGGAACGGAAAGTGTATGCGAAGGGGGAGCTTTATTTTGACGTGAAACATGATGAGGCGAAACCTTTTATCGTGGAGGTGGAGAAAGACTACGTGGTTCGGGTACTCGGAACCGAGTTTAATCTCCGGGCGTATGGCAAGTCTTCCCGAGCGACAACGCTGGTGAAAGGACGTGTACAGGTGAAAGGGGCGGATAACACGGTGCTGTTGAAACCGGGTCAACAAGCCTTTGAGGCTCCGGGTACAAATGATCTTGAAGTGCTTGACGTGGATGTGGCTCCTTACGTGGCATGGCATGAGGGAAAATTCCATTTTGTTCATGTTTCCTTGAAAAATATCATGGAGGAACTATCTCGCTGGTATGATGTGCAGGTTATTTTCGAGAATCCGGCAGTGATGGACGAGTGTTTCACGATCGAGATGCAACGATTTGATGATTTTAATAAAGTATTGAGATTAATTGAACGAACAGGTATGGTGACTATCTCCGTGGATGGCCATACGGTGACTGTAAAATAGAAAAACGGGAGATCTGGACCATCCCCCGTTTTAAGTAAGGTGCCTGAGGCACAATGTAAAATTTTAATGTTACAAAGTTATGAAAAAAATCAGAACGAGTGGGTTTTTTAGGCGAGCCCATGGGAATTTTTTGTTGATGATGAGGCTGACAATGTTGTGCCTGTTGATGACGTTTGTCTCGTTTACGGCCACGGCGCTGGGTCAACGAACGACGATCAAACTGGACAACGTGGAATTACAAGTTGCTTTTAACGAAATTAAACAGAAAATGGGGTACACCTTCGTGTACAATGATCAAGTGGTGAAGAACGTGGGGAAGATTTCCGTGAATGTTACGTCTTCTGATATAAGGCAGATTCTGGCGAAATGCTTGGAAGGGACATCTCTTGATTTTTATATCGAGGATAATATAGTTGTGATCAAGGCGAAGACGGAACAATCGGTTCGCGAGACGGAGAAAAAGCCCGTGACCGTGAAAGGAAAAGTGGTGGACGAGAAAAGACAAGCCCTGCCGGGGGTTACTGTTTTGATAAAGGGTACGACCTTGGGGGTAACAACCGGGGTTGAGGGTGATTTTTCGATCGTGGTCACCGACACGACGAATGCCGAACTGGTGTTCTCGTTTATCGGGATGGTATCTCAAACAATTCCTTATAAGAGCATCCCGAAAGGAGAGTGGACCATTGTTTTGAAAGATGACGTGCAGGAGATGGATGAGGTGGTGGTTACGGGTATCTATTCTCGTAAAAAAGAGAGTTTTACAGGATCATCGACAACCTATACGGCTAAGGAATTGAAAACCATCGGTAACACGAACGTGTTGCAGAGTCTGAAGACGATGGACCCTTCTTTTGCCATCATGGAGAACAATCAGTTCGGATCGGACCCGAACCGCTTGCCGGATATTAATGTGCGAGGTAAGACCAGCGTGATCGGCTTGACACAGGAGTACGAGATAGACCCGAATCAACCCTTGTTCATTTTGGACGGGTTCGAAACAACGTTACAGACGATTAGTGATCTGAGCATGGATCGGGTGCAGAACATCACGGTCTTGAAAGATGCGGCGGCCACGGCTATTTATGGTTCGAAGGCGGCTAACGGGGTGATCGTGATTACAACGAAAAAGGGCGTGATTGGTCGACCGGTGATCTCGTATAACGGGAATCTGACGTTAAATACTCGTCCGTCTTACAAGGATTATCATCGAATGAATTCGCAAGAACGGGTGCTTTTTTCTCGTCAGTTGATAGAGTCAAATATGAATTTCGGGCGTGTACCCACGGGGGAAACGTTCGAGGCGGCTTACGAGCAATTGATGAGCAAGCAAATTTCACAGGCGGAGTTTGAACAGAAGGTGGAGAAGTTACAGGGTAGAAACACGGATTGGTTTGATTTGTTATTCCGTTCGGATGTCACGCACACGCATGCGCTGAATGTTAGTGGGGGAACGGAGGCGGTTAAGTATTATGTATCGGCGGGGTATTCAAATATAGAGGGGGCGGCTAAGGGATCTGATTCTGAAAAATTCAGTGCATTGGCAAAGGTGGATGCGGAGTATAATGAATACTTGGGATTTACGGCCAAGATTGATTATGCCACGACTTCTAATACGGGGTATTCTTCCGTGGTGAATCCGTTTGATTATGCTTATTCAACGACCCGGACCATGCCGGCTTATAACGAGGACGGTTCGTATTACATGAGTTATCGGGCTGCCGGAAGTACGGGACGGGATTATATTGGGTATAATATTTTGAAAGAGTTGAAGAACACGGGTAAGTCTTCTAAAATGGATGATTTTAACGCTTTGCTGGCTTTGAGGTTAAAATTATGGAAAGGGTTAAAGTACGAGGGAACATTTTCGTGGCATACTGGGAACACGAATACGAGGGATTGGGCGACTGCACAATCGTATAAAGTGACTGAAATCCGGGGATACGAGTATGGCGCTTACACGGAGTACGACCCGGAGTTTTCCGATTCAAGGTTACCTTACGGGGGAATGTTGACGCAGGGAAGTACTCGCAAAAGCGGTTACACGTTGCGTAATATGTTGTCTTATTCGCATCTGTTTGGTATTCATGATGTTTCGGTTTCTGTCGGGACGGAGGCTCGTCGGAACGAGTATAAAGGTGTCTCCACGACGGGATACGGTTGGGTGCCGGAGTTCGGGGAGATGTTCAGTCCGGTGGAGACGCCGAGTTATATCAGCACGTACGGGGGAAATAAGCCGACGAATACAAATTCGTTCACGCAAGTCGCTTCATTTTTCGGGATTGCCAGTTATTGCTATGATAACCGGTACGTGTTCAATGCCAATATTCGTTCGGACGGTTCCAATAAATTTGGTAGTGACCCGAAATACAGGTGGTTGCCGACTTATTCGTTTGCCGTGAAATGGATTGCCTCGAATGAATCATTTTTGGAAAATGCAAAATGGATTAATAATTTGTCATTCCGGGGTTCTTACGGTATCCAAGGGAATATTCACGAGAGCGCCACTCCTTACCTGATTGTTACGGTGGGGGATCGGGACAGGGTGACTGGGTTACCGGTTTCGAAGATTTCAAGGTTGCCGAATCCCGATTTGCGTTGGGAGAAGACAAAATCTTGGAATGCGGCTGTCGATTTCGCTTTGTTCGACGGACGGGTAAAGGGAGGATTTGATATTTACCGGAAGAATACCTCCGATTTGATCATGTCGAAACAAGTGGCGGCCTCCACGGGGCAAAACGTGTTGTATTATAATGCGGGAAAAATGGTAAACAAGGGTTTCGAGGGATTTGTGAACTTGGGTTTGGTGAATAACCGGGATTGGGATTGGCGTTTCGGGTTTAATTTCGGGCGTAACGTGAACGAGATCACGTTGGCGAATCGGGATGATTTGAGCGAGGCTTCCGTGGTGGATCAGATGTTGGCGGGGACGTTGGCCGTGGAGGGACAACCTATCGGTTCCATGTATGCTTATCGTTTTGCCGGAATAAATCAGGATAATGGTTATCCTTTGTTTTACGCGAAAAACGGGCAAAAGGTGCATCGGGCGTTGCGGCAGGATTTGGAATTAGTGCATTGCGGTTCTATATTCCCGAAACTTTCTGGGGGATTCGACACGCAGGTGACTTTCAAGAAAGTACTTTCTTTATCCTTGAATTTTGCTTACAGTACGGGTAGTGTTTCCCGTCTTCCGAAATTTTACGATTCTTACACGATTGATCCTTTGACGAATCTTTCGGACGAGTGGCTGAAGTGTTGGAAACAGGCGGGGGATAACACGATTTATCCGGCTCCTTATAACTCGACGGATATGAAGAATTACTTGGCCACGGAAACTGGCAGCGTGTATGATATTTCAGAGGGGATTTCCGGGCATTCTGATCCTTACAATTTGTATAATGACAGCGACATCCGGGTGGCGAAGGCCGATTTCCTGAAATTGAAAATGGTGGCGTTGAGTTATAGCGTGCCGCAGAACGTGTTGGATTTCCTACATATTTCCAGTATGCTGGTGCGGTTTCAGGTGACGAATTTGTTCACGATTGCCGATAAGAAATGGAAAGGTCTGGATCCGGAGACGAATGGTGCGAATATCCCGGCCCTTCCGACGTATAGTTTTGGGATAAATGTGTCTTTCTAAAAATAGGTCGTTATGAAAAAAGTAAGTGTATATATTCTAATCTTGTTCTTGCCGTGGTTTTTGTCGGCTTGTGATGATTATTTGAAGGAAGATTCCGATGATTTGTTAATTCCTTCACTGGTGAATGATTATGTTCCGATATTATTGGGAGAGGGGTATCCGGATAAGTTTGCGTCCCAGATCGAATGGATTCATCTGATGACGGACGACGTGGAGATGGGTCCGTTATATTATGACGAGTCGATGTATAACAATAGTAAGGTGACGTTTATTGACGATTTCGATCCCGGCATGGATTACGGGGAGATGGTGTACACGTGGTGGGCGGATTATTCCCAGTATATCACGGATAATTTTTGGGATGCCCGTTACAAAAATATTTTGGCGTGTAATATTATCGTTGATGCCTTGCCGGACATGAAGTACGAGGCGAGTGAATACGGGACTTATTGCAAGCTGGCGGCACAGACGTATGCTTTACGGGCTTATCATTATTTTTGTCTTGTAAACACGTATGGCGCACCTTGGTCGGAAGAGAACAAGAATAAGTTGGGTGTGATCAAACGTACGTCCCCGGTCGTGGATGTCAGCCCGACGGAGCGGGCCACGGTGGGAGAGATTTACGCGTTGATGAATGAGGATTTGAAGAATGCTGAGAAATATCTGGAGAGTGCGAGTAGGAATTACACGAAATGGGAGATCACGCCTGCGGCTATTTATTTCTTGGCATCCCGGGTGGCCTTGTTCCAAGAGGACTGGGAGGAGGTGATTCGTACTTCAGAAGAGTTTATCAATCTAGGTGGCAATGAACTCTATGATTTGAATGATGTTGATCGGGAGACTTGCGGATTACCGGGAGCTTCTGGCGGAACATTCTGGATTAACCAGATTGCGATTGACGAGACTGTATTTCTTTTCAGTAAGAATGATAATAAGTTTAATTATCTGGCTCCTAATCTATTTTACACGAATTACACGCTAGGGTTCCATACGTCATGGACGGGAGACGATGCGTTATTGAATTTGTACGAGGATGGGGATTTGCGTAAAGAAGTTTATTTTGCCCGGTTGTTCAAATTGGGTGGAACTCGGTTGAGACCGGAGTATTTCTCGGGGCAGGCTCTTCCGATGAAATCGGATCGTTATTTATCAACGAGTGAAGGAGAGGCCCGTGAATGTTGGCGGAGTCCGGAGGTGTATCTGAATTTGGCCGAGGCGTATGCCCGGAAGGAGACCGGGGTGAGCCAAACGGCGATTAATTGGTTGAACCAGTTGCGGGTAAAGAAGATTTCCCGGGATATTTATCAGGCGAAGAACGTTTCGGATTTTGCTTCTCGGGAGGATTTGATTCAATTTATTTGGGAGGAACGCCGTCGGGAGCTTTGTTTCGAGGAGGCCATGCGTTTCTGGGATATGCGTCGGCAGGGGATGCCCGAGGTAAAGCATGAATTCTATTCTTCGATGACTTCGTCGAAGACATTTGTGTTGAAACAGGGAAGTCCGAATTATTTATTACCGATTCCGCTTTCTGAAACGGAATACAATGACGGGATGACGAATAATTCTAGAGAAACAATTGTTGGAAATTAAAAACAATAAATAAAGATGAAAACGATAAAAATGGCGATATATATCATGTTGGCTCTATTCCTGTCGGGAATGGCCTCATGTGGATCGGAAGATTCAATAAACCCGATACCGGAATTGGGGAATCCTCCTTTTGATTTACCTCGCGGGGAGGAGGGCTCGTTGGAAGAGTTGATTTATTCCGTGTACGAGAAATACGGTTCGTTTGTGCTGTACGATTTTGATCAGACGGAGTTTTATACCACTTGGAACGGGCGGACGGTTTACTGGTACGCTCCCGTGAAGAGTGGGAATAAGGATCATGTGGCTCAAATGGTGACGTTTATGTTGGAGAAAGTGTTTGCCGGTTATCCGGAGGCATTTATTGCTAAGTTCCTGCCGAAGAAGATTTATCTGGTAGATTCTATTTGTAATACGTCTTCTTATAATAAATCGAATCTGGTGAACACGTTAGTGACAAATAATCATGGTTTGGCGGTTTCGAATGTCGGAGTGAAGATGGAAGCTTTCACGGATAGCGATTGGGATGCCATGAATACGGGGATCGTGACGGCAATCATGAGTAATATTTATAACACGATGACGGTGCCGGATGAGTTCTTTGCTTTGGTGACGTATCAGTTTATTTATATGTTTGATGAAGAGGAGGATGCTGATCCGGAAGGGGAGTTTGATGCTTACCATTACGTTTTGTACACGAATGGATTCGTGGGGTCGAATGCATTCCTTGAGTATGGTTATTTCATGCCGCATAAGGATGGAGATGACTTGGGGGATTATCTTTCGTTCTTGATGTCAACTCCGAAGAGCGAGATGGATCGCATTTTTGCCCGTTTCGATATTGTGAAACAGAGAGCTTTCCTGATCGCTGATTTTATGGTTAAAGAGATGGAGATGGACCCGGTTGCCTTGCAGAATTCGTTTTGCCCGAATGATCCGCTCCCTGTTGGTTATTTTGATAAAGAATGAAAGATGATAATAAGAGGATTTTTAAGTTTGATCGTGTGCTGTCTCCTTTGGGGGACAACTTGTTCCCAAGTAGTTTATGATATTACGGGCGTTTGGGTGGATGGAGCGGGAAAAACGCTTCAGTTGCGAACATTGGAAGGGGGAAATGTGGAGGGAGAGTTTTTGGATTCAGTGGTGGTGGCTACGGATGGAACTTTTATTTTGAGAGGAAAGGTTGACAGAAAACAGTGTGCGATGATTGCAAGTGCAAAGTATGGTTTTCGAGCAATCTTTTTGGATGGGACCCCCATGAGATTTACTATTAACACGGGTGAGTATTCGTACAAGAATCCGTCTGCTCCTTACGTGTTGGATAACGAGACTAAGGATCAGTTGGCAGCTCAAGCAATGGTGCAGTTTTGGGGAGATGATTATATTCGCAATTTTTCGTTGGGAGGCCTGGGGCTTTCGTTAAAAAGAGCTACAACTAAAGGGAAACAGGATTCTATTGCCGCCGAGATAAAGCAGGTTGAACGGGAACAATGGGATCAGATGAACGCTTTCCTACAACAATATAATGATAGTGATGTTGCTCCTTATTTTATCGAAATGAATATGTTGCGGATGATGGCGTTGGAACAGATATCTTCTTTTTATGACCGTTTTACTGATCGGGTGAAACAGACAGAAAAGGGAAGGGAGATCGGGGAACGGATAGCTTTATTGAAGAAGTTGGCACCGGGAAGTTTTGCACCTGAATTTGAATTGACCACGTCTGACGGTAAAAAAATTGCATTGAAAGATTTGAGAGGACATATTGTGTTGCTTGATTTTTGGGCTTCTTGGTGTGGACCGTGTATGGACGAGATGCCAAACGTGAAGGCTCTGTACGAGAAATATCATGATCGGGGCTTGGAGATTGTGGGAATATCGATGGATAATAATAAGGCTAAATGGGAAGGAGCGATCGAGAGGGCTGGGTTGGTGTGGCATCATGTTTCTTCTTTAAAAGGAATGAACCGTTGTCCGGTGGCGAAGTTGTATCAGGTGGTGGCTATTCCGAAGTTGTACATCGTGGATAAAGATGGTAAGATCATAGCCAAAGATTTGCGGGGAGAGGATTTGCGGGAGAAGATGGATGAGTTGTTTCAGTAAAATATCAGAAAATAATAATGAAATTGTATATGATGAAAATGTTGACAAGAGGAGTGATCATACTTGCGTGTGTTATGTTGGTGTTGTCCTGTTCTCGGGGAATTTCTTACCGGATTACGGGAACATGGGAAAATGGTGCGGGGAAGAAACTTTTTCTAAAAGAGTTTGTAGAGGAGAAAGAATTACGTGTAGTGGATTCGGCTGTCGTGAAGCCTGATTTTACTTTCTCGATGAAGGGAAACGTGGATAAGGTTCAGAAAATGGCGTTGAGTTATGGTAAGGACAAAAAGAAGGAGATTATCGTGACAGAAGAGCCTTTGGAAGTTACACTTATGGAGGTGACCAAGGAATGGAAGGGTAAGCCGACAACTTCAGTGCATATCACTTGTAAGGGTGGAGAAGAGCAGGAATGGCTTGAAAAGGGAGCCAGTTTGAAAACGATGGTTTCTTTCATGCAGTTGGGAAAGATGATGGCGGCCAGCAAGGTGGATTATGATGATCCGGTGGCAGTGGATTCTGTTAAACGGATGATTCAGGTGCTTGACAGTTCTCTGACTCGTACCGTGCAAAATTACATGGATTCTACTCGTAATAATTATGCTTCGACTTATTTTTTCGAGTCTTACCTAATGGATAATTACTCGTTTGAGGAGGTCAGAAGTTTTTATAATCGTTTGACGGATCGAGTGAAGCAATCGGCTCCGGGTATCGAGTTGAAAAAGAAAATTGATGAAATGGGTACAGTGAGCGTGGGGGGAATAGCCCCGAACTTCAAGGCGATGACTCCTGACGGAAAAGAGTTGTCCTTGTATGATTTGCGGGGACATATTGTATTACTGGATTTTTGGGCTTCTTGGTGTGGCCCGTGTATGGCGGAGATGCCGAACGTGAAGGAGATTTATAAAAAGTATCACGATAAAGGTTTGGAAATTCTAGGTGTTTCTTTGGATTCGAAAAAAGAACCTTGGGTCAATGCAATTGAAAAGAACGAGTTGATGTGGCATCATGTTTCAACATTGAATAAATTTGATTGTCCTATTGCAGGACAGTTTAGGGTGACAGGTATTCCTCGGATGTATATTCTTGATAAGGATGGTAAAATTATTGCCCAGGATTTACGGGGTGAGGAGTTAGCAAAGAAGATGGATGAACTTTTCAACCAGTAAAAAATATTTATCAGGGTTAGATGTTGAGGTATGACATCGAAGTGGGACATGGTAGCCGAAAGGGTACCATGTTTTTTTATTATTTGATAATTATACCTATGTTATTATTTTGTAATAATTATATTTGCATGATCGAATCTTTTGGATATTGGGTTATAGGGAATTATTGATTTATCGATATATTTTTTATTTTTGAAGGAAGATTTAGGAAAAACTGCTTTCATGGATATAATTGCAGGGATAAACGAGAAGAATAATCGGGTGTTCAAAACATTTTTTGAGAAGAATTTCTCTTCCATCGTGATGTTTGCCGATAAATATTTGGACGATATGGAGGTTGCTGCTGATATCGCTCAGGAGTGTTTTATCCGTTTGTGGCATGGTGATCAGACTTTTGAGTCGGAGGATAAAGTGAAAGGTTTTCTATACACGACCGCGAGGAATTTGGCCTTGAATGAATTGAAGCATGATGCGATTGTCGCCCGGTATGTACAAAAAGGAATGTTGGAGTCGGAGGAATATTTGCGGGATAACGTGATAGAAGAAGAGGTCTACGCGATAATTTATAAGGCGATAGATGAGTTGGCTCCACAGTCCCGGAAAGTTATTTTGTTGTCGCTTCAAGAACTTTCAAATGGAGAGATCGCGGAGAAGTTAGGGATTTCGATTAATTCGGTGCGAACGCTGAAACAGAATGCTTATAAGAAGTTGAAGGGGCTGTTGAAGGATTATTTTTATCTTCTTTTCTTGTTGGATTTTACTAGCTGGTCTTAGTTTTTATATGTCTGGTATTCATGTCTTTTGATTTGTTTGTTTTCGAAAAAGAGATGAATAAAAAATAATTTTTTTGCAAGGGGATTCATCGTTTTTGTTTTTTCAGTTGTTATATGAATGTAATAATTGGAAAACATATGGATATCATTTCACAAAATAAGCGGATTTGTTATTTAATCGCCAAACAGCTATGGGAAGGGTTGGATGACGTCGAGCGACGGGAGCTGGAAGCTTGGAGGCAGTTGGAGCCGGAGAATGAAGTGCTTTATCTGAAGTTGACTAATCGGGAAAAAGTGAGTCGGTATGTAGAGAAGAGGGCCTCGATTGACATGAAAAAGTATGCGATGGTTTATGATCGGGAGATCGGGTTGGGTGTTCGTGGAAAAATGAATAAATTGTGGGGATATGCTGCGGCAATATTGGTGTTGTGTGTTATCGGGGTAACAATCTGGATGAATGAGTTGAAGCAGAATGAGGCGAATCAGTTAGCTCAAGTGACAATAGAACCGGGACGGGCAAAGGCCTTATTGGTATTGGATGATGGGCAGGAAATCGAGTTGGATGACCATAAGACGAGCAAAGTTTTGGAAGAAAGCGGGATTGTTATTGTGAATGATTCTTCCCGGGTGGAGTATCGGCCGGCTTCGAGGATGGGTGAGAAAGAGGTGATGAATAAGATTATTGTCCCTACAGGGGGCGAGTATAACCTGATTTTGAGTGATGGAACTCGGGTGTACTTGAATGCGGAGAGCGTGATTACGTTTCCCAAGCATTTCACGGGAGAGAGGCGAGAGGTTACTTTGGAGGGAGAGGCTTATTTTCACGTGACGGCTTCGAAAGAACATCCGTTTATCGTGAAAACAGAACAACAGAACCTGAGAGTACTAGGAACCTCTTTTGCTATCCGGGCCTATGCAAACGAATCTGTCGTTCTGACTACTCTCGAAACCGGAAAAGTCAATATACATTCCAAGGGACAAGAAGTGATTCTAACCCCGGGAGAACAATCCTGCCTGAAAGGCGGCAACCTGACTGTTGCAAAAGTCAATACTACCTTATTTACAGCCTGGCACAAAGGAATTTTTATATTCCAGGACCAACCATTGGAAAATATCCTGAACACCTTAGCCCGCTGGTATAACATCGACATTTTTTATACAAATGAAAATTTAAAAGACATACATTTTACAGGCGAACTCAAACGGTATGACCGAATCCAGGATTTTCTCTGTAAACTGGAAATACTGGAAAAAGTACGCTTTACAATTAAAGGAAGAACAGTGACCGTATCGACTTATTAAAAAGCGGGAATGCGACGACATTCCCACTTTAAATAAAGCTTGCGACAACAAGCATTTTATAAACTTAAGTATTACAAAATT
>ENA-OURQ01003154-OURQ01003154.1-human-gut-metagenome-genome-assembly--contig:-NODE-3154-length-11407-cov-3.970049_pt1 | contig 11407 bp, 6 predicted proteins | sample MGYA00242105_ERZ508999 | MGnify/ENA primary metagenome ERZ508999 (study PRJEB26280, sample SAMEA2338771) | human gut metagenome | biome: human gut; feature: human-associated habitat; material: faeces...
GCCAACTGCAACTCCGGCACCAACCGCGACTCCAGTGCCGACTGCAACCCCGGCACCAACTGCAACTCCAACCCCTACTCCAATTACTCAGCAGGTGGTTTCCACTCAGGCTGAACTGAATGCAGCACTCGCTTCTTCTAATCCGGATCTGAAAGAAGTAGTAATTGAGCAGAGTGGAGCAAGCAGCTTCGAAATTCCAAAGGAAGACAAGTCTGATTTAACACTTGTAGTAAATGCACCAAACGGCGAAGTTGTCAACAATGGTAATTTCAAAGAAATTGTAATCAAAGCAATTGCATCCAATACCTTTATTGAGAAAGCAACTGGCAATAACATTATATTCCAGGCAGCAACCGGACGTGTGGCAATTGATGAAGGCGCAAGCGCAAACATCGAAGTAAACAAAGGTGAGTCCGAAGCACCAAAGCTTGATCTGGTAAATAACGGAACTGTATCCGAACTTACCCTGTCCACAAAGGCAGATGTAAATGTATCCGGCAAAATTACTGCAACGGCAATTCCTGTTACCAGTACGGCTTCAGCAGGGGGAAGTACCATTTCCACCAGTCAGAACCTGAATCTGAAAGCAGAGAGTAAGGTAGAACTGACACTGAACGCAGGTGCAGAAAGCACAACAGCTGCTGTATCTGACGTAGCTAATATTCCAGATGTAAAAGGTCTTGGAAAAGTTCAGGTAAAAGATTCTGATTCAGGTAAAATTCTGGATACAGTAGTGGCAGAGAAAGATGAAAATGTGGCAGTTAATAAGGTTTCTGTAACCGGTAACGTAAAAAATGCAGGGGATAACACTGCATTTTCCGGTGCTTCTGTATATCTGTTAAACTATGTTGCAGGAATCAATGCAGGAAATGTTTCCCAGTATCTGACTGCAGAAAATAAAGTGGCAGATACAGCTGAAGACGGAAGTTATGCGTTTGAAGCAGAATGGGGAAATTATTATCTGGTAGTTGTTGCAGACGGATACCGCACTGCATTACAGACTGTAGAGATCACAAGTGCAAATGAAAACTCATTCAGCTGTGAGCCAATCAGCCTTGTAGCTGGCGGCGAAGATGAGACAGGCAGCGTGGATCTTACATTTGTAGATGCTGCAACAGGAAGCGTTATTGATTATGCAGTTGCCCTTGAAATTCGTGAAGGAGCAAACAATGTTTCTGGAAAAGTATTAAAAGAGATTGCAGTAGATGCGTCTGAAAATGGAAAATGCACAATAGAAGAGCTTCCGATCGGAACGTACACCATTCAGGTAGTATCAGCAGATGCAAAGTCTGAAATTGTTGCTGCGCCGTTCAGTGTAACAGTAGTAAGCGGACAGACAGTAACCAAGACCTTCTCTGTAACGAGGATTATCAATGATGACCAGATTCGTTTCGTTCTGAGATGGGGCGATGAGGAGTCTGACGCACCTTCTGACCTTGATTCTCATCTGGTTGGTCCAAAAGCAAGCGGAAATGGTAAATTCCATACCTATTATTCGGATAAGACATATGGAGATACAGACACACAGGAGAATTATGTGACCTATGCAGATCTGGATGTAGATGATACAGATTGGGAAGGACCAGAGACAACCACAATTTACAAACAGACGGCAGGAACTTATAGTTTCTATATTTATGATTTTACAGATCAGTCTGATGAAGAAAGCACCAACATGTCTAACAAGTCTGGTGCAATTGTCACAGTTTACAGAGGAAGTACCCTTCTGAATACATTTAGTGTACCGACTGGTCAGGCTGGAAATCTGTGGCATGTGTGCGATTATGATTCTGTTACTGGCAGGGTAACCGGTATTAATACAGTTGGTTACTGGCCAAATGGTGGAAGCGATACTGTTGGTATGTCTGAGACTGATGTTTTGAAAGCAGAATTGGACAGAAAAATCAGCGAAGTATCAAAACAGAAAGCGGCTCTTGTAGATAATGCATTTAAGGCTGACCTTGATATCCTCCTTTCTGAAGCAAAGAGTGTGAATAGTACTTCAGATAATATAGATGACATTAAGGCAATGATTCAGAAGCTGAATGATATTATAGATGCCATTGACAGTGTTTCAAATGTGGAAAATGTTATAATAGACGGTGAGTACGCTGACTATGAGAAAGTGTATAATGATGAAGAAGACTGTGATGGAATCCTAATCCGCGGCAAAGGTGAAAATATTGGAAATCTGGAAATAACTTTTGCAAACGAAAATGGAGAAAAGGCAGATGTTCAAGTAGCAGATGTATCTGGTCAAGATTATGTAAAAATGGTTACGGCTACTAATGCTAAATATGGTATCTCTAGAGTTTGGAAAATCTTTTATGAAATGGATTTAAGAGAAATATTCAGCCTCAATGAAGATGATATTGTAGGTAGTATGATTACGCGGGTTGATATTGAAACCTATGATACCAGTGGATGGATGGCAATTTATGGAGTTTCAGAGTCCTTGCCAGAATTTACAGTAAATACAGCTGAGGGTATTGAATATACAATTAGCGAGGATGATGGAAGTCATGAATGTGATGTAGTAATTACATTAACATCCGGAGAAAAAACTTTTAAATATTATGTTGAATATGAAAGAGACTTTAAACTTGTACGTCCGGACAGAATTTCTGGAAAAGGTATTGTTTCATATTCTGTAAGTAATATTAACAATATTATTAGTGTAACAGGAACGGAAGCAACGTTGACAGACTTGTCTGTAACAAATGATGACGAAAATAAATCTGTACAGATTAACAAGGATGAACAGGGCGTTGTAAAAGAAATTGTAGTAACAAACAGCAAATATAATATTACTGTTACATATTCGGTTAAATACACAATGTTAGAAGCTTCTGCAATTGAGTGTGACACTGAGTATGAAGTATCTCTGGAGGAAGGCGAATATGCGGATTATACGTTTGTACCGGAGAAAACAGGTTGGTACAATATTAAAAATATAACTTCTGATTATAGTGATGTATATATTGAACTGTACAAGAATGGAATAAGAGTTGATTATTCTAGTGACGGTTTCGTTGAAGATGCATATCTGCTGGCTGGTGAAACTTATTATTGCAGAATAAGACAATTTGAGAATGAGAACGGTGTTTATACGTTTACGTTCAAAGTGATTTTTGCAGGGGATGACGTGGATATGCTCTCTTTACCAGAATCTGACGGATTCACTGATGAAGCAGTAGTAGCAGATACCGAAGGAACCGCATTTGGTGACGAGAGTTTCGTAGAAGAGGGCGAAAGCACACCAGAGGCTGACGGATTTACAGCTGGTTCCGGTGATTTCACAGAAAATGCTGGAGAAAGCATTGAGGCAGATGCAGACGACTTCGCTTCCGAAGATTTCCAGTAAAAACTAAAATCCTGACTTTATACTTGTAAAGCCGGATCAAGGGTGCCGCAGGGCAGACTGATATAGCAGTCGCGCTGCGGCACCTTTTTGAAAAAAAAGAATTTAACAATATTTATGGGAACTTGTTTTTCCATAAGAGTGAATGGAGTTGGTTTCTTGTTTAAACTATAGAAAAATGCAACAATATACAAAAAAACTTTCATAAAATCTGGTAAACAAAAAAACTTCCGAATCACTTCGGAAGTTTCTAGCAGCCAGTACGAGAATCGAACTCGTGTTTTCGCCGTGAGAGGGCGACGTCTTAACCCCTTGACCAACTGGCCTTGTCAACCGACTCGCTTAGTATATCTTACTTTGCAGGAGAATGCAAGCACTTTTTTTATTTTTTTTGCGAAAAATTGAAAAACTCCGAAAAAAGCCAGGGAATAAGCGGGTTTGCGGTGTCAAAAAAATTTTAAACAAAATAGAAAACCCAAATTTTACTTGCAAAAATACCATAAACTGGGGTATGATATAGAACGAATGTTTGAACAGAAGATAAGAATGGAAAAGAAGCGGACATACTGTCCGCTTTTCACAACCATTGGAATAAATGCTGAAGCCCAGACAGTGCATCATGAAATGTAGAGCTGTAAATGAAATGAGCAGTTATTTCGTGCACTTACAAGTTGATTTCTCGAACAATCCTGTCGGTACACTGGATGCATAAAAGAAGAATATGGGACAGCAGAGTCTGAAGTTACTGTTCACTGGTAACAGTCTGAATGATAGTAAGAAAGGAATTAACACCATGGCAAAGAAAGACACTTACGACGCGGGTAGTATTTCTGTCCTGGAAGGATTGGAAGCTGTTCGGAAACGTCCGGGAATGTACATCGGAAGCGTATCCAGAAAAGGCCTGAACCACCTGATCTATGAGATCGTGGACAATGCGGTAGATGAACATCTGGCCGGTTACTGTTCTGAAATTGAAGTAACACTGGAGAAAGACGGCTCCTGTACGGTCACTGATAATGGACGAGGAATTCCGGTAGATATGCATGCGAAAGGGGTATCTGCAGAGCGTCTTGTATTTACCACCCTCCATGCAGGCGGTAAATTTGACAACTCTGCTTATAAGACAAGCGGTGGACTTCATGGCGTTGGTTCTTCCGTTGTAAATGCCCTGTCCACATATCTGGATATTAAGATCAGCCGTGATGGATTTGTACATCACGATCATTATGAGAGAGGTATCCCCACGATTGAACTGGAAGAGGGACTTCTCCCCAGGCTTGGCAAGACCAGACAGACCGGAACCTGCGTGAATTTTCTTCCGGACCCGGAGATTTTTGAAAAAACAAGATTTTCATCCACAGAAGTAAAGAGCCGTCTCCATGAGACTGCATACCTGAATCCCAACCTTACCATTCATTTCATGGATCTTCGTGGTGATACGCCTGAAGATATCACTTATCATGAGCCAGATGGAATCGTGGGATATATCAAAGACCTGAATCACAATTCCGAAGCTCTCCACGAACCGATTTATCTGAAAGGAGAAGCCGATGGAATCCAGGTAGAAGCAGCATTTCAGTACACCAACGAATTCCGTGAGAATGTACTTGGTTTCTGCAATAATATTTACAATGCAGAAGGCGGTACTCATCTTACCGGATTTAAAACAACCTTTACAACGGTGATGAATACTTACGCTCGTGAGATCGGTATTCTGAAGGAAAAAGATGCTAATTTCACAGGAGCGGATATCCGTAATGGAATGACAGCGGTTGTTTCCATCAAGCACCCGGAGCCACGCTTTGAGGGGCAGACCAAGACCAAACTGGACAATCAGGATGCAGCCCGCGCCACGGGAAAAGTAATGTCTGAGCAGCTGGTACTCTATTTTGACCGAAACCTGGAAACCTTGAAGACCATTTTGTCCTGTGCGGAAAAGGCCGCCAAGATCCGTAAGACAGAGGAGCGTGCCAAGACCAACCTTCTCACCAAGCAGAAATATTCTTTCGATTCCAATGGAAAGCTTGCCAATTGCGAGAAAAAAGATCCTTCACTTTGTGAAATCTTTATCGTAGAGGGAGATTCCGCTGGCGGTTCTGCAAAGACTGCCAGAGATCGTAATTACCAGGCAATTCTTCCGATCCGCGGTAAGATCCTGAATGTGGAGAAAGCCACCATTGACAAGGTGCTTGCAAACGCAGAGATCAAGACTATGATCAATGCATTTGGATGCGGATTTTCCGAAGGCTATGGAAACGACTTTGATATCACCAAACTTCGTTACGACAAGATCGTGATTATGGCCGATGCGGATGTGGATGGTGCTCATATTTCCACACTTTTACTTACTTTATTCTATCGTTTTATGCCGGAACTGATCTATGAGGGACATGTTTATATTGCCATGCCCCCTCTTTACAAAGTAATGCCGAAGAAGGGTGCCGAAGAGTACCTGTATGATGATAAGGCACTGGAAAAATACCGCCGCAGTCACAAGCCGGGAAGCTTTACCCTCCAGAGATACAAAGGTCTTGGAGAGATGGATGCCCAGCAGCTTTGGGAGACAACCTTAAATCCGGAAACCCGGAGAATGAAACGGGTGGAAATTGAGGATGCCCGTATGGCTTCCAGCGTGACGGAAATCCTGATGGGAAGCGATGTGCCGCCAAGAAAGGCATTTATTTACGAGCATGCAACTGATGCAGAACTGGATATTTAAGAAGGCTGAAATCCGAAAGAGCAGAATTTTTCGGACGAAAAAGCAGAATATGGTCTGAACGTAATATAGAAGAGTATTTTGCAAGAGGAGAACCTCAGATTTTAGCTTGGAGTGTGTTTGAAAAATGCTTTCTGCAAGATGTGCGTCACAATTTGTGGGAGATTGCAGGAATGATTTTTTAAACAGGCTCCAGAGTGTGTTTGAAAGGAAAACAGATTATGGAAACAAAGCAGGAGAATGTAATTGCCACGGACTATGCGGACGTGATGCAAAAATCCTATATAGATTATGCCATGAGCGTTATCATTTCCAGGGCACTTCCGGATGTCCGCGATGGTCTGAAGCCGGTACAGCGAAGAACCCTGTATGATATGTACGAGCTTGGGATCCGTTACGACCGTCCATATCGTAAGTGCGCCCGTATCGTTGGAGATACCATGGGTAAATATCACCCTCACGGGGACAGCTCTATTTATGAAGCACTGGTTGTAATGGCGCAGGATTTCAAGAAGGGCAAAATCCTGGTAGACGGTCATGGAAACTTCGGCTCCATTGAGGGAGACGGTGCCGCTGCCATGCGATATACAGAGGCAAGACTGGAGAAACTGACCCAGGAGGTTTTTCTGGCAGACCTTGACAAAAATGTAGTGGACTTTATGCCAAACTTCGACGAGACAGAGAAGGAGCCTCAGGTGCTTCCGGTGAAGATTCCCAACCTTCTGGTAAACGGTGCAGATGGTATCGCCGTAGGTATGGCCACCAGCATTCCGCCTCATAACCTTGGGGAGGTTGTGGATGCAGTGAAGGCTTATATAAAGAACAACGACATCAGTGTGAAAGGCCTGATGCGTTATCTGAAAGGACCGGATTTCCCTACAGGCGGTCTGGTTGTAAATAAAGATGATCTTCTGAATATTTATGAGACCGGAAGCGGCAAGCTCCGTCTCCGCGGTAAAGTGGAAGTGGAAAAAGTAAAAGGCGGTCGCCAGCAGCTGGTGATCACCGAGATTCCGTACACCATGATCGGTGCCAATATTGGAAAATTCCTTAACGACGTAGCCTCCCTTGTAGAAACCAAGAAAACCACAGATATTGTGGATATTTCCAACCAGTCCTCCAAGGAAGGAATCCGTATTGTACTGGAACTGAAAAAGGATGCAGATGTAGAGAATCTCACCAACATGCTCTACAAGAAAACCAGACTGGAAGACACCTTCGGAGTCAATATGCTGGCTGTTGCAGACGGACGTCCGGAAACCTTAAGCCTGAAGCAGGTGATTGAGCACCATGTGGATTTTGTGTTCGAAGTAACTACCCGCAAGTACAAGACTCTTCTGGGAAAAGAGCTTGAGAAAAAGGAAATTCAGGAAGGCCTTATCAAAGCCTGTGATGTAATCGATCTGATCATTGAGATCCTTCGAGGCAGCAAGAGCCGTGACCAGGTTAAAAAGTGTCTGGTAGAGGGTATCACAGAGGGAATCAGATTCAAGTCAAAAGCCAGTGAGAAAGCTGCAAAGAATCTGAAATTTACGGAGAATCAGGCTACAGCCATTCTGGAAATGCGTCTGTATCGTCTGATCGGACTGGAAATTGAGGCACTTCAGGCAGAGTGTGACCAGACTATGAAAAATATTGCTTCTTATGAAGATATTCTGAACAACTATGATTCCATGTGTGAAGTAATTATTGAAGAACTTGACGGAATCAAAAAAGAATACAGCACCAAGAGAAGAACTGTGATCGAGAACGCAGAAGAGGCAGTTTACGAAGAAAAGAAGATGGAAGAGACAGAGGTCTGCTTCCTTATGGACCGCTTCGGCTATATGCGCCTTATTGATAAGAATGCTTATGAGAGAAACAAAGAGGCTGCCCATGCAGAGAATAAATTTATTTTTACCTGTATGAATACAGACAAGATCTGCATTTTCACAGATATGGGACGCATGCATTCCATCAAAGTGGCAGACATTCCGCTGGTGCGCTTCCGTGACAAGGGAACTCCGGCTGATAACCTGAGTAACTACGACAGCAGCCAAGAGCAGATCCTTTATGTGGCACCTGTAGGACAGGTGAAATTATCCACCCTGTTGTTCGTGACTAAGACCTCCATGTGCAAGCTTGTCGCAGGTGAGGAATTCGATGTGGCAAAGAGAACGATTGCATCTACCAAGCTGGGAGAAGAGGATCAGCTGATATTTGTAGGTCCTGCAGATGAAATGGAACAGGTGGTGTTCCAGAGTCAGAATGGCTATTTTCTCCGTATCCTGAAAACGGATGTTTCTACTATGAAGAAGACCTCTGTTGGTGTAAGAGGAATGAAGCTGGGGGACGGGGATGTTCTTGAGCATGCCTATCTGGTGGAACCGAGACAGGAGTACACCATTCAGTATCACGACAAGCCGTATGCATTGAACAAGGTAAAGCTGGCCAAACGTGATACCAAGGGTATGAAGCCCAGAATCTAAGCAGCAGATTATGAAGAAAAGGCTGTTATACAGGTTGTGTAGCGGAAGCTCAAAAGAGCTGAGAGTAAAAGCTGTTGCTGGTGAAACAAGCTTAACAATACTGTCAAAATGGGTTAAAACCTTGTAAAATGGGCATTTATAAGAAAAAGCCCTTGCAATTTGGATTTAAAGGTGTTAGAATAATACAAGAAATCAGAACTTGTTGACAAAGGAGTGGGCGTGAGCCCACTCTTTTTGATGATAAGGACCAGAGCGGCATTCGCAGGTGATAACCGCGAATACCGGATTAGAGCGTGTTTGAAAAAGGCTCTAGAGAGGCAGGTGGGAAAAATGAGCAGAAAAGAAGAGTATGAACAGAAAGCAGAAGCATTGTTATCTCCGATCGTAGAAAGCAATGGATTCGAACTGGTAGATGTGGAATATGTCAAGGAAGCAGGAAACTGGTATCTTCGCGGCTACATTGACAAACCAGGTGGAATCACAGTGAATGACTGCGAGACAGTAAGCAGGGCTTTCAGCGACAGGCTTGACGAAGATGATTTCATCGAGGACAGCTACATCATGGAGATCAGCTCTCCGGGACTTGACAGACCTCTGAAGAAAGAAAAAGATTTTGCCAGAAGCATTGGCAAACTGGTAGAAATCAGAACCTACCGGCCAATCGAGAAACAGAAAGAATTTTGTGGTGAACTGACAGCATATGATAATAACAGTGTGACCATTGATGAGGAGGGAACTCCACGCACTTTCGATAAGAAAGATATCGCACTGGTGCGTCTGGCAATTGATTTTTAAGTTACCATGAAAGTCCGGGCCGGCAGCTGTGGGAGTACCACAGGCGCGGAACAGCTGACTTTCATATAGGAAGATGCTGCCAGTAGGCGACATGTCCGATTTAAGAAATAAGCGATTATGCTGGAAAGCAAAAAGGAGGAAATAAGAAAAATGAACAAGGAGTTAATGGGTGCTCTGGACGAACTGGAACGCGAGAAAAATATCAGCAAGGAAACTTTGCTGGATGCCATTGAGCAGTCCCTGATCCAGGCATACAAGAATCATTTTGGAAAAGCTGACAATGTACATGTTACCATTAACAGAGAAACAGGCGATTTCAGTGTATATGCAGACCGCAAGGTTGTAGAATTCGTAGAAGATCCTGCTGAAGAGGTTTCTCTTGTAGAAGCACAGAAGCAGAATACCAATGCAGAGGTTGGCGATATCCTGAAGGTACCGGTTCACTCTGACAAATTTGGCCGTATTGCAACACAGAATGCAAAGAACGTAATCCTTCAGAAAATCCGTGAGGAAGAGCGTAAAGTTCTGTTTGACCAGTATCACGGCAATGAGAAAGAGGTTGTTACCGGCATTGTACAGCGTGTGGTAGGACATAATGTAAGCGTAAATCTTGGCAAGGCAGATGCAATCCTTGCTGAGAATGAGCAGGTGAAGGGTGAGACCTTCAAGCCTACTGAGAGAATCAAAGTGTATATTCTTGAGGTAAAGGATACACCGAAGGGACCTCGTATCCTTGTTTCCAGAACACATCCTGGCCTTGTAAAACGCCTCTTTGAGTCTGAGGTTGCTGAGGTGAAGGACGGAACTGTTGAGATCAAGAGTATTGCCCGTGAGGCAGGTTCCCGTACCAAGCTGGCAGTATGGAGCAACGATCCTGATGTAGATCCGGTTGGAGCATGTGTTGGTGTAAATGGTGCCCGTGTAAGTGCGATTGTAAATGAGCTCCGCGGTGAGAAGATTGATATCATCAACTGGGATGAGAATCCTGCAATCCTGATCGAGAATGCATTAAGCCCGGCGAAGGTAATCGCTGTTATGGCAGATCCGGATGAGAAGACTGCACTTGTTGTGGTTCCGGATTACCAGCTTTCCCTTGCAATCGGTAAAGAAGGACAGAATGCAAGACTTGCAGCCCGTCTGACAGGATACAAGATCGATATCAAGAGTGAGACACAGGCAATTGAGTGTGGAGATCTTCCGGAGAACTACATGGAGCAGATGGGTATGGTCGGTGAAGAAGGCTATACAGTCGGAGAAGAGGAAGAAGAGTACGATGATGTTCCGGCAGATGCAGCTGATGAAGACGGAGCAGATGAGATTGAATTCGTTGAGACAGACGAAGAGTAAGATCTGAGGGAGTGAATTGTTTGGCAGTAAAGAAGAAAGTACCTATGCGTAAATGTGTAGGCTGCGGCGAGATGAAACCAAAGAAGGAACTGATTCGGATCCTCAGAACAGAGGAAGAAGAATTTGTCATTGACACAACCGGAAAGAAAAACGGACGTGGAGCGTATCTCTGTCCGCAGAAGGCATGTTTTGAGCAGGCTGTGAAGAACAGAGGACTGGAGCGTTCCTTTAAGCAGGCAATACCGCAGGAAGTATATGAACGGCTGGAAAAGGAGATGGATGAGATTGGCTAGAGATAAAGTACTGTCTCTGATCAGTCTGGCAACGAAAGCGGGGCGCTGCGCAAGCGGTGAATTTATGACAGAAGGACAGACGAAGTCCGGAAGAGCAAGCCTTGTAGTTGTTGCAGAAGACGCTTCAGATAATACAAAGAAAAAATTCCGTGATATGTGTAAATTTTATAAAGTTCCAATGATAGTTTACGGAGATAAAGATACCTTGGGGCATGCGATGGGAAAACAATTCCGTGCATCTCTGGCGATATTAGACGAAGGATTTGCAAAAGGAATATTAAAAGAACTGAAATCCCGTACCTGATGAATGGGAGTAGAAGACAAAGGTTCCCCGTTGATTGCTTGAAGGAGGTAGATTTATATGGCAGATGAGAAGATGCAGAATGAAAATAAAAAGAGTTTAAACACCAGGGAGGATAACGTGGCA
>ENA-OURQ01003163-OURQ01003163.1-human-gut-metagenome-genome-assembly--contig:-NODE-3163-length-11393-cov-3.718292_pt1 | contig 11393 bp, 10 predicted proteins | sample MGYA00242105_ERZ508999 | MGnify/ENA primary metagenome ERZ508999 (study PRJEB26280, sample SAMEA2338771) | human gut metagenome | biome: human gut; feature: human-associated habitat; material: faeces...
GTATGGATAGAATAACAGGATATCCTGTTTCTTCACCTGCTTTAACATACTTCCTTCCTGTACGTGTGCAGATTTCTGCGGGGAAAATGGTTCATAGACCAGTGACCGTTTCATGGATTCCGGAAGATTTCCTGCGATGGAGAACATGTAATCCAATTTCATCGGCATTTTTGTCCTGAAGATCTGTGCCGGTGTGATCTTGAATTTTTCACAGAAATATTCCTGCATCTTTGCTGATAATTTCTCTGCTGTCTCTAATCTTACGACTGCCATCCGGCGGCGTTTATGTAACGTGTTCTGCATGAGTTTGCGGAAATCATCGGTCACTTCCAGTGCCTCATCATTCGGAGATACATCTGCATTTCTTGTCACGCAAATATAGTTCGGATCGGATACTTCGTACTGGTCAAATACCAGATGCAGGTATTCCATGATTACCTTTTCCATGCGGATATAGCGGATGTCGTGTCCCGGAAGCATCAAGATGTCGGATACATACGTCGGCACCGGAACGATGCCGAGCATTTGTTCTTTTTTGTTCAGACTTGCTGTTACGTAAATATCTTTGTTCAGCAGATGTGGAAATGGATGACTGCTGTCAACAATCTGCGGCGACAGTACCGGAAGGATCTGCTCTTTAAAATATTTCTTCACGTACTTTTTCTCATCCGCTTCCAGTTCTTTAAAATCCAGCCCGCAGATTCCGTATGGGGACAATTCTTTCTTGATCTCTGTATAGGTCTTATCCCGTTCTTTGTATAGCGGCGCAACCGCTTCATAGATCGCATCCAGCTGCTCCTGCGTAGCGCGGAGTGCTTCACCAAACCGCTGGAAATGCACGATCTCGCGTTCTCTCAGGAAGCGGATCGGATCCGCAACCTCCGGGTCTTTTACCAGCCGCAGAATATTATCGTAGGTGGAGCGTGCTTACTCGTGAAAATGGCTACAAATTTCATGCGTTCCAGTAATGGCACACTCTTATCTCTTGCTTCTTCCAATACCCGCTGGTCAAATCTCAGCCAGGAAAGTTCTCTGTTTTGTGTGTAGTTTAATAATTCTCTGTCCATAAGGTCTGCCTCCGTTTCATATCAATCTGGTATAAAAGCATAGATTTCCGAAATGCTGTAAGACTTAAGATAGTGATATCACCGTAGACTTTTTTTGAAAATATGCTTTGGATTATTTTAACATGGAAGTATATATGAATGCAATTGTTATTTAACACATTACAGCATGCGATAACGTAAGGAAGAAAAGTAAGAAAGTCCGGTTGCGTGCATATAAGATCATGGTTAGTATTTTTATACTTTAGAAATACTCCATAATCGAATCAGCACGCAACCGGACTTTCTTACTTTTCTTCCGGCCGGATATCAGCCGCTTCATGGATTAAATAGCAATTACATTTATTTCGCCTGGATATATCCCTGCGCCTTCAATGTCTCTGCGCAAAGAACAGCACCACCTGCAGCACCTCTTACAGTGTTGTGGGAAAGTCCAATGAACTTCCAATCGTAAACAGTATCCTCGCGAAGTCTTCCGATTGATACGCCCATTCCGTTCTCGAAGTTCACATCCTCTGTAACCTGTGGACGATTATCCTCCTCAAGATACTGAATGAACTGCTTCGGTGCGCTTGGAAGATTCAGTTCCTGAGGAACTCCCTTGAACTCTACAAGTGCTTTTACAAGCTGCTCTTTCGTAGGTTTCTTTCTGAATTTTACAAATGCAGCTGCAGTGTGTCCATTCAGGATCGGCACACGAACGCACTGACATGTGATAACAGGCTCTTTCGCCGGAACAATCACGCCGTCCTCAACTTTACCCCAGATACGAAGTGGCTCTTTCTCGCTCTTTTCTTCCTCGCCACCAATATATGGAATGATGTTATGCTCCATTTCCGGCCAGTCCTTAAATGTTTTTCCAGCTCCGGAAATTGCCTGATATGTAGTAGCAACTACTTCATATGGCTCAAATTCTTTCCATGCAGTAAGTGCAGGTGCATAGCTCTGAATAGAACAGTTTGGCTTAACAGCGATGAAACCTCTCTTTGTTCCCAGACGCTCTTTCTGATGTTTGATAACTTCGAAATGCTCTGGATTGATTTCCGGAATTACCATCGGCACATCAGGTGTCCATCTGTGAGCGCTGTTGTTGGAAACAACTGGTGTCTCAGTCTTGGCATATGCTTCCTCGATGGCTTTAATCTCGTCCTTGGACATATCTACAGCAGAGAATACAAAGTCAACAGTTGACGCAACCTTCTCTACCTCATTTACATTCATAACAACAAGCTTTTTCACTGCTTCCGGCATTGGAGTATCCATTTTCCATCTGCCTCCTACAGCGTCCTCGTAAGTCTTTCCAGCACTTCTCGGGCTTGCTGCAACAGTTACAACTTCAAACCATGGATGATTCTCTAACAGGGAAATAAATCTCTGACCCACCATTCCGGTAGCACCTAAAATACCAACTCTAAGCTTTTCACTCATAATATTCTCTCCTCATTCTTTCCTCTGCGTACATGTGTATTTCTATGACATACTATACCATGTTCTGAGAAAATGCAAGTACTTTCTTAAATTTTATCATATTAAAGCAATAAATTTATCTGATTTACCAAAAAAATCCTGTAAAACAAGATTCTTTCGTTACTTTCCACCGAACTGCCCAGAGCATGTTTGAAAAAGGCTTTCTGCAGGATGTGTCCTCTTTTCAGTTCGCTTCCAGATACTTTTTATTTCCTGCAATTACCTGCTCCATCACATCCGGACCGGGAGCTCCAAGAGTCATACGTTTCTCCACACAGGTCTTCATGCTGATAGCCTCATAAATATCCTGTTCAAACACAGGACTGATTTCTTTATACTCTTCAAGGGACAGTTCATCCAGGGAAATTCCCTTTTCAATACATTTCAGAACCAACTGCCCAACGATTCCATGCGCATCACGGAAAGGCACGCCATGATTTACCAGGTAATCTGCCGCATCAGTAGCATTGGTAAAGCCATTCTTTGCGCTTGCTTCCATGTTCGCCTTGTTAAACTGCATGGTGGATATCATGCCGGTAAAAAGAGCCAGACAACCTTTCACAGTATCAATAGCATCAAATGTAAGTTCCTTATCCTCCTGCATATCCTTATTGTATGCCAGCGGAATTCCCTTCATGGTAGTAAGAATTGATGTCAGTGCTCCATAAACACGTCCTGTTTTTCCTCTTACCAGCTCAGCAATATCCGGGTTCTTCTTCTGAGGCATAATACTGCTTCCGGTACTGTATGCATCATCGATTTCCACAAAACGGTACTCATTGGAATTCCAGAGAATAATCTCCTCGGAAAAACGGCTGAGATGCATCATAACCGTAGAAAGTGCGGACAACAGTTCAATCACATAATCTCTGTCAGATACAGAGTCCATGCTGTTTCTGGTTGGCTCATCAAAGTCCAGAAGCTGTGCGGTGTATTCTCTGTCCAGCGGATAGGTAGTTCCTGCAAGAGCTCCCGCGCCAAGAGGACAGGTGTTCATTCTCTTGCGGATATCAAACAGACGTCCTCTGTCACGGCGGAACATTTCAAAATATGCTCCCACATGATGCGCCAGCGTAACTGGCTGGGCTTTCTGGAGATGGGTAAAGCCGGGCATATACGTATGCACATTCTCTTCCATGATCTTCTGAAGAGCCTCAAGCAGTGATTTTACTTCCTGGTCAATCTCATCGATCTCATCACGCACATAAAGCTTCATGTCCAGTGCAACCTGGTCATTACGGCTTCTTCCCGTGTGAAGCTTCTTACCCGGATCACCAATACGGTCGATCAGGTTTGCCTCTACAAAACTGTGGATATCCTCATATTCTGATGTGATTGCAAGTCTGCCTGCTTTCACATCTGCCAGGATTCCCTCCAGTCCTTCTAATATCTGATCTCTCTCTTTCTCTGTCAGAATCCCCTGTTTTGCAAGCATCTTTACATGTGCCTTGCTGCCACGGATGTCCTGTTCATAAAATTTCTGGTCAAATGAAATGGATGCATTAAAATTATAAACCAGTTTATCGGTTTCCTTAGTGAAGCGTCCGCCCCAAAGCTGTGCCATAATATTTTCCCTCATTTCCTGCAAAGTTCCACGAATTTTTCAATATTTTTATTCCAAAAGCAAGATGCTTAAGAATTTTACAGAAATACACTTTGAAGTATTATAGGAACCTTACAAATTCTTTCTAACTTTACTACAATCAAGTGCTAGTTTATCACACTTTCTGCTAATTGCAAAGAGTCTTTCATTATGATTTTCGCTATACATTACTGCATCAAACCGTTTTGCAATGCACAAAATTCATGCAAGTGCATGACTCTGCACTATTGTTTGCAAAATATCAGATGGTTTCACTGACAGTCCATGCAGCTCTGTTGTTTCTGCTTTTCCCGCTCCATGCTCTCCCGCTTAGAAAACACACACCCGCAATAATTCTGCCGATACAGCCCATATTCATGGGAAAGTTCTATAGACCGCTTATATCCGTTCTTTTTCTTGAAATCAGACGGAAGATGCTCCACTTTATAGATTTGTGCAAGTTCCTGGCCTATCTCATTGATCTTTCCTGCATTTTTTAAAGGACTGATGGAAAGTGTGGTGGTAAAATAATCATATCCGCCCTCCTGAGCCAGCTTTGCTGCTGCCTCCATTCGAAGCCGATAACATTTGAAACACCGTTCTCCTCCCTCCGGTACATCCTCCAGCCCTTTTGCCATGGCATAAAAATCCTCTGGTCTATACGCGCCTTCCACCAGATCGACTGGATGAAGAAACTCCATCTCGCTGATCAGCCTGCGGATTTCTGCCACCCGCTTCTCATATTCCTCCTTGGGAGAAATATTGGGATTATAAAAAAATACTGTAACAGAAAAAAACCTGGAAAGATATTCCAGGACATAACTGCTGCAGGGCGCACAGCATGCATGAAGAAAAAGTCTGGGAACCTTTCCTTCTTTCTCATGCTGTTCGATTAATTTTTCAAGCTCTTTTTGGTAATTTACATTTGCCAATTCTCTCACCCATTCTTACAATCGTTTCATATCCATTCTCAGAATTCTCAATCAGGTCAGAATCCATTCTTACCTTTCCATGCTGAAGAAGCAGGACAATGGTAGAACCTCCGAATTCAAAATAACCTTTTTCTTCACCCTTTTTCACTTCGCAGGCACCAGGTTTCAGATTGGTAATTTTCCCCACCATCATAGCTCCGACTTCCATCATAGCAATGGTTCCAAACTGCTCTGTTTTTAACAGGCAATACTCTCTGGTATTCTCATGATAAATCTGGCATACGTCATTAGCAGCAGGATTTACCGTATGAAAAACACCGGGGATCTTTACATCCGGAGATTTCTCTCCGTCTGCCACATAGCAGTAATGGTGATAATCATCGACTGTCAGCCTGAGGATCACTGCATAACCGCCAAGATACCGCTCTGCCAGCTTTTTATTCCTCAGCAGGCGTTCCAGAGTATACAGAGTATCTTTTATATAAAACCTGGAATCACTGCCAATACGGCTTACTGTAACCTTTCCGTCACAAGGACTGACCAGTACGCTGTCATCCGCTGCCACAGGCCGCTGCCCCTCTTTAAGCCTGCGGGTAAAAAAGTCGTTATAGGAAGCAAACGCCTGTCTGGTGCAGCCGGAAAGATCAATGTGATTGCGCTCCACAAATCCAGAAATCATCCTCGCAGAAAGCCTGGTATTCAAAAACCAGCCGCCCAGTCTGGTAACAAAAGGCTGTATTATGATCTTCAGGCAAAGACGTCCGCCCCAGTCATTATACAGATGGCGCAAAAATTTATCCTGTCTGTTCTCCTCTATTGTGATGTTGCCTTTTCTGTCTATATATTTCATAATACCTCCCCTGCATTTGCTATAAAAGTTCCCGATGGCATCCACAAATGAGCCATGCCTGCATAAGCGAATTCATGGATATCGTCTGGCGACAGCCCGGATTACGAATGCAGCCGGCAGCTGCAGGAGCGCAACAGGCGCCAGACAGCTGACTTTCATATATGGTGAATATCCGTTTTATAACAGATGAAACATCATGGAAAGCGCCAGTGCCACAAGGGCAACCAGAAGGATCACCATTGGATTCTGAGGTTTTTTCACCTTAAAATCACTGATAAACAGCACTCCGACTACTACCACTGCCACATGGATCACCAGAAGGAAATTTTTCCCGCATCCTCTTCTCAGCAGATAAAGGAACGGAAGGATGATCGCCATCGAAGTGATTGGCAGACCCTGGTAATAGTGACGAAGCTCGGAGGTCTCGTTCTGTCTCTTCTCTTCCATTACGTTAAAGTAACCCAGACGGATTACAGAAGCTACACAATACAGGCAGAGAATGATCACTCCTGGGATATGGTTCATTCCCAGACAATAACAGATCATTGCCGGAAACACACCAAAACATACCACATCACACAGGGAATCGATCTGAATTCCAAATTTCTTCTCATCCTCTGTACGGTTCTTCTTTGTACGGGCGATTTTCCCGTCAAACATATCACAAAGTCCGGACAGTGCCAGACACAAAATTGCAACTTTGAAGTCTCCCTCCAGTGCTCTTGTCATTCCAAATACGGAAACAGCGAGACTGATGTATGTAAGCACCACCGTATAATCATAAAATCCAAGCATATCCTGTTTCTCCTTTTTCAAACGTTCTTCCTTCATTGCAGTTAATTACATCCTTTGTATCTCTTCGTTTTTCCTTCCAATGGTAAGATGTGCCACACAGGTCATAAGTGCACTGATCAGCATCTGTCCGTAATAGGAAATTCCACGGCTGAGCAGCATAGATGGCAGCAAAAGCGGTCCAAATACGGGCACAAACATCACCATATATAAAGTCTCGCTGATTCCCATGCCTCCCGGAAGAGGAAGCATATCCACAGATACGGAAATCACCGCCTGTAAAATAGTAACGGTCAGGATTCCATACTCATGGAGTCCCAAAGCGCGGTACACCCAGTAAGTGACCGTAAACAGAATACACCTCTGCACAAATGTAATGATAAATACATTCAGTATGATCCGCTTATGGCTGGCCCAGAAGGCTGCCGTTGCGTGATACTGGTCCATGGAAGCCTCCAGCTTCTCAAGCCTTGCTTTTTTTGGCTTCAGAATCCGGACATGCTCAATGATCTTCAGACCTTTTACCATGATCCATTTCGCAAGGCCTGGGGCAAACACCAATATCATCATAAAGGTAACACAGAACACGTTCAGACCCACGCCTAGATAAAACACCCACATATAGTCCCCAAGATAGCCTCTCAGGAAATCACCGCCCAGAAAACAGATCAGAACACCGATCACTACAAGAACTGCCTTGTAGGTGATGGTAACGATCATCAAAACCAGAGTGGTTACCGGAATAGGCAGTTTATCTTTTTTCATGTAAAAGATCTGCATGGGCTGTCCGCCTGATGCAGACGGAGTAATACAGCTGAAAAAAAATCCAACAAAGGAATACAGTGCACAATGAGTCATTTTCACACTGGCTCCAAGTGTTTTCATCATATAAAAAATGATAACCGATTCGCCAAGAATAAAAAATACCACGCACACAAGACTCAGAAGCAGATATCTTCCATCAGCTTCCCTGGCAGTACGGATAATATCCCCGATGTCCTTGCCGCGAAAAACCAGGTACACGGTAAGACCGAAAACGATCACCAGAAATAACAGGTTGAAAACCGTTTGCTTTTTACTCATAATATTATTTTCTTTCTAAAAAAATTGTCGGTACAGAAACCGCGAACTCCTCTTCGCTACACTCTGCACATAGATAAATCACTTCATTATAACACACCCCACCCCAAAAGCATATCATAAATTATACGAAAATGGAGGTTTGATTATGAATCCGCTTCTGGAAGTAAAGGATGTGTGCCTTTCTTACCATAGCTTATCCGGGGAAACGGCTGCCCTTTCTCATATATCTTTTCATCTTATGCCAGAAGAGTTTCTGGCTGTCGTGGGGCCTTCCGGTTGTGGAAAGTCCACTTTGCTGAATCTGATCTGCGGGCTTTTACATGCGGAAAGCGGAACCATTCTTATGAATGGAAAGCCACTGAACAAGGACAGCGCCCGTATTGGCTATATGCTTCAAAAAGACCACCTTCTGGAATGGCGCAGCATCTACCGCAATGTTCTCCTTGGACTGGAAATACAAGGCGAACTCACAAAAGACAATCTTTCCTATGTAGATGAACTATTAAAGCTTTATGAGCTGGACAAATTCCGTGACAGTCGTCCAAGCCAGCTCTCCGGCGGCATGCGACAGCGGGCGGCACTGATCCGCACCCTTGCATTAAAACCGGATCTTCTGCTTCTCGACGAACCATTCTCCGCACTTGATTACCAGACACGGCTGAACGTAAGTGATGACATTGGAAAAATCCTGAAAAAACAACGAAAGCCGGCTATTCTTGTCACTCATGATATTTCCGAAGCCATCAGCATGGCAGACCGGGTACTGATTCTTTCAAAGCGTCCTGCCACTGTAATAAAGATTGTTCCCATTGATCTGGATATGAAAGACCGCACGCCCCTTTCTTCGAGAAATGCCCCGGCTTTCAAATCCTACTTTAATCTGATCTGGAAGGAGTTGAATCAGAATGCATGAACCTTCCCCCACTCAAAAAGCATATCTTGCCCGTCAGAAAAGGGACCGTCGCCTTGTTGTAAGCGCAAGGCTTCTGGTCTTTCTTATTTTTCTGGCACAATGGGAAATCCTGGCAAGGGCTGGCTGGATCGACTCTTTCATCTTCAGCAGCCCCTCCATGATCTTCAAAACCTTTATGGAGATGGCCCAAAACCACTCGCTGTTCATCCACATTGGCGCCACCCTGAAAGAAACTCTTCTTAGTTTCCTCTTCGTAGTAGTCCTGGGTCTTGGCATTTCCATTCTGCTGTGGGGATGCCCCAGACTTGCAAAAGTACTGGAGCCTTATCTGGTAGTGCTGAACAGCCTTCCTAAGTCTGCCCTGGCCCCCCTTCTCATTGTATGGCTGGGTGCCCGTCAGCGGACCATCATTGTTGCAGGTATGTCTGTGGCAATTTTTGGATCGATTCTGAACCTGTATACAGGCTTCGGGGAGATCAGCCAGGAAAAGCTGAAGCTGATCCGCACACTTGGAGGCGGTAAAAAAGAAGAACTTTTAAAAATTGTTTTGCCCTCCTCCGTGCCCCTTATTCTTGCAAATATGAAAGTAAATATCGGTCTTTGCCTGGTAGGGGTGATCATAGGCGAATTCATCGGTGCAAGACAGGGGCTTGGCTACCTGATCATATATGGAAGTCAGACATTCCAGTGAGTACGCATTCTGACAGTTTCCCCAAAATGCTGTCCTCTTCTCTTTCCAATTTTCTATAACGAAGTGCAGTCCCGTATTTCTTCAAAAAAGAAATTTAATTTTATTTTTCAAAGCCACTCTTTCCGACAGTCAAAGGCAATCCTCTCCGCCCCTCTTTCCAGATGGATCACACCGCATTCCCTGAAACCAAATTTCTTCAAAGCGCCCTGCATGGGCTTGTTATCCTCATGGGTATCAATGCGCACATATCCGCTTCTCTCCAATCCATAAGAAAAAGCAGCCCTGGTCACACCCTTTGTTACTCCATTGGAAGCGACTCTGTGAATCACGCCGTAGGGCTCCCTGTCGCTGTGCCATTCACCATTTTCGATCACACGGTAAGTAGGATCCTCTCCTGTAAAAAATACAAATGTTCCCACAATTCCCCCATTTTCCACGCATACATAGGAAATTCCTGTTTTTATATCATTTTCTACCGTTGAAACTTCCGGGTAGCGGTCCTCCCACTGGTTTGGATTACCGTTGTTTTTCATAAATTCCCGGGCAATTTTATATAAGTTCAGTATCTGTGGCAGATCCTGAAGTGTAGATTTTCTGATATTCATAATACTGTTCCTTTCTACCTGTTCGGACAAAATATACCGCACAGCAAGGCGTGCAGATTGCGAGAATGATTTTTCAAACAGGCTCTAAGTAATGTCTGTAACTGCAGACATGACGGGCAGTTACGATTTTTTCAGTATAGCATATCAAAGGTCTCTGCCGCAATAATGCATTTTCCCTGTTTCTTTACCACTTTCAGATGATCCGGATAAATCAGGATTTTCTCCACCATTTTTAACTCACATAATACGTGGGCCTTTAGAATCACATGATGTTCTTTTAAAAACTGCTCTGTCTCCCGAAGCCTTTTTTCCACTTCTTCCTGTTCCTCTGCCAGAAAATCCCTGTTCTTCTGCCTGCACGTTCTGCTGCCGGTGTTGTTCTTTAATTTATTTTGCAGTTCCCTTTCCTTGATCTGGTAAAGAGATTCTTCCACCAGGCCTTCCAGATATTTGTCCAGCAAAAGCTGTTGCTGGTATTTAATCTTTTTTTCCAGCTGTTCGTACTTTTCCAAATTCTTCTTTTGGTTTTCTTCCAGACTTTCCTTCAAAAGCTGCATGAAAGAATCCGTAATCTCCCTTTCCTGATCTGGCAGGATTTCTTTTCCTCCGGACCTTTCCAGAAGAAGAAACAACTTTTCCTCTTCCAGATGGATATTGGCACAGCCGCCTGGCTTTTCCTCCTTTTTTCTCCCCTGTTCCAGATAAATTTTGCATTTCCATTCATGGATTTTATAGTTTTTTCTCTTTCTTGTTGTCCGGTAAAAAGGGGCCCCGCACAAACCACAGACCAATTTTCCGCTAAACACATGCTTTCCCGGATTTACTCCAAAGCACCTGGCCGTTCTCTCCTGGTTTCCGACAGGTTTCTTTCTTTTGTCGATTTCTTCATTGGCAGCCTTCCACAGTTCTTCTGACACAATTGCCGGAATCCGGTTTTCATAAATATAAAACTGTTCCTGTGGATTTTTTACCACCTGCCTGGTATCAAAATCATAATGTTTCCGGTTCATGACCACAGTACCTTTATTGACAGGATTTCGGATCATGCGGCGGATATCAGAATCGGTAAAAAAGCTTCCATTTCGTTTCTGCACACCATCCTCCCGCAGGATCCGGGCGATACATCTGCTGCCAAGACCTCCTGCACAAAGCTCATACATTTTTCTTTTCACCTGTGCCTCTTCCTCTATGATCGCCAGGCTTTTATCTGGCAGCTTCCGGTAGCCATAAGTATTGGAAGTAAGCATCAGGGCACTTCCAGTCTTTTGCCGGTTCCGGTGGGCGTTATTGATCTTACGGCTTAATTCCCGGCTGTATTCCTCTGCCAGAATTGCCTTGATTCCAGTGATCAGACTGTCATCGGCACTGTAAAAACGGTTTACCAGATAGAGATACAGTCGTTTGCCACAAGTCA
>ENA-OURQ01003165-OURQ01003165.1-human-gut-metagenome-genome-assembly--contig:-NODE-3165-length-11392-cov-5.493252_pt1 | contig 11392 bp, 10 predicted proteins | sample MGYA00242105_ERZ508999 | MGnify/ENA primary metagenome ERZ508999 (study PRJEB26280, sample SAMEA2338771) | human gut metagenome | biome: human gut; feature: human-associated habitat; material: faeces...
TTATACCATAATAGATTTTAGAAAATACAATCAACAAGCTACTAAACTGTTACGATACTGTTGAAGAAAATTCATTTTGCTATATACGAAAAATTTTGATTATGGAGGGAAAAGTAATGCTTATGAATATTTTTGAAGGTATACTGATTCCGTTTGTTGGGACAACACTAGGTGCAGCATGCGTATTTTTTATGAGAAAGAAACTGTTAAAAATTAATTTTCCGGTACGAACAGTGTGACAAGATCCATCGGGGAAGTGATGGTGTAGTCCGGGTTTTCGGTCTGACCAAAACCGTATGCGGCATGGACAAACGGGATTCCGGCCTCGCGTGTCGCCTTGTAGTCGCCGTCGGTATCGCCGACATAGACCGCGTGCTGCAGATGGTTCTGTTCGATGATTGTACGGATGTTGTCTGCCTTTGCCTTTCCGGTATCGCCAGGACAGAGATGGCCTTTGAAATAGTGACCGAGGCCTGTGGCTTCCAGAAAAACTTCGATATAGCCCGCCTGGCAGTTGCTTACGATATAAAGCGGGTAATGTCTGGAAAGAATAGAAAGTGCATCGACAAGTCCCGGATAAACAGGAGCCGGTGTCGCAAGAAGTGCCTCATGCTCTTTGGCACAGCATGCCTCGATCAGTTCTAACTGGCGCTCCTTTGGATATTCGTGGAAAATGACGGCGGCGATATCCGGGAGCAGGCGGCCGAACAGGCCTTTTAACACGGTTCCGGTGAGGTTTGGTGTCATATCAGTTTCTTTTTCCATAATCTGATTCCATGCGTCGGCAACAACGTCTGTGGAGTCCCACAGGGTGCCGTCCACATCAAAAATAATACTGTCGATCAAGAGTTTTTCCTCCATATCTTAAGGGTTTTGGTTATTCTTTTAAAGTATTTATTAATTTTAATCAAAAACACGTGAGAGCGCAATGTTTATTTTGCATTTTGGAGGAAAATGTGGCAAAATAAGAATGATATATTAACAGGAGATTACTATGCAGGACACAATCACAAAGCCATTATTGAAATGGTATGGCGAAAATAAAAGAGTGCTGCCGTGGAGAGAAAAAAAGAACCCGTATGAAATCTGGGTTTCCGAGATTATGCTCCAGCAGACGAGGGTGGAGGCGGTCAAGCCGTTTTATGAGCGGTTTATGCGTGAACTGCCCAATGTCGCAGCACTTGCGGTCTGTCCCGAGGAAAAGCTTTTGAAGCTCTGGGAAGGCCTTGGTTACTATAACCGTGTGCGGAATATGCAGAAGGCCGCACAGAAAATTATGGAAGTGTATGACGGTGTATTTCCGGCAGATTACGAAGCCTTAAAAGGACTTCCGGGAATTGGAAATTACACAGCGGGAGCCGTTGCATCGATCGCGTTTTGCATTCCGGTGCCGGCGGTGGACGGAAATGTGCTTCGTGTGATGGCACGCCTCCGGGAGGACGGTGAGGACATTTTAAAGCAGTCCGTGAAAAACCGCGTGGAAGCGGAATTGACCGAAATCATGCCGGCAGAAGATCCGGGAGCCTTCAACCAGGCGATGATGGATCTCGGCGCAATGGTCTGTCTGCCGAACGGCGCACCAAAATGTGAAGTCTGTCCGCTTTTTGACCAGTGTCTGGCGGGACAGCATCAGACCTGGACGGAATATCCGTTTAAAAAGAGCGCAAAGCCGCGCAGAATCGAAGACAGAACCGTTCTGTTATTTCTGGACGGTACGCACACAGCAGTGCGGAAACGGCCGAAAAAAGGACTTCTGGCGGGACTTTACGAGTTCCCGAACTTCGATGGCGTGCTCTCCGAACAGGAAGCACTTGAAGAGGCAGAAAAATTCGGCGTGACGCCGCTTCATATTCAGGCATTGCCGCCGTACAAGCACATTTTTTCCCATGTCGAGTGGCATATCACAGGATACGCTATTAAAATTGCAGGAAACGATGTGGAGCAGGAAGGGGAAGAAAAAGCCGGATTGATTTTTGCGGATGCGAAAACCGCGGCTGAAAGATATGCCATTCCGTCTGCGTTTGCGGAATACGCAAAATATACAGATCTGGAACGTGCCTGAAACGGCAGAAGAGCAAAAAAGAGCAGGGAGAAAAAAGATGAAGATTTTATCAATTGCAGTACCATGCTATAATTCAGAAGCATATATGGAGAAATGTATCGATTCGCTGCTGGTCGGCGGAGAAGAAGTAGAAATTCTGATCGTGGACGATGGTTCCAAGGACGGAACCACAGAGATTGCAGACCGCTATCAGGAAAAATATCCGACGATTGTAAAAGCGATTCATCAGGAAAACAAGGGCCACGGCGGAGCAGTCAACACGGGTGTGGAAAATGCGACGGGTCTGTACTTTAAGGTTGTGGACAGTGATGACTGGGTAAACCCAGAGGCATACCAGAAGATTTTAAATGTTCTGGCAGAAGTCGTACGCGGACCGAAAACACTCGACCTTCTGATCAGTAACTATGTGTATGAAAAAGAGGGCGCCAAGAGAAAACGTGTGATGCGCTATGCGAAATCGCTGCCGGAAGGCCGCTTTTTCGGATGGGATGAGGCGAAAGCTCTCGGCAAAACACATTATCTGCTGATGCATTCGCTGATTTACCGGACTTCTCTTTTAAGAGAGTGCGGCATGAAGCTGCCGGAGCACACCTTCTATGTGGATAATCTGGTTGCGTTTATTCCGCTTCCGTACGTCAAAACGATGTATTATCTCGATGTCAATTTCTACCGCTACTTTATCGGGAGAGCCGACCAGTCGGTTAACGAGAAAGTCATGATCGGCAGAATTGACCAGCAGATCCGTGTCAACAAGCTGATGATCGATTACCTTGGTGAACAGAAAGGGCTGTCGAAGCACCTGCGGAAATATATGATCAGCTATCTGACCATTATTATGACGGTTTCTTCCGTGATGATGATGCGCTCTGGAACGGAAGAAAATCTCGAGAAAAAGAACGATCTTTGGAGATACCTGAAACAGGAGGATGCAGCCGATTACTTCCGCATCCGCCACGGCATTTTCGGAACTGTTATGAGCAGCAAATCAAAACCGGGACAGAAAATTGCAGTCTATGCCTACAAGGTAGCGCAGAAACTGTATGGATTTAACTAGAAAGTAACGAAGCGGAGGAACGAACAATGCGAGTAGGAATGGGTTACGATGTGCATAAACTGGTGGAAAACCGGAAACTGATTCTGGGCGGTGTGGAAATCCCGTATGAATATGGCCTTCTGGGACATTCCGATGCGGATGTGCTGGTTCATGCCATTATGGATGCGCTTCTCGGCGCTGCAGCACTGCGGGACATCGGACGCCATTTTCCGGACAATGATCCGGCGTATGAGGGCGCAGACAGCATCGAACTGCTGAAAAAAGTGGGTGAGATGCTCGAGGAGCGGATGTATCTGATTGAAAATATCGATGCAACCGTTATTGCACAGAAGCCGAAGCTCCTGCCATACATCGACACGATGGTGAAAAATGTGGCGGAGGCGCTTCATCTCGAAGAGGATCAGGTCAATATCAAGGCAACGACCGAGGAAGGACTTGGCTTTACCGGAAAGAAAGAGGGAATTTCCGCACAGGCGATCTGCTGCATTTCCAAGGCACTCGACCTGATGCCGGACGACCGGATCGCAGGCGGATGCAGCGGCTGCCCGGGATGCGCAAAGAACGCAGAAGAATAAAAGAGAAATGCGATTGCACAAGGCCGGAAGATGTGGTAGACTGGAAGAAGAATAAGGGAGTAGTCGGCGGCATACGTGACGCTATAAGGCCAACAACCGAAGAAAAAGCATTTCTTCTGGCTTTGTATGAAATGACAAGACTTATCTGTATCAACAAATATGGTGCGGATAGGTCTTTTTCTATATAGAAAGAGACCGGTGTACCAGTGGGAACTTATCACAGGAACGCAAAAAGCGTTTTCAGAAGAAAGGACGGATGGAAATGAAAGAGTATCTGGAAAAAAGTTCGAAGATTCTTGATGAGTTACAGACAACGGAGCAGGGACTTTCCGAGGCGGAAGCTGCGCGGCGGCTTTCCGAACACGGACCTAACCGGCTGGCGGCGGGAAAAAAGAAGAGTAATCTTCAGCGGTTTTTCGAAGAACTGAAAGACCCGATGATCCTGATCCTGCTCGCCGCAGCGCTGATTTCCGGCATCACATCGGCGTATGAAGGCGAATTGTACGCTGATGTGGTCATTATTCTCACCGTTGTCATCATTAATGCGGTGCTCGGTGTTCTGCAGGAGAGCAAGGCAGAGAAAGCGATTGAAGCTCTGCAGGAGATCGCGGCAGCCACGTCGAAGGTGATGCGCGGCGGGAAAATGGAAGTGAAAAAGAGCGAGGAGCTCGTACCCGGTGATATTGTAATTCTCGAAGCGGGCGATGCTGTTCCGGCGGATGGCCGTATTTTAGAGAGCGCCAGCATGAAAATCGAGGAAGCAGCGCTGACCGGAGAATCTGTCCCGGTCAATAAAACAGCGGATGTTCTGAACGCCGGCGCAGCCAGCGAGGTTCCGCTCGGGGACCGGAAAAACATGGTCTATATGGGAAGCACCGTTGTCTATGGCCGCGGCCGCGCTGTTATCACCGGAACGGGTATGAAAACCGAGATGGGAAAGATCGCCCATGTTCTGACGCAGTCGGCGGATGAGAGCACACCGCTGCAGAAGCGGCTGAACCAGCTCAGCAAAATCTTAAGCGTGATGGTGCTCGCCATCTGTGCCGTGATTTTCATTGTCGGTATTTTAAAAGAGGGCGTGACGCCGCAGAACATCTTAAATACCTTTATGGTAGCTGTCAGCCTTGCCGTAGCGGCAATTCCGGAAGGACTTGCAGCAGTTGTCACAATCGTGCTTTCCATCGGTGTGACCAAAATGTCAAAGCGGAATGCGGTGATCCGGAAACTGACGGCTGTCGAGACGCTCGGCTGTACGCAGGTGATCTGCTCGGATAAGACAGGAACGCTGACCCAGAATAAGATGACCGTGGTAAAACATGAGGGAAGCGATATAAAACGTCTCGTATCCGTCATGGCACTCTGCTCCGATGCGGAGCCGGACGAAAACGGCGAGGCAGTCGGAGAACCGACGGAATGTGCGTTGGTCAACGATGCGCAGAAAGAGGGATGCCCGAAGAAGAGTCTGTCCGTCCAGTATCCGCGTGTCGGGGAAGCGCCGTTTGATTCGATGCGGAAACGCATGACAACGATCCACCGCGCAAACGACGGAACGTATTTTTCCTGCACAAAAGGCGCACCGGATGAGATTCTGAAGCGGTGCACCTCCGTTTGGCGTGACGGCAGAAAACAGCCGATGACAGAAGCATTCCGGCAGGAAATCCTGTCGCAGAACAAGGCGATGGCAGACCAGGCACTCCGCGTGCTGGCGGCAGCAGGAAGAGCGTGGAACCAGATGCCGTCCTCCCAGGAGCCGGACTTTCTGGAGCAGGATCTCTGCTTTTTAGGACTTTGCGGTATGATTGATCCGGTGCGGCCGGAAGTAGTCGATGCGATCCGGGAATGCCGCGGGGCAGGCATCCGTCCGGTGATGATTACGGGTGACCACAAAGACACAGCGGTTGCTATTGCAAAAGAGCTGGGTATTCTGGAGGCGGGCTGGAAAGCGGTAACGGGAGCCGAGATTGACCAGTTAAGCGATGAGGAGCTTGACCGGAGAATCGAGGAATATGCTGTTTACGCACGCGTCCAGCCGGAGCATAAAGTGCGGATCGTCGATGCGTGGAAGCGGAAAGGCAGAATCACCGCGATGACAGGAGACGGAGTCAACGATGCGCCGTCGATCAAGCGTGCGGATATCGGCATCGGAATGGGCATCACGGGAACGGATGTGACGAAAAACGTGGCAGATATGGTGCTCGCGGACGACAACTTTGCGACGATCATCGCGGCGGTTGAGGAAGGAAGACGAATCTACGATAATATCCGTAAGGCAATTCAGTTCCTTCTGGCATCGAACCTTGCCGAGGTGCTGTCGATTTTCTGCGCGACGCTGATGGGCTTTACGATTTTAAATCCGGTGCATCTGCTCTGGATCAACCTGATTACGGACTGCTTCCCGGCGCTGGCGCTCGGTATGGAGGACGGTGAGGCAGACATCATGAAACGCCCGCCGAGAAATGCGGATGACGGTATTTTTGCGGACGGCCTCGGCTTTGATGTTGCGTTTCAGGGCATCGTGATTACGGTGCTGACGCTGGCGTCCTACTTCATCGGCCATTATCTGGAAGCCGGCCGCTGGGAAATCGTCAACAGCCCGGACGGCATGTCGATGGCGTTTCTGACACTCTCCATGGTGGAAATTTTCCATTCCTTCAATATGAGATCACGGAAAGGTTCTATTTTCCATATGAAGCATCAGAACAAGTATCTGTGGGGCGCGATGGCACTCTCATTTGTCCTCACATCCGCCGTCATTTACATCCCGGTACTGTCGAGTGCGTTCGGTTTTGAGCGGATCAGCGCGTTGGAATATGATGTGGCGATCGGCCTTGGACTGCTTGTCATTCCGGCGGTCGAAATCAGCAAGTGGATCCGGCGGAAATTTGCTTGACAAACGAGAAAAATTTGCATAAACTAGAACAAACGGAAACAGAAAAAGGCTTGGAACGGAAAAAGTAGAAAATCAGAATTGTTTCACAGAGAATGGCAGACAAATGGGGCTGGAAGCTGCCTGAAACGAGGGTTTTTGAAGTGCGTCCGGAAGCTGGCCGGGTGAAGCGGAAAAAGTGGGTAGTCCGGCACGGGTCCTGCACGTTATGCAGAAGAAAAGAAGAGGGCAGGTGTGCCCTTAAAGTAAAGTGGAACCACGGAGCTATTTCGTCTTTATCGGAGATGAAACAGCTCCGTTTTTGAATATTACTGTTATGCAGAATGATGGTAAGAAATAAAAATCCGGAAAAGTCCCAGCAGGAGGCAAGGAGAGGAAAGATGAGTTTTTTCGCGTATTTTAAAGAGGAATTTCAGGTGATTCAGGAGCGGGATCCGGCGATACATTCTCCCATGGAAGTCTTGCTGTATCCTTCATTTCGTGTTATGCTGAAGTACAGACGGGCGCACAAGCTATATCTGAAAGGCCATTACTTTCTGGCCAGGTGGATTTCACAGCGGGCAGCGAGAAAAACCGGTATCGAAATCCATCCGGGTGCGACGATCGGAAAGGGATTGTTTATTGATCATGGTTCTGGTGTGATTATCGGAGAAACAGCCATTATCGGAGACAACGTGACGCTGTATCAGGGCGTGACGCTTGGCGGTAATGGTAAGGAGACCGGGAAACGTCATCCGACGCTGAAGGACAATGTTATGGTCAGCGCCGGTGCGAAGATCATCGGATCGTTTACGATCGGGGAAAACTCCAAAATCGGAGCCGGATCGGTTGTGATCGAGGAGGTTCCGCCGAACTGTACCGTCGTCGGCGTGCCGGGGCACATTGTGAAGCAGAATGATGTGCGGATTCCGAGAAAAAGCATGGATCACATTCATCTGCCGGACCCGATTTTCGAGGATATCAAAGTACTGCAGCAGGAGAATACGGAGCTTACGAACCGTGTGCTCGAGCTGGAGGGCGAGCTGCGTCAGATGAGGAAAAAAGAAAGGACAGAACAGAAGTGACGGAAGTGGGCAAAGAGACAGAAAACGAGGAGCTTTTTCCAGAGGCGGTTTTCGGGGAGAAGGATTATCTTTCGGAGGTATTCGGACTGGAACAGCATGACATCCGCATGTATTCGCCGCTTACGCTGGCCTACATCGGGGATGCTGCGTATGAGATCGTCATCCGCACGATTCTGGTGCGGAAAGCAAATATGCAGGTCAACAAGCTGCACCGCCATGCGGCAGGGCTTGTAAAGGCGGAGAAACAGTCGGCGATGATTGAAATTCTGGAGCCGCTGTTTACCGAAGAGGAAAAACAGATTTATAAAAGAGGCAGAAATGCGAAATCTTATACCAAGGCAAAAAATGCGTCCACGATCGACTACCGCCGGGCAACCGGGTTTGAGGCTGTGATGGGGTATCTGTACCTGAAAGGGGATTACAAGCGGATGATCGACCTGATCCGGGCAGGACTTGGCGAAGTGTGAGAGCAGATAAGATTCAGAAAATAAAAAAGAAGCGGCAGGGCAGTGGGGCTTTTGAAAAAGCAAAAGTTCCCACTGCTTTTGGGACCGCGGAACAGGAATGATATGAGAGAAAACAACAGAAACGACAAGAGAAATTTTGAGAGAAGAGACGGAAAAAAACGTGACTTTAAGGGGAAACGAGATTACCGTGACAGAGACAGAAAACAGGAAGTACAGCAGGCGGATGAGGAGTTTACAGGCGGCATGGTAGAGGGAAGAAACGCTGTCATCGAGGCGTTCCGCTCCGGCAAGACCGTGGACAAGCTGTTCGTCCTTGCAAGCAGCCAGGACGGCCCGATCCGCACGATCATCCGTGAGGCGAAAAAACACGATACCATCATCAATTATGTAGAAAAAGAACGTCTTGACGAGCTGTCCACCACCGGAAAGCATCAGGGTGTCATTGCACAGGTGGCTTCCTACAGTTATGCAACCGTTGAGGACATCCTCGCGCGCGCAGAGGAGAAAGGAGAGCCGCCATTTATCCTTCTGCTGGACGGCATTGAGGATCCGCATAACCTCGGTGCGATCATCCGTACCGCAAACCTGGCAGGCGCACATGGTGTCATCGTGCCGAAGCACCGCGCAGTCGGCCTGACAGCAACCGTTGCCAAAACGTCGGCAGGTGCATTAAATTACACACCGGTGGCAAAGGTGACGAATCTGGTGCAGACCATGGAAATGCTGAAGGAAAAGGGCATCTGGTTTGTCTGCGCGGACATGAACGGACAGAGAATGTATGATCTCGACCTCAAAGGACCGATCGGCCTTGTAATCGGAAATGAGGGAGAGGGTGTCAGCCGTCTGGTGAGAGAAAACTGCGACTTCACAGCCACAATTCCGATGAAAGGCGATATCGACTCTCTGAACGCTTCCGTGGCAGCCGGCGTGCTCGCTTATGAGATTGTAAGACAGAGAAGCTGCTAGAAATTGCGGAAAATCACATTACGCTCCGGCGGAAGAAAGATGAAGGATACAAGAGATATGATGGTGAAAGATTACGATACCTGTACGGATGAGGAGCTGATTGCGCGTCTGCGGGCAGGAGAACGCGAGATTACCGATTATCTGATCGACAAATACAAATCGCTGGTGCGGACCAGGGCGAGGGCGCTGTACCTGGTGGGCGGAGATCACGAGGATCTGATCCAGGAGGGCATGCTCGGACTTTTTAAGGCAGTGCGTGACTACAAACCGGGGAAGGAGGCATCGTTTGCCACCTTCGCCGGCCTGTGCATCGACCGTCAGATGTATTCTGCAGTGGCATCGTCCCAGCGCCAGAAGCATCAGCCGCTGAACAGCTTCGTCTCGTTAAGCGAACCGGTTTCCGAGCAAGAGCTGCGCCTGGTGGACGAGGAGACACCGGAGGAGATTATGATCAGCCGGGAAAACGTAATCGGCATGCATGAGCGGATCAAAGAACGGCTCAGCAAATTTGAGTACCAGGTGCTGGAATTGTATCTGAAAGGGTACGATTATACGCAGATTGCAGAAAAACTTGGAAAGCAGCCGAAGGCAATCGACAATGCACTGCAGAGAATCCGCAGTAAAGTGCGGGAGGTCTGTTCGTGAGATGGGAAAACGACCGAAAAAATTACGGCGAATTGTCAAAAGTGCAGAAAAATCTGTGAACAAATAAAAATTTTCAAATTTGTAGAAAAAACTGTTGACAATTCACTATAGTTTTGATAGAATACCAAATGTAGCAAGGAGCTAACAAAAAAAACAAAACAACTTGCGAGTGCTGATGTGGCTCAGTCGGTAGAGCGTCGCCTTGGTAAGGCGGAGGTCACGGGTTCGATTCCCGTCATCAGCTTACTAAGAAAGATCCCGGGAAACCGGGATCTTTTCGTTATATAAAAAACAGCAGGAGATGGGCAGGAAGAAAAAGACACTATTACAAAAGGTACAGTTATGATTGTGAGGGAAAAAGAAGATGCGTCATTCGCTTGGGGGAAAGAAAGCTCGAATATAAGGATTCCAAAGGACAGGACTGTTATTTCTATTATTCGAACATTGCCGGAACCGATCTGGATATGCCGTTCTATGTCTGCAATGCCGAGTGTGTCAGCGGCATGAAAAAGAGAGAATCCAAATCGGAGACATTCAGCGCAAATCCGTTTGAATACGAATTCTTATACGCACCGCTCGGGGACAAGGGCGCTTACGCGTACCAGCAGCCGTGGTATGGATTTTCGGTCAACAAAGACAGCGAAGAGAAAGAGATCGCGGTTGAGTTTCTGCGCTTTATGATGCAGGAAAAAGAGATCGACGAGATGGCCAGTATTAAAGGCCTGCCGTCGGTGGCAGAAAACGGAACCGATGAGCGGTATGCGGGGCTTCGGGATGCAAAAAATATTGAGGCAAGTTTTATCAACGACGGCAGCGTGCCGGATTCCATCCGCGCGGCATTGGAGCAGGCGTGTACGGCAATGCAAACGAGGCAGTGCAGGTGTTTGTGGAGCTGTGTGCAGAGAAATAAGATAGGAAAACGAGAAGAGCGACTTATTTGTGAAAACAAGTGGGTCGCTTTTTGGTGCCAAAGATGGTAGAATAGGTACAACAGAAAAAATGAGGTGAAGAAAACAATGGAGTCAAAACGTAAGGTACTGCAAAAACTGTTCCTTTCCACGCTGTATCTGAGTGCATTTACGTTCGGCGGCGGTTATGTGATTGTGACGCTGATGAAGAAGAAATTTGTGGATGAGTACCACTGGATAGAGGAGAATGAGATGCTCGATCTGGTGGCGATTGCGCAGTCATCGCCGGGGCCGATTGCGGTGAATGGGGCGATTGTTGTCGGGTATAAACTGGCGGGGATGATTGGTGTGCTGGTTTCGATTATTGGAACGATTATTCCGCCGTTTCTGATTATCTCTGTGATTTCGGTCTGCTATCAGGCGTTCCGGGATAATTTTTTCGTGAGCCAGATGCTCGAAGGAATGCAGGCAGGCGTCGGAGCCGTGATTGCATCCGTGACGTATGAGATGGGAGCCGGGGTTGTGAAAGAAAAAGATCCGCTGTCGCTGGTGATTCTTGTCTGTGCGTTTGCAGCAGCCTGTTTTTTCAAGGTCAACGTGATTTATATTGTACTGGTCTGCGGTGCCATCGGTGCGGTGCGGACGATTCTGGCGAAACGGAGGGGTGCGAAATGATTTATTTTCAGCTATTTTTAAGCTTTTTCCAGATCGGCCTGCTCAGCTTCGGCGGAGGCTATGCGGCCATGCCGCTGATTCAGGGACAG